>Ga0008836_100288_pt1 | contig 40827 bp, 29 predicted proteins | sample HotLakConsUCCR28_FD_62214 | JGI IMG/M metagenome (GOLD analysis project Ga0008836, IMG submission 62214) | Hypersaline microbial mat communities from Hot Lake, Washington, USA - Hot Lake Consortium UCC-R28 (Hybrid Assembly) ... | reverse complement strand
CTTTAAATGACGATTTATGCAAGATTTGACCGTAGCCACTGCCCAATTTGAACACAAAAGCTGGGATAAATCCTATAACCTGGCCACTATAGAGAGATTGAGCCAAAAGGCTGCCAGTGAGGGAGCGAAGGTGATTGCTTTCCATGAATGCTCCATTACCGGGTATACATTTGCCCGTAAGCTGGATAGGGAGCAAATGCTTGAGCTGGCAGAATTTGTCCCCAATGGGCCCAGTGTAACAAGGCTCATCCAAATCGCCCGGCGGCATGAAATCACCATTCTTGCAGGGCTTTTCGAGAAGGATGAGAATGGTCGCATGTATAAATGTTACGTCTGTGTTGATGGGGAGGGATTGAAAACCAAATACCATAAGCTTCATCCCTTTATCAATCCTCACCTTACCCCGGGATCAGCTTATTGTGTTTTTGAAATTCATGGATGGAAATGCGGTATATTGATTTGCTATGACAACAATATCATAGAAAATGTCCGTGCTACCAGTCTTTTGGGTGCAGATGTACTATTTATGCCACACGTAACCATGTGTACCCCCTCTTCCCGGCCAGGGGCAGGATTTGTGGACCCCCGGCTTTGGGAAAACAGATACAAAGACCCTACATCCCTAAGGATAGAGTTTGATGGAATGAAGGGCCGGCAATGGTTGATGAAATGGCTCCCCGCAAGGGCTTATGACAATGCCATTTATGCTGTTTTTTCCAACCCGATTGGAATGGATGATGACCAATTGAAAAATGGATGTTCGATGATTATTGATCCTTTTGGAGACATCGTGGCGGAATGCCGAAAACTGGATGATGATATTGCCCTGGCTACGCTAAGTCCCGAAAAGCTGCAACAGGCTGGTGGGCACCGGTACAAAAATGCACGGAGACCAGCACTTTACCGGGACATCTTAGGGCAGGACCATGAGCCGGTACAGAAAGTGGCCTGGCTGTCCAGAAAGCAAAACCAATAAATTTATGCCTTTGGATATACCGGAATGTTTTTACAGGCTAAGTGTAAAGGGCCTCATCCTGGATGAAAACCGCAGGTTTTTGTTGGTTAGGGAAGACAACGGAATGTGGGAATTGCCGGGTGGGGGACTGGATTTTGGTGAAACTGCCCAAGAGGGCCTCCAAAGGGAGATATGGGAAGAAATGCAGCTCAAAACCAAATCGATTGCAGGGCAACCCTGCTGCTTTTTCACAGTAAAAAACCACCAGGGAGTTTTTATCGCCAATGTCATTTATATGACAGAACTGGAAAACTTGCAGTTTGTTCCATCTCCGGAATGCTGTGCCGTCCGGTATTTTTCTTCCGGGGAAGTACTTGAAGCAGCCAACATGTATCCGAATGTGAGGGAGTTTGCCAGGATATTTTCGCACCAGAATCTGATAAAATAGGATTTGCGTTCTAGAAGTTTTGTACCAGAGACCTGGTAGTAGATTCCAGCACTTCAAAGGCATTTTCTGCCATGGCATTTTCCGTGTCCAGTGTGGGGTTGACTTCTACAATTTCCCAGGCACACACCCTTTTGTCTTTGATTAGTTCCTCGTTGAGTTGAACGGCTTCACTCACGGTAAGCCCATCAGGAACGGGAGTACCTGTTCCTTTGGAAATGGAAGTGTCCAGGCTGTCAACATCAAAGGAGATGTAAATTTGTTCGCAATTCTTTAGGATTTGCAATGCCTTAGACGCTGCCAGCTCGATGCCGGAGGCCCGCAGTTCTGCAACGGAAATATTGGTGATACCATGCCGCTCTATAAGGTGGTTTTCCGGCTCTTCAGTAGATCTTACCCCTATAAATACAATATCTTCAGGCGATATTTTTGGTTGGTCTCCACCCAGGGACTTGAGTTTTTCCCAATAGGCAACCGTACCCGGAAGCGGCTCGTTTCGTTTTTGTTCCAGGTTATCTATGCCCAGACACATGGCCAGCGGCATGCCGTGCATGTTACCGGAAGGGCTGGTAAAAGGAGAGTGCAGGTCAGCATGTGCATCTATCCAGATCACGCCCAGTCTTCTATCGGGATGGGCTGCTTTGATACCCATAATGGTGCCGGCTGCGGTAGAATGGTCTCCGGCTAAAACAATGGGAAATTTTCTTTTCTCCCTCAGGTCGCGGATGGTAGTGTACACATGGTGGATTACCTCATAGACCCCATCGATGTACTTGGCATAGGGGTGTTCGTTTCCCCGCCATAGGTAATCATTGGCATCCTTAACATTGACCGGATCAAATTTGGTGAAAAAGTCAGATTTTTTATCCAGACTGGCTACTTTGAGTGCATCTATACCCATGCTGGCACCCCTGGTCCCTGCCGCCAGTTCCGACCTTACCTCTACCAATTTAATGTCTCTCATTCTCTTTCTGCATAAAACATTCAAAATTCCGATAAAATGCCTCCGGAAGCAAATTTTTCACAGTCATTAAAGGAGTAAATCTTGCAGGAGACTAACGGCAAAAACCGATATAATTAACTATTTTGCAAGCTAAGTCTGTTTTTAAGTTATAAATTACCCGAAAGCACCAAAAAATGTTTTATATCTTTGTAGATAGATACCACTAACTAAATTTAATTAAAATGAAATCAGTAACGAATAGGAGAGCGTTTTTCAAAAAAGCAGCCATTCTCACCGGCGCTTTCTCTGTAAACAGCCTGTACCGGCAAGGACTTGCGGCAGATATAGCAGAAAAAAATGAATTGTATCGGGGGTTAACACCGCATAGAATGGCGGAAAATGAAGATTTTTGGGCCCTTATTCAGCAGGGTTACCCTGCAAGTTCTGCTCCTGTGCTAAACCTGAACAATGGGGGAGTTTCTCCCAGCCCTCAATTGGTGTTGGAGGCGGTAGAGCGGTATAGCCAGATGTCTAATCAGGCCCCATCTTATTATATGTGGCGTATATTAGATCAGGGAAGGGAGCCTTTGAGAGAAAAACTGGCCCTGCTGGGAGGTTGTGATCCGGAGGAGATAGCGATTGACCGCAATGCAACAGAGGCCCTGAACACCATCATTTATGGGTTGGATTTGGAAAAAGGTGATGAAGTCATTGGTTGTAAACAGGATTATCCCAATATGATGCAGGCCTGGAGCCAACGGGAGCAGAGAGAGGGGATTGTTTACAAACAGATTTCTTTTGATTTCCCCATTGAAGATGATGAAACGATTGTTAATGCCTATCGGCAGGCCATTACTTCCCGGACCAAAATCCTCCACGTCACCCATGTAATCAATTGGGTGGGACAAATCATGCCGGTAAAGAAAATTTGTCAGATGGCCCATGAGAAAGGATTGGAAGTGATCGTAGACGGTGCCCATTCATTTGGCCTGCTGGATTTTGACATTCCGGATCTGGAAGCAGATTACTTTGGGACCAGCCTGCACAAATACCTTTCCGCTCCCATTGGGACCGGTATGCTTTGGATAAAAAAGGATAAAATTTCAAAAGTCTGGCCATTGCTTTGCAATGGAGACCCCAAGAGTCCGGATATCAGGAAATTTGAAACCCTGGGTACCCGAAGTTTTCCGTTGGAACAGGGGATAGGTGAAGCACTGAACTTTCACAACGGAATTGGCGCCAAAAGAAAAGAAGAAAGGGTGCGATACCTGAAAAACTACTGGGCTGAAAAGGCCATGAACATACCCGGGGTGAAAATTCACACTTCCCTGAAATCCGCCTACAGCTGTGCCATAGCAGGTGTTTCGGTAGCGGGTTTGACTCCTCAGGAATTGGGCCAGAAGCTTTTGAACCAATATAAAATACATACCACCTCCATAAGTTATGGCAATATAAATTGTGTAAGAATTTCACCGCATGTGTATACCAGGCCGGCAGATCTGGATAGGTTTGTACTTGCTTTATCCCAACTGGCCACAGAAAAAAGCAATCATGATTTTGAGTCGAAAGGAGCTTAATACCTGATTTTCTTACAATTTCAGCCTTCATAACGAAACCTAATACATAATCCGGGTTAAAGGTATTGTTGATCGAAGAGACGGATCAGGTAGGGGGAGGCATGCGTACCAGTGAATTGACCTTACCCAGGTATTTACCAGACCCGCCTTGATACTTTCCCCTTAATGTACTTTCGCCAAAGGGATTTACCTCTGTTCATCTGCTACCCCTCAAGGTAGTGGGCTATATGGAAGGTGTGGTTTTCATGCAGTCCAATTGCTGATTATGAATATGTTTCAATAGCATTTTTTTGCTTTTAAAATACTTTTATTTTATAAAATTTTTTTAATACAAATTTTATTTGTTTATTTTATTGTATTGACTATTTTTGTTTGCGGTATCTTGGTTTTATTTTACCATCAATTATGGCATCATGACCTATAAAAGCATCATTTTTTTACTTGCAATGACTTTTTTTTCGGAAACTCTGGTGATGGGACAGGCTTCGGGTAAGATTGAGTCTTTACTTGAGGAGGCAAAAGCCATTCAATATGACCAAAAGGAAGCCTCCCTGGATTTGATGCACCAGGCTTTGGAGCTTGGTAAAGCAAGCAAGGATCCATTACTTCTGGCACAAATCCATAACCAGGCTGGTAGGGTCCATTATATATCGGGAAACTACAACAAGGCATTGGAGCATTTTGCTCAGGCAAAGGATTTTGGGGATCAGGCCAATTCAGTAAAGGAAGTTGCTTATGCTACTAATGGAAGGGCTCTCATCCAAATGGTGGATAAGGAATACGAGGAAGCCATTCAGCTATTGGAAGAATGCCTGGCAATCAATACCACTCTTGGAGATAGTATGGGGCTGGCAAAAATCCATTTCAATTTAGGTATTGCCTATGATGAATTGAGTGATTTTGACCTGGCTATGGGTCAATTGGAAAAGGCAATGGTCTTTTTAGAGACAGATAAAGCCTCGGTGCTCAACCTTATGGTAAGAAACAGAATGGCCAGGGTACACCATGAAATGGGAGACCTCGTCAGGGCAGAGGATTTGTATACCGGAGTCTTACGGGAGGAGCTGCTGTTAACCAATTGGGAGAAGTCCTTTGCCCTGAGCGGATTAGCATCACTTCAGTTTGACAAAGGAGAATTGGAATCTGCCCGGGATCTAGGGGAGCAAGCTCTGGCGATTGCAGAGGCTCATGGCGCCCATTGGGATTTGCAACAGGTGACAGGATTATTGAGTCGCATTTACCGTGAAATGGGTATTTTTGATAAAGCTTATTTTCATTTGGAGTCCCATAAGGCCTATAGCGATAGCCTTTATGATGCTGCTAAAAACCGGCAGATGGCCAGGCTTCAGTTGAACCTTGCCCAGGCAGATAACCAGCGGCTGAGAGCAGAGAAGGAAAGGGACAACAACCTGATCCAGCAACATTATAAACTGATGCTTTTTTTGGGGATTTTAGTGGTTTTATTGGCAAGCTTGCTTTATTTTTTTGCCAGGCATTTACGCCTAAAAAGCCATTTTAACCATTCCCTGGAAAAGAAAAACGATGCCATACGGCAGCAAAAGGATTTAATTTCCCAGCAAAACCAATCTTTAAAGGAGTTAAATCAGGTAAGAACCAGGTTATTATCTATCATTTCCCATGATTTGAGATCTCCCATTAATGCCATCAAGCAGCTTCTTGACATGAGAGGACAGGGTTTTTTTAATGAACAGGAGGAAGGTGAAGTTTTCTCTCTATTATCAGATCAGGTTCAAAATACAGAGAATTTATTGGATGATTTGCTGGCCTGGGCCAATACCCAAATGGATGGTATGGATGCAAGTCCTGTTGGGGTGGACATGTCCCAAGTGGTGGACAGGGTTTTAGATCATTTAAATTTTCAGATCAGGACTAAATTTCTGGATATTCAACACCAGGTGGCGCCGGGATTTTCCAGCCGTGCATGGATAGACAAAAACCATTTTAAGATCATTGTCCAAAACCTGATCGGCAATGCAATCAAATTTACTCCCGAGTATGGTACGATACATGTTTTTTATGAGGAAGATGAACAATTTATTTATTGTCACATCAAGGATTCCGGAGTAGGAATCGATGAAGTCCATCAAGGCTTGATCAATGGGGGGAATGAGGGTCGGGTTCCATCCATGGTAGGGACAGCGAATGAAAAAGGCACCGGTTTGGGTTTGTTATTGGTCAAGCAGTTTTTAACCCTGAACGGGGGCAAAATCGATGTGCAAAGTATTGCCGGTTTAGGTACTCAATTTACCCTTCAATTAAAAAAAGCTTAAGGGCCCCCATGGAATTGGCTGTTGCCTTTTTATTGGGGCACTACAGCTAATTCCATAGGTTTATTTTTATCGGAGGGGGTAAGTGAAATTACCGAACCTTTCAAAAATGGCTTTGTCCAATTCTTCCTGGTGCTCAGGAGCTGCAATTTTTTTTAATTCATGTGCCCTTTGGCGCAGGTTTTTACCGTACAGGTAAGCCGATCCAAATTCTGTGACCACATAATGCATATGGGCCCTGGTAGTCACCACTCCCGCCCCTTCTTTCAGAAAGGGGACGATTTTAGCTTTCCCTTTTTTGGTGCTTGCCCTCAAGGCCATGATGGGTTTACCATCTTCAGAAAGGGCTGCCCCTCTCATAAAATCCATCTGTCCTCCTACACCTGAATAATGGTAACTTCCAATGGAATCTGCACAAACCTGGCCGGTAAGGTCAATTTCCACACAGGAATTAATCGAAATGACCTTTGGGTTTTTTCTGATTACAGCCGTATCATTGACATAGGCTGCTTCATGAAAGGAAAAGGCCGGATTGTCATGGATACTGTCATAGACTTTTTGTGTGCCGATTACAAATGAAGACACCACTTTACCCGGGTGTTTCTTTTTAAACTTGTTGGTTATCACGCCGCTTTCAAACAAATCAATAACTCCGTCAGAAAACATCTCGGTATGAATTCCCAGGTCCTTGTGTTGCCCAAGGGATTTTAAAACAGCATCTGGAATGCCTCCTATACCCAATTGCAGTGTGGAACCGTCATCGATCATTTCTGCTATATAATTTCCGATTTTATAATCAGCCTCATCCAGTTTGGCTGAATAATCCACCTGAGGAAGGGGTTCATTTACTTCTATGGCCACATCGATATTATTGACATGGATCTGGCCATCACCCATGGTTCTGGGCATTTGATGGTTGACCTGTGCTATGATGTACCTGGCAGTGTCTACAGCCGGCCTGGCTACATCAACGGAAGTACCCAGGGAGCAAAATCCATGACTATCCGGAGGAGATACCTGTACCATGGCTACATCAATAGGTAAAATCTGTTTTCTGAAAAGACGGCCTATTTCACTCAAAAAGATAGGCACATACCCGCCCTGCTCGCTATTTACTGCTTTTCTGACATTTTCAGAAACGAATAGCGAATTGATAAAAAAGCTTCCTTTACAAGATTCGCTGGCCAAAGGCATTTCTCCCAGGGTGGTGATGGATACAATTTCCACATGTTGCAGTTCTTCCTTTCTTCCAGCCAGCGCATGTAGTAAAACTGTTGGCGTAGCGGCACTACCATGAACAAATACCCTTTGATAACTTTCAATTTTCTTAACGGCCTCATCCGGACTCACTGTTTTTAAATTAAATTTCATTTTTTTATAAAGAATAGTTTATATAATTCATTGATCCACAAGACAAAAGAGGATAAAAAGGCCCAGGCTAAAAATTCCAAAATGGATATGTTTTGAAATTCAAACAGGCGGGCTAGATAGGGAACCTCAATAATGAGTACCTGAATAGATACCGAAATAAATAAAGCATAATTTACCCATTTATTGGAGAATAATCCAACTTTGAAGGCAGAACCTTTTAGGTTTCGCATATTGAAAACATTGAAAAGTTGGGTAAATGCCAAAATGATAAAAACAATTGTCCTTGCCTTTTCGAGTCCTTGCGGGAGGTAATACAGAAAACCGGTCATAGCCAGACCGGTCATAAATATGGTGTTGAGGAATAAAGAGGGTAGAATATCTCTATTGATGATGTTTTCTCTGGGGTTTACTGGAGGGTTCTTTAATTCATCCCCCATACCTGGTTCAGTGGCCAGGGCCTTATCACAAAAACCATCTGTTACCAGGTTGATCCAAAGGATTTGAGTCGCAGTCAGGGGTAAGGCGTATCCCATTCCGATGGCTACTATCAAAGTGAGAATTTCCGCAAAATTGGTTGTAATCAGAAAAAAACTTGTCCTTCTTGCATTGTTGAAAACGATTCTCCCCTGTTCTACGGCCATAACGATGGTGGCGAAATTATCATCTGCCAGGACGACCAAAGAGGCCTCCCGGGCTACATCCGTACCCATGATCCCCATGGCTACCCCTACATTGGCCTGCTTCAATGCCGGAGCATCGTTGACACCATCGCCGGTCATGGCTACTAATTCACCTTGATTTTGCAGGGATTTGGCAATCTTTAGCTTCATAAGTGGGCTAAGCCTGGAGAAAATGTCTACTTCCATTACGGCTTTATCAAAATCCGCTTCCTCTAATTTGACCAGCTCTGCTTCGGTCATTACTTTTTCTTTCCCGGGCAAAACGATACCCACTGCTTTACCTATTGCCAGGGCCGTTTGGGCATGGTCACCAGTGGCCATAATCACGCGGATACCTGCTTCATGACAAGCACTTACTGCTCCGGGCACCTCAGGCCGGGGTGGGTCAATCATGGCCGCAAACCCACAAAATATCATTTTCTCCTCCTCTTCGGATCCTTTCCCATTCAATGGCCTGAATGCCACTGCCAGTACCCGGTAGCTTTTTTTGGACCAGTCATCTAATTTTTCGTGGCTTAGCGTCGACTCTTTAGGCCCAAAGGGTTTGGTGCCCGCTTTACCCATGTATAGGGTTGACTTTTTCAGGATATTTTCTGGTGCCCCTATGTAAAATTTAAAAAGGTGACCTGATTTTTCTACAATAGCAGATCGGTATTTTAAACTGGTATTAAAGGGAAAGTCTTCCTGAATGGTCAGTTCTTTTTTGACACCTGCTTTTTTGGCCAGCACTGCAAAGGCAGCTTCTGTAGGGTCTCCGGTGATTTGATATTTTCCGCTTTCGTTGACCGAAATGGAGGCGTTGTTGCAATGGGCTGCAATTTCCAGCAACTGATCCATGGAAGCGATGTCTGCCGATTCTCCGGTTATTTCCCCTTTGTCCTCCCAGCCTTCTCCGGAAACGGAGACTTCATGCCCTCCAACCTGCCAAAGCTTATTGATGGTCATGGTGTTTTGTGTAAGGGTACCGGTTTTGTCTGTGACAATGGTGCTTACTGTGCCCAAACTTTCCGTAGCTGATATTTCCCGGATAATGGCATTTCGCTTGGACATTCGGTAGGAGCCGATGGCCAGCACAATGGAGAGTACTGCTGGTAATCCTTCCGGAATGGCGGATACCAATGCTGCGATGGAAATCAACAGTAGCTCATTAACAGGGATTTCCTGAAAAAAGTACCCGACAAGGAATAATACGATTGCACTTAATATAGCCAGTATGGCCATTTGTTTGGCCAGTTTATCCGATTTTATCTTAAAATTTGAATCTTTTGGCGGGATAGCATATAAACTGTCTGCAATCATACCAAATTGGGTTTTCAGGCCGGTAGCGGTAACCCATGCCAGCGTGTCGCCACTTGTAAGAAAAGTGCCCTTCCAAACCATATTTTTTCGGTCAGCCACCCCTGTTTCCGCAGGGCAGGGATTGGTGTTTTTTTCGACCGGTATAGCTTCTCCGGTAAGTGAAGCCTCCATGGCCAGGGCATCATGGCTTTGGAAGATTACTCCATCAGCAGGAACCTGGTCACCGGCGGATAAACTCATCAAATCTCCGGGAACAAGGTCTTTGGAAGGGATAGTCAATAATTTTCCGTCACGAATTACCGTGCATTGAGGAACGATAAAACCTTTTAGCGCCCGCATGGCATTTTCGGCCTTATATTCCTGAATAAAACCAATAGCAATATTAATACAAACAATGGCCAGGATCACAATCACATCTACCTGATGTCCTGTCAGAAAGGAAATCAGTGCGGCTATCAAAAGTATATACACCATGATGTTTTGAAATTGCTTGAATAAAATACCCCACATGAGTTTTCTGCTCTTTTCGGGGATTTCATTTAAGCCAAATTCCTGTTTTCTTTGTGCTACCGAAATGGAGGATAAGCCGGACTCAGAGGTTTGCAGGCTTTTTATGATTTCTTCGGATGAGCAACTATGTGGATGATCGGGTATGCGGATCATCTGACCAGGGCATTTTTTACCATGATAAATTCAGAAATGTTTTCCTGATCCAGGATTCCTATGAAGTGATTCCCCTCATAAACCAGGGCCAATTTTTTATTTTCAGCGGCCATTTTTTTAAGTGCTTCCTCCAGAGGCAAATGCATTTCCAGCTTCAGGGGATTTTTATCGGTAACTTTTTCAATGTTTATCAGGGCATGCTGCTCTTGAAGACCCAGGATGATACCCTCCCTGCTAAGGGTGCCTATGGGGGAATCTTCTCGCACCACTACAAAATGAGTTGCCTGGCCATCCAGGAGCTTGTCAACTGCTTTCTGCAGCGGGGCGTCATAGGCCAAAATCGGGAATTTACTCATCAGCGCATCTCCAACATTAAATCCCTCCAAAAAAGAATGCTGTTTGGTCTGATTGACTTCAGCCTGGGCGCCCAGAAATATAAAAATACCGATCAATACTAAAATGGGGTTGTTAAACAAGCCAAAAAAAACAAACAATATGGCCATGACCTGCCCGATACCACCCGCTATTTCTGTGGCCTTTACCCGGGGCATTTTGAAGGAAAGCACTGCCCTTAACACCCTGCCTCCATCCATTGGAAAGGCAGGCAGCAGATTAAAAACAGCCAGGAAAAAATTGGCCGATGCCAAAAACAACCATATACTTGAGCCGTCCAGTTTCGGCGATTCCAAAAAATTAAAATTAATGCCGGTAAAGTAAAGGATAATGGATAAAAGTAGAAAGATGACCAAATTCACCAACGGACCCGCCAAAGCGACTTTAAGTTCTTCTTTGGGGTCTTCAGGTAATTTTTCCAGTCTGGCCAATCCTCCTATGGGCAATAAAATAATATCTTTGGTCTGAATGCCATATTTTTGTGCGGTGAGCGCATGACCAAATTCGTGTAAGATGACACATAGAAAGATTAAAAGAATAAATAACAGGGTCCAGCCTGTATCTGCCAGCGGGGTTCCTGATTGGGTGTTGGCAATAATTATCCATAACAATAGTAGTGAAAAGGTCCAGTGTATAAATACTTTAATGCCGCGGTATTTGCCTAAATAAAGGGAGAATTTCATATTTTTTCCAGATTAGAATGGGTAAAGATCAGGTAAAGCCAAGTGTAAAAATAGGATATTGCTCACGTTTTGCAAGTAGATCCGGTCCAAATAACAAAGGGGTTTTATCAGGACTGCCCAGGACAGGCCTGGAAGTTGCTTTTTTATGTTTTTTATGTTTTTCATTCCCTATCTTTGTCAAAAAACCAGGTTTTAGTCCAAAGTTATTGTCAAAAAGTTAATTTTTATTACTTTAAGATTTATTATGAATACAAAGAAGGTCACCCTAAAAATGATCGCTGATTATGAATATGAGTCAGTAAATGCCACAGGAAATAAAGTCAACATTGACATGTATGCCGGAGAAAACAAAAAGCACCAGTCACCCATGGAGCTGTTACTTTCTGGATTGGCAGGTTGTTCTGCTGTTGATGCGGTTTTGATGATGAGGAAGAAACGAAAGCAGGTAACAGATTTTAAAATTGAAGCAGAAGGTGTCAGAAATGATGGTGTGCCTTCATTTTACAAATCCATTCACTTGTTGTTTCAATTGACCTCACCGGATGCCACCCAGGCAGAATTTGAAAAGGTGGTCCGCCTGGCCGTCGAAAAATACTGTTCGGTAGCCTCTTCTTTGAAATCTGAAATCAATTACACCGCTAAAGTGGTCAGGCCGGTATGAGGGTAGTACGGGAAACCAGTAAGGAGGGCATCAGGATCAGTTTGTTTGACTGGAACAATAAGTATTTGCTAAAATTTGATTCGGGGATGGCGGAGCAAACCTTTAAGGTTCCAGCCATAGATGTTTTGGATGAAAAAGATTTTGATCAGTTGTTTGAAGGCCAGTTTTTCGAAAATGTCAAAGAAAGATTCGACGAAATGCACCAATCGCTTCATATTGCATTGGAAAATATTTAAATTGGGATATATTTAAATATTCAAAGATGAAATATTTATTTTTGATACCAATTTTGATTTTATTGATTTCTCCGGCCTGTCAATCGGATAGAAAGGTGGAATTGGATAGTCATTTTTTGCTTTTAGATTCGGTGATTCATAAGGTAGAGGCTGATTTAAAGCCTTTGGAAGAAGATATGTCTCAGTTGGCAGCGTATTCCTCTGCCTTATTTGAAAAGTCTGATAGTCTGGTACCACTTGTCAATGAGGAAAAATTTCTCACGGATGATAACGGTTTTTTTTACAATGCCCATGATAATGGAAAAGAGAGCACTGTTTTTATATCCTTGTTGGCTGAGAATAAAAATCGGTCGGTCAGGGAGGTTTTTACCACTGAATGGCTCGATGAAGCATTCCGGGAAATAACAGAAACCAGGCCTATGGTCTGCCAGGTATATTTCAATTCGTCCAGTAATTTTAGCAGGTTGTATCCTCCCTACGACCTTTTAAATTCAATTGAGCAGGACGTTGATGTTACCGCTTTCAATTTTTACTACCTGGCCGATGAGGTCCGGAATCCTAACAGGAAATCTGTTTGGATTGAGGAGGTTTATATTGATCCAGTGGGGAGGGGCTGGATTTTGTCCCTGATCCATCCGGTATACCATGATAATGAATTGAAGGGGGTGTTGGGTTTTGATATTACGCTATCAGATCTTATGGATTCATTTTTAGAGAATTATGATAAAAAGCTCATGTTGATCGATAGCCAGGGTACTGTAGTAGCGGGGAAGGCAGAAGCCATTGAAGCCTTAAGCCTACCTCCCCTGAAAAACCATGCCTACATTCAAACCATCAATTCTGATAGCTTCAGAAGGGAAGACTTTAATTTATTCAAGAGCAAAAGCAAAGAGGTAAGAAGAATGGCTTCCAAGTTTTTATTGGAGAAAGAAAATCACCACAGTTTTGACATGGCCGGCAGGTTGTTTCAGGCCTATTGCCGGAAGATGAATATAATGGATTGGTACTTATTGGATATCCATGACTAAAAGAAAGAAAAGTAAAGGGAATAAAAACCTGAAAGATACCAGAAAGTTTTGGTGGCTGATAGGTTTGAGCATCGTGGCGATTTTGTTTACCATCATGCTGGCATTTTTCTTTTACCGATCCTTGTCGGAAAACCTGGTGGAAAACCGAAAAGTTTTTTTAAACCGGCAGGTTGAACTGGCAGCTAACGAGGCCCAAAGAAACTTTAATAACCTGAATGAAGACCTGATTTTTTATGCCAATAATCAGGAAAGACCGGTAAATTCAAACCCCGCCCTGGAAGAACTCCCTATAGATGAAACCAGGGTGCGCAGGTTATTGAACAATTACATCAACCTTATTGACACCCTGATTATAGAGAAGGGTAACTTTAAAAAGAAATACCATGTTTCCGATGCCAATTACTTTTCAGTAAATGAATCAAATTTGGCAGTAGGAGAGGACCCTTGCCGGAAATGCTTCAGGATAAAGTCGAACCGTGGAAATGTAACTATTCTGGTAAAGCTTAGTCTGGAGAAATACTTTATCAATCACCTTGCCAATTACTACCTGGGCCCCGATACCCATAAGCTGGTCTATATGGATGGGCAATTTTTTGACCCGGCAGGGAATGATGACCGAAAACCGATTTTGCTGGACCATTCTCTTCAAGCTGAAATAGCCAGGGAAATCGACGGAGGCCTGAGGGGTGAATATGAAGGATGGGTCCAATATGATGCTGCTGATACAGGTAAGAATAATTTATTGATACAGTATCCCTTTTCACTGATTAGGTTAAATGCCCCTTTGGCCTTTGTCTTTTCCCAGGACAAATCCTCCATAGTATCTGGAATCTTCGGAACATACTTCTACTTTTTTCTTTCCCTCTTTGCTTTACTTTTATTATTTGTATTCTTTCTGTCAAGGTATTTTAAAGTCACCAGTGAGAACAACCTCTTGTTGGAGAAAAAATCCAAGGATTTGGATCAGCTACTGAAACAGCAAACGATTTTATTACAGCAATCCAAGGGTTTTATTTACTATCACGATGAAAAATTGATCCCCTATCAGGTCAGTGACAATGTAGAAGAAGTATTGGGATACAGTCCGGAAGAATTTTTAAAATTAAATCCATCGGATTTGATGTCCGATGATTCGACTTCTTTTTTGGTCAGCAAGAAAGAAGCGATCAAAACAAAGAAAGATTTTTATTATTTTGAAGCGACCATGAATAGGAAATCTGGCGGACCTATCAGGGTGAAAATATTTGAAAAGCTGATCTATAATGCAGCAGGACACTTTTCAGGGGACGTTGGGATTTGTTCTGACATTCATGATAAATACATCGCAGATCAGGAATTGATCAGGAGTGAAAACAGGCTTCGGTCCGTTTTGAATAGCCTTCCTGACATCATTTTTATTTACAATAACCAGGGTGATTTTCTTGATTATTATGTCCAGAATGATGAATTTTTGTTACAACCTCCTCAAAAATCCTTAGGGAAAAATATCAGTGATATACTTTCAGGTGATTCCGGAGAAAAGGCCATGCGGGCTTTTAAACGTGCGGTGATGACGGGCAAAATGCAAACCGAAGAACTGGATCTTTTTCTGGACATTGGTAGGAGGTTCTTTGAGGTCAGGTTTTTTAAATTGGATGAAGGACGGATGATGTCCGTGGCCAGAGATATTACCGGGCAGAAGTTGTGGGAAAAAGGATTACGGGAAGCCAAGGAAGAGGCAGAGGTGGCCAATAAGGAGAAATCTAATTTTTTGGCCAACATGAGTCATGAAATAAGGACTCCTTTGAATGGATTGCTGGGAATCACTGGATTGCTTTACAAAACGAAACTTTCCAAAGAACAAAAAGAGTTGCTTTCCATTGTTGGGGATTCGGGAGAGTCATTGCTTCACATCGTAAACGATATCCTTGATTATTCTAAGATAGAAGCGGGAAAAATGGAACTGCATCCGGTGCTTTTTAACTTGCAACAGGAAATGGAACGTATCATTAATATTTTTTCCGGAATGGTCAGGGAAAAATCATTGCAAATCCAGATGGAAATTCATGAATCACTGCCAGAGACAATCGTTTTGGATAAGGAAAAATTAGCACAAATTTTTTTCAACATCATAGGAAATGCAGTAAAATATTCACAAAAAGGAGGAAGGATACTGGTGTCTCTCAATGGTGAGAAATTGTTTACCAACAACCTTATTATAACTTGTTCGGTGCAGGATGACGGGGTTGGAATCGATCAGAAAAAGCTTCCTGAATTAATCAAGCCATTTACCCAGGTGGGTGCTGCTTCCAACGGTGAGTATAAAGGCACAGGACTTGGTTTGGCCATAGCCAATAAGCTCATTGAATTGATGGGAGGGGTTTTACAAATAGAAAGTGAGTTAGGTATAGGTTCTGTGTTCTCCTTTACCCTGATATCCCATATTAACGGAGAAGAAAACAAGTCACTAAGCGTAATATCAGGTACGAAAGAGGCCGTTGACTTTGAGAAGCTGGCCGAAGACTATCCATTAAGAATTCTGGTGGTAGAAGACAATGATATTAACCTCAAGTTTATGGTCATGCTTCTGGAGCAAATGGGATATGCTCCAGATATAGCTATGAATGGAATGGAGGCTGTAAAAATAGTAGAAGAGCACAAATTTGATCTGATTTTCATGGACAATCAGATGCCCGGTATGAATGGAATGGAAGCAACCAGGATTATCAGGACCCTTCCTCATGGGAAATTAGCAAGTATTGTAGGCTTGTCTGCTGGTGTATTCAGGGAAGATGTGGAAAAAGCCCTGGAAATAGGGATGACGGATTACCTTACCAAACCAGTAAAAATTCAACAGATAATCGATAAAATTAGGGAGTGTGCAGTCACCCTATCCAGGTAATTTAAATTTTGGTATCCATATCAAAATTTTCTAGGTAATCAGCCACCTTTTTCACAAACATGCCCCCTAGCGCTCCATCTACTACCCGGTGATCATAAGAATGGGATAAAATCATCTTGTGTCGGATACCTATCAGGTCGCCTGTTGGCGTTTCGATCACAGCCGGTTTTTTGGTGATGGTCCCTACTGCCAGAATTGCCACCTGAGGTTGTACGATAATGGGAGTACCCATGATATTTCCAAATGATCCTATGTTTGAAAGGGTGTAGGTCCCTCCCTTGAGTTCATCTGCATGCAGTTTGTTTTCCCTGGCCCGGACAGCCAGGTCATTGATTTTTTTGGAGAGTCCTGTCAGGTTGTATTGATCTGCGTTTTTAATTACCGGAACGATCAGGTTTCCATTAGCAAGGGCCACAGCAATACCTATATTGATATTTTTTTTCTTAATGATGCGGTCTCCTTCCACGGAAATATTGATCATAGGAAAGTCTCTGAGGGCTTTTGCAATGGCCATCACAAAAAATGGAGTAAAAGTGATTCCCTCACCTTCTTTTTTCCGAAACTCCTCTTTGATTTTGTTTCGGAAAAGAACAATTCCGGTAAGATCAGCTTCTACAAAAGAAGTAACGTGGGCAGAAATATTTTTGGAATCAAGCATGCGTTGCGCAATCATTTTCCGCATCCTGTCCATTTGGATGATTTCGTCCGCAGCCTCTTCTACCGGAGGGTATGTTTCACCTGCCTCCGAAACAGGTGTCTTCCTTTCCTTTACGAAAGCAAGTATATCGTTTTTGGTCACCCGGCCATTTTTGCCCGTCCCGGGGATTTGAGCCAATTCTTTGGGACTGATTTTCTCCGCTTTGGCTATGCTTTGAACTAGGGGAGAATAAAACCTTTCGTCCGTTGTTTTTTCTTTGGGTGAGTCGGCTCCAAGGATCAGGGAAGTAAAGGCTGGGACATCCTGTAATATTTCTTTTTCTGAAGAATGGGGTTCCGAAACAGGCTCCGGAGGGTCATTGTTAACCTCATCCTCCAGGCGAACGCTTGTTTCAATGAGAGCAATAGGTTTTCCTACCTCCACTACTTCCCCTTCTTTGGCAAGGATAGTCTTGAGTGTGCCGGCATGGGTAGCAGGGACTTCTGTATCCACTTTATCTGTAGCCACTTCCAGAACAGATTCATCCTGTTCGATTTTATCCCCTTCCTTTTTTAGCCAGGAAAGAATAGTGCCTTCCATAATGCTTTCCCCCATTTTGGGCATCACCATTTCTACTATCGCCATAGCTTATTTCATTCTTGTTGAAACCTCCTTAAATATAAAACTAAATTTAAGTCATTATTTTGCAAAGGGAATCGGTTTAAATTTTAATCTGATTTTTGTATAACGGTCTCCCTCAATAAGTTTAATGCCGCCACAGCTGTCAGGTGAATGTTTACGGTCCTGTCTTTGGTAAGTTGAAGTTTTCTGGTATGGCAGGAATGACCATCATCACAGGCGATCCAAACCAGACCTACGGGTTTAGTCGAAGTACCTCCCCCCGGACCCGAAATGCCACTGGAGGATAGGCCGTAGTCAGCATTGAATTTTAAGCGAACCTGTTTTGCCATTTCTATGACAGTTTCCTCACTGACTGCACCTTTGCTGTCCAGCATGTCTTCAGACAGTCCCAATACAGCTGCCTTGAAAGCATTGTGATAGGGTACCACCGCACCGTTGAAGTATTCACTAGATCCCGGTATTCCAGTAATTAAATGTGAGATGTATCCCCCGGAACAACTTTCTGCCAGCGCAACGGTCTTTCCTCTTTGAGCAAGCAAATGGCCGATGGCGGAGGGTAACGTATCATGGTTAAACCCGTAGACATATGGCTCAATGAGTGGAAGCAATCGATCGATCTGTTCATCGACCTCCCTGGTAATGCTTTCCTGATCGTCACCAAACCCGGTCAGTCTCAGTTTAACTTCCCCCAGAGAGGGTAAGTAGGCCAGCCGGATATGGGAAGGCAATTGGTCTTCCCAGGCAGAAATGATGTCTGAGAGCCAGCTTTCTCCGATGCCTACCGTCTTTACCAGTTTATGGTAAATTACGGGTAGTGTGAATTTTTCTTTTAACCGGGGAATCACGGCTTTTTCCATCAGGTATTTCATTTCATAGGGTACCCCTGGCATAGACATCCAGATTGTTCCCTGCTCCTCAAACCACATTCCCGGTGCAGTGCCAACGGCATTGTGAATGTATTGGCAGTTGGCTGGCAGGTAGGCCTGGTTTCGGTTGGTGGCAGTCAATTCCTTTCCCCTGCTTTCAAATAAACTTCTGACATCTTCCAGTGCTTTAGGGAATAGGGTTAATTGGGAACCAAAAAAATCAGCCAGAATATTTTTGGTCAGGTCATCTTTGGTAGGACCCAGGCCTCCAGTCATCAAAACAATAGCTGCTTTTTGAGAAGCGGCCATAAAAGCCTGCAAAATGGACTCTTTGTCATCACCTACGGTTGTTTTCCTCACTACGCGGACTCCTATTTTATCCATTTCTTCGCTTAACCACTTGCTATTGGTGTCCAGGATCTGGCCATATAGCAGTTCGTCACCTATGGAAATGATTTCTGCTTTTACAGGTTGATACATGAGGTAGGATTTTGACTTTTGTGAACCAAAATTAAAAAGTTTCCGCTTAGGGAAAGGTAATTTTTGCCTTTATTTCTCCGCAGGAAGGAAAACAAGGGCTTAATGCGGACTTCCCATTCGTTTGTAGGTCACAAAGGCATGATCGTATTGGTTTTTATGGTCTTTCTTAATGGTTTCTTTATGTACAATTTGCCATTCTCCGGGATCAAATTTTGGAAAAAAAGTGTCTGCGTCAGGGCTGGCATCTATCTCCGTGATGATCATTTCATCAGTGAATGGAAGTGCGAGTTTGTAAATTTCCGCCCCACCTAAAATAAAGAGCTTTTCCAGTCCTTTGTCTTTACCTATTTGCAAGGCTTCCTCTATTCCATGGACTACATGATGACCCTCCGGGACTTTAAAATCCGGATTATTTGTCACCACAATGTGGGGCCTTCCCGGCAGGGGTTTGCCTAATAAAACGAAAGTTTTTCTACCCATCACCACATGATGGCCTATGGTCGTTTTTTTGAAATGTCTGAGGTCAGAAGGAAGGTGCCAGGGCAATTCTCCATTAATGCCTATGGCATCATTAGATGCCCTGGCTACAATTATTGAAACTATCAAAACAGGTAATTTTTAGAACAAATTATTTGGCAGCCTTCATTGCGTTTGGATATTCTGCCAGATCAAAGTTACTGGTTTTGTTGGTATCTATCTCAATCATTTTCATTTGCGTCCTGCTTTGATCTTCTTTACTGGTAAAGTCCATTTCAAGAATATTTCCTTCCGGTAAATTATTGAAGTATTCCTGATTTTCTTCTTTCATTTTTTTCGTAATAAAAGGACTGTTTTTACTCCAAAAAGATTCCATTCCTACTATGGCGGATTGGCTTAACCAATAACTTCCCTCCATATCTTCACTCATTACCCTGTATTCGTCGCAGGTGTAACCCAGGATATCCTTGGTACTGCCTGTTTTTTCGAAGGAGAAATTTTCCGCATCCATTGTTGAGGCTTCATCTTCTTCTTCCATTGCAGCTGCTCCCTCCATCATGCCTTCCCAGTCTATGGAAAAGGCCATACTGGATTTCCCATCTTCATTGTCCATAAGCATTACCGTTGCCTGGTTTTTATGATCCATTATGATCACGGCCTTTTCTGCTGAATTCTTGCTTTCCGGATCAATAAATTCCATTCCGAAAAAATCCGGATTATTTGATAAAAAGGAATTGAACACAATCGGGTCCTGAGCTTTACCTTTTTCATCTGTGCTATTTATTTCCATCACTGCCAATCCGGAAAAACTGTAGGAACTTTCTGTTTCTACATCCATATCGATGGACCCCATGATTTTGCTAAAATCGTAATTTCCTCCTTCTGAGCCACCTTCGGTACTTCCCATATCACCGTAAAGGTTACTGAAGGCTTTTTCCAATTGTCGTTGGGTGGCTTTGGCCACCTCTTTTTCCACAGTTCTTTCCACAGCCCTGGAAACGCCCTCAGAAGCTGCTCTTTTTATTCGCTTCAGCAGTTGTGAATGTGCATCCCAACTGACTAATGAAAGACAAATGATTACCAATATGGAGGTCCTTGATCTCATGTTAACGTTATTTTTGATTCAAACTTGAAGTTATGAAATATATTTACAAAGTCCTAAAAGTTCTTTTTTTGTATGTGAAAAGATTAAATTTCAAGAATGTACTCTATGATACCAGCATTTTTGCCTTTTGGTCGGGTTACCAATAAGGGTACTTTATCATTCATTTGTATCAGCCGTTCTGCCATGCTACCGATAAAAAGTGCTGTAGCTGCCGTCCTTCCCTTGGCACCTATAATGATCATATCGGCCTTGATCTCCCCGGCCTTGCTGATGATATCTACCACAGGATCATCGTCTTCATCTTTGGTGTAAAGGGGTTTGATCTTGCTGGATTTGGTGTCTATTTTCCGGATAAACTTCTTGTAGTTGATGGTGGCGTTTTGGAGCATGATTTCACTAAATTCTTCATAAGATTTGCCCGTAAAATGGTACCCTGATGGAACCGCATATACATTTTGGCAAATGATTTCAGATTTCCCCTCATTTTTTTCAGCGATCTCTATGGCCTCCTCCAGTGCATCCTTGGAATAATCAGAAAAGTCACTTGGAACCAAAAGTTTTTTTACTTTAGGCTGGCTGTTTTCAGGTACAATCAGCAGGGAACACGATGCCCTTCTGGCTAGCCGTTGAGAAACCACCCCGGAACCGGGCAAGCTGGTTTTTCTTCCTACCAAAATCAGATCGGCAGATTTTTCATTGGCCAACTTCAATATTTTTTTTGAGAGTTGCCCCTCTTTTACTATAAATGAGCTACTGACTTTAATATTGGAATCAAAGTTTTTGGCAACAACTTTTTTCATCTGATTTTCCCTTTCTTTCACCATATTGCTGATAAGGTTTGGGAATTCAGCCAGAATATCCTTAGGTATGGAAAGGTTGCGAATTACATTGGTGAAGTAAATTTTTTTAGATTGGTTGGTCTTTGCTATAAATGCGGCAAATTTCACCAGAGTTTCGTCCATATCGCTCTGATCCAGACAAACAATGATCTTTTTGATTTGATACATTCTTAATGATTAAATTATTGGATTACTTCAGATATAATTTATCAGAGGTATTAAATATTACTTTAAAATCAGCAAAATTTAAATTAGTAAAATTAAACTTTAAAACAATCTAATGTTCGCTGTTTTCGACCGCAATTTACAGGAAATTTTTCCAGATTGCTTTTTTCAACCCATCCATTTTTGCTTATTGACAGTCGAATCCTTTCCTGATTTGAGGTTTGCTGGAATAGATTGTATATTTGAATTAAGGTTCGGGTCAGCGACATGTTCAAACTTCACAAGTTGATTAAAATGCCGAGTGAAGCATCGCTTCAAAACCAGGCCTCATCTTTCCTTTGGAAAGACCTCGTATCCTTTTAGGATGCAGGTTAACAGTGGAAGGTTGCGGAGATGGTGCAGCTCAAATCCTGTCATATCGGAGGTTTGTAACACTCCATGATCCGGACCCTGTTAAAGGGAGACCGCCTGGCGGCCTCCCTTTTGGTGTTTTAGGGGGGGGAGTAAAAGGCGTGCTATTGCCTTTGCAGCTATAGTTTGGGGATGCAAAACGATAAATAAGCCCATGCCAACTATCCAGCATCTTTAAAATGGTGGATAATGTTATGTTTAGACAGCCAGCCGTTAGTTTTTTGAGAATCCCATAAAGTCCGTTGTAGCTCAGGGGTCTGTAAGTAAAATTGAGAATGAAAAAGGTCTTGAAGGAATAACCAAAGCATGGTCTTTCGGATGCTCTGGGTCGATAGGCTTTATAAAAATCGGTCCTATTGCCCAAAAAAACTATCAATCCTTCTACTACCTTTTAAACAGGATGTAGTCGGAAACCAGTGGTTCCAGGCCATTCTTCCGGAAGTCTGAGGCAATCTGTCCACGATGATAGGTAGAATGGTTGACAATGTGAAAAAGAATATCCCTGACTTTATTGGTAAAAGCCTGGCCCTTTGAATTGCTGTATTGTATAATGGCATCTAGGGGATAGGTATCCAGAATGGCAAGACTGTGGGCATGGTTGCCTTGCTCAATTTCCCTTTCCCCCTGCATATTCCTGCTTTCCCATACCCCCAAAAGCGGCTCCCTGGGATCTATCCGGTTGTTCCAGATTTGATGGGCATTGAGCATGTGGTTATACAGTTGGATGGATTTTTCCGGAGTTTTGTCCGGAGTTTTCATCATCGCCTCCCATAGCCTTTGGTTGCTCTCATGCCCATAAACCAATAGCTCTTCAAAAAATGCTTTCATTTGTTTCAGGATTTTGTTGAATTGTCCCTATTATCCTTTTCAAAAGGAAAGAAGACATACACATTTGTTACCCTAAAAATAGGCGAATATTTACTAAATACCACAAAAAAAAGGGAGACTACCCGGTAGTCTCCCTTTTTTTGTTTTTTTTCCTGGCATCAATACAATACCCTGAAACGTATGGTCCCGTTGATGGCCTTTAGCTCATCTATTACTTTACTACTGTAGGCTTTGTCAATATCGGTGATGACATAACCTATTTTTTCATTGGTCTTCAGGTATTGACCCACGATGTTGATTTCATAATCTGCCAATACCTTATTGATTCTGGCCATGATCCCTGGTTCGTTGAGATGAATGTGGATCAGCCGGTGGGCATCCTGCAGAAAGGGCAACTGGATATTGGGAAAGTTGACACTATTATAGGTGTTTCCGGTATTGATGTATTCGATGATTTTTCCAGGAACAAACCTGGCGATGTTCTGCTGGGCTTCTAAGGTGCTGCCCCCAATATGTGGTGTCAGAATGGTATTGGGCAAGCCAATAAGTTCTGAAACGAAGGGTTCAGAATTGTTTTTTGGTTCACTTGGAAATACATCAATGCTGGCACCTGCCAGGTGACCGCTTTCCAAAGCATTTCGCAAGGCTGGTACATCCACCACATGGCCCCGGCTCAGATTGATCAGGTAAGCCCCTTTTTTCATCAAAGCCAGCTTCTCCTGGTCGATCAGCATCTCATTTTCCTTTCTCCCGTCCACATGTAAGGTAATTACATCACAGGTGCTGAGCAATTCATCGAGTGAATCGATCTTGGTGGCATTTCCCAGAGCCAATCTTTCTATGACATCGTAATAGTATACATCCAGCCCCATGCTTTCTGCCAAAACAGAAAGTTGAGAACCTATGTTTCCATAGCCGATGATCCCGAGTTTTTTGCCCCTGATTTCAAAACTTCCCGATGCACTTTTGTCCCAAACACCCTGATGCATACTGCTGGTCTTGTCTGTCAGCCTCCGCATTAAAAAGATGATTTCCGCTATCGCCAGTTCTACCACTGATCGGGTATTGCTGAAAGGGGCATTGAATACGGCGATGCCTTTTTCCTGGCAGGTTTCCAGGTCAATTTGATTGGTGCCGATACAAAAGGCCCCAATGGCTATCAGGCGATTGGCATTTTCCAGGACTTTTTTGGTAACCTGTGTTTTTGATCGGATGCCCAGGATGGATACTTTTTTGATTTTTTCGGCCAGTTCTTCCTCAGACAAGGCAGAACTGATGACTTCTACCTGGTATCCCTCTTCCTTCATCAGCTCAACGCCGATGGGGTGTACATTTTCCAGGAGCAAGACACTGATCCGGCTCTTTGGATAGGAAAATTTTTTATTCATTTTATTCACATATAATATTTCATCCAGGCTGGGGGCAATATGGTCTGCTTTGGATGAAACGTTGGTTCGGTGTACATTTTCAGTAAACGCATAAAATTTATTGGCCACTCCGGAAGCTTTAATTTCATAATCGGTATAGCCGTCTCCGATCACATAGATATCTCCCTCCAGATTCAGCTTTCGGATGGTCTCAGGTTTTCCATTATTCTTGGAAAGTGGGTTATCCTTATTGAACCCGGTGATTTTACCAGACGCTGCATACTCAAATTCATTGGCAAATACATTTTCAGGTTTAATTCCATATTCCGTTACAATAGGCACTACAAAATCCTTGAATCCATTGGAAATAATAAATATGTCCGATGCATTTTCTTTCAAAAATTCTTTGTTGCGTTGAAACGAATCGGAAACTTTTTTTCTGAGGGCAGCTATCAGTTCGGAAATCTGTTCTTTGTTGGCATCGAGTATATCCAGCCGCTGGACAAGGCTTTCCCTGAATGTCAGCTTGCCTTCCATTCCCTGATCGGTGATGTCCTTGATTGCCTGGAGTTTTTTTGCTTTTTCGGGGTCATCCTTCAGGCTTATTTCACCTAAAATATCCAGGGCCTCTACCTTTGTAAAAGTACTGTCAAAATCAATAATGAATTTTTTTGTGACGGTCATTTTCAGCAGTTTTTTAAATGAGTTGCAAAATTAATAGATTCTAAGTGAATTTGAAGTTATTGCCCCAAAATAACTTTCAGGTCTTAACGATATGTAAAATAAAGAATGATTATAACTTTGTGTCCAGAAGTATTCAGGCTTTTCTGTTTTAGAAAGCATCAAAATTAAATCGGAAGGAACAATTTTTCTTTTCTGATGTTGGCACTTAAATAAAGTAAGGGATGACCCTTCAAGGCCCTGTATAGGATAAATTTTAATTATAAACTACATGCCACTAGCCATTGACAATATCAGGGTAGGCCGGGTGTACCGGCTCGTAAATTATGGAGAAATACGAATGCTGGAAATCATGGAAAGAAAAGGAAGAGAGAACTTCAGGGTCAAGGACCTGGATACTTTGGAGTACTATGATTTAGAAGAATTGTTACAATGGGGCAAAGGCAAAGACTATGACCTGGATGAAATCCGTTAAATGAATACAGCAATGAAAAAAGAAACAAGTCTTACAGCAGCCATTTTTAAAGGTAAATGTCCCAGGTGCAGAAAGGGAAATATTTTCCCTGTATCCATGTTCAGTTTCAGGAAATTAACTGAGGTAAACCAAATTTGCCCCAGCTGTGGGGTAGATTTGGTTCCGGAACCGGATTTCTATTATGGAGCCATGTATATCAGTTATGCGCTATCCGTAGCCCTCTTTATCACCGTCATGGTTGTACTCAATTTTTTATTCAATGACCCAGAGTTGATGGTATATATTGGATCAGTGCTATTTTTCAACCTGATTTTATTGCCCCTGATGTTGCGTATTTCCAAGGTGTTATACCTTTATGGGTTAGGAAAAATCAGTTATGAGCCAGATATGGAGTAGAACAAATCCTTACTTCCAAAACTTTTTTTAAAAATTAGTAAAATTTTCTTTCAGTAAGTAAAACTTACTTTTAGTTTGTTCGTATATTGCTCCATAAAGTTTTACTATTGGAATTCATATGGAACAGATTTTAACCAGTTTTGTTGTTCCCGTAAACAGTGAGATATATCTGAAAGATCCACTTAGTTCAGACCTGGGGAAGAAAATTATTCGTGAAAGTCCCAACCTTATTGTTATTTTGGGGTTGGAAAGTTTTAACTTCAAAAGACTATCGGAAACTGTAGGCAGTACAGAGGCGGCCATTTACCGTTATTTTGAAAACAAGCACAAGCTCCTGGTCTACCTTACCAATTGGTACTGGGGATGGTTGGAGCATAACCTTGTTTTTGCTACTTCTAATTTACATGATCCGAGGGATAAAATGAAAATAGCGATCCAATTGCTGGTGGAAGGTCCTGTCTATGAAAAAAATGAGTACATGGATATTCAAAAATTACGTTTGCTGGTCACACAGGAATCCTACAAAGCTTTTTTGACCAAAGAGGTTGATGAGGAAAATAGCAGTGGCTTCTTCAAACAGTTTTATCGATTTACGGACAGGATTGCAGCCATTGTCGGCGAAATTAATCCTAAATACACTTACCCGAAAACCCTGGTGTCCACCTTGGTGGAATCTACTTTACTCCATGCATTTTTTTTAAAGCATATGCCAAAAATGACGGAATCCGGTCTCGTGGGAGAGCAAAAATTAGGTTTTTATTTTGATTGGGTATTTAAAACGTTAAAAGATGAATGAAAATCTGATCAATACGCCATTAAAAAGATTTTTCAGCCTGCTTAAGGATGAAAAGAAAGAGATCTACGCCATTTATTTCTATGCCATCCTCAACGGATTGGTTTCCTTGTCACTTCCCTTAGGTATTCAGGCCATCCTCAATTTTATTCTGGGAGGGAGGATGACTTCTTCTTGGGTTTTGCTGGTGGTCATTGTAGCACTGGGGGTTATATTTGGGGGCTACCTTCAGATCAGCCAGCTTTATCTGACAGAGAAATTGCAACAGCGGGTGTTTGGCAAATCGGCCATGGAATTTGCCTACCGACTGCCCCGGATTAAAACAGAGGCCTTGCGCAATAAATTTCCCCCAGAGCTCGTCAACAGGTTTTTTGATACCATCGTGCTTCAAAAGGGTTTGTCCAAACTATTGATTGATTTCAGTACAGCTTCCCTTCAGGTATTTTTTGGTTTGATTTTACTCTCTGTCTACCATCCTTTTTTCATCATTTTTTCCTTTGCATTGGTTTTGATCCTATACCTGATATTTAAGCTGACCAGTCCCCGGGGGATGAAAGAAAGCCTGAAGGAATCCACAGCCAAATATGAGTTGGCATTTTGGCTGGAAGAGATTGCAAGGACCTTGGGTACTTTTAAGTTGTCCGGATTCTCTCCACTACCCTTCAGAAAAGTAGATCAATTGGTAAGCAATTATGTCGGATTCAGGAACTCTCATTTTGCGGTTTTGATCCTGCAGTATAAAGTAATGATTGGTTTTAAGGCTGCCATCATTGTCACCCTATTGGTAGCAGGTAGTATTCTTTTAATGAACAATGAGATCAGTATTGGACAATTTGTTGCCGCCGAAATCATTATTGTATTGATTATAAATTCTGTAGAAAAGCTCATTTTAAGTTTGGAAACCGTATATGATACGCTTACAGCCACAGAAAAATTAGGCTTGATCATGGATTTGGAACTGGAACGGTCCGAGGGAGTGGATAAGGCCTTTGGACTTTCCGAATCGGGTTTGTCCTATCATTTGAGGGATTTAACCTATCATCCCAGAGACAAAAAAAATCCCAACCTTGTCAACGTCAATGTAGAAATCAATCCAGGTGAAAAGATAGTCATTACAGGGAAAAGCGGCTCAGGGAAAAGTACCTTTCTGCAATTGATGGCAGGATTGATAGAAGACTACCAGGGTAATATCATCGTCAACAAGTTACCCATGGACACCCTTTCCTTAGAAAAACTAAGATCCATGATTGGGGACAGCCTTTCCCGACAATCCATCTTTCATGGTACCATTCGCGAGAACATCACCGTCGGGAATGATGTCGTTTCAGAACAAAAAATTCGTGAGATCCTTGAAATCGTAGGCTTGAAGGATTATATCTATGAGTTAAAAGATGATTTGGATACCATGTTATTGCCTGAGGGCAAGCATTTGAGCAATGCCAATATCAGTAAAATCATTCTGGCCAGGAGTCTATGCTTTGGTCCCAAATTGCTGCTTTTGGAGGAAGACCTCAGTTACTTCAATGGAGAGGAAGCCCAGATGCTGCTAGATTACATGTTTTCAGGCCCCTGGACCATGGTAGTGGTGTCTTCAGACGAAAAAATTATGCGAAGAGCAGATAAAATTTTAGAATTAACCTCCGGTAGATTAACCTTTGAAGGATCATTCAATGCTTTCCAGCAGTACAATAAAAATAACAAAAGTTAACAGCCATGCTTAATATTTCTAAAAACTCTGTAAAAGGGCAAATCAATCCCTTTTTGTTTGATAGTTACCGCATGACCATTCCAAGTGATCAGAGCAGAAAGCGGGTCAGGACTCTTTTGTACATATTATTGGCTGGGTTCGTATTCCTCTTTTTACCCTGGACCCAGAATTTCCGCTCCCAGGGAATGGTAACTGCTCTTAAGCCGGAACACCGCCCACAAACCATTCATTCGGTGATACCCGGCAGGATAGAAAGGTGGTATGTTCAGGAAGGGGATTTTGTGCAGAAGGGGGATACGATTTTATTTATATCAGAGATCAAGGATCAGTATATGGATCCTGAATTACTGGAAAGGACAAGACTTCAGGTAGATGCCAAGGAGCTGTCGGTAAGGTCTTATGAGGAAAAAATCAAAGCCCAGGAACAACAACTGCAGGCGCTGAGTCAAAATAACAGGTTGCGAAAGGAACAAGCCCAGAACAAGTTACAGCAAGCCAATTTGAGTGTGCTTTCGGACAGCATCATGCTGGAAGCAGAAAAGGTAAACCTAACTGTGGCTGAGAGGCAATATGAAAGGATGGAAACGCTGTACGAGGAAGGTTTGAAATCCCTGACCGATTTGGAAGCCAGAAGGATAAAACTGCAGGAATCACAAGCCAAAAAAATCAGTGCCGAAAACAAGCTGCTGAGCAGTAGAAACGAGGTGATTTCAGCTACCATTGAGCTCAATGCTATTGACAATGATTTCAGGGACAAACTGGCGAAAGTTAATTCAGACAAGTTCTCTGCCTTGTCCAGTCAGTATGACGCTGAAGCGACGGTAAATAAATTGAGAAATGAACTCTCCAACTATACCGTGAGGTCGGGCATGTACTTTGTTCTGGCACCCCAGGACGGCTATATCACCAAAGCCATTCAGGTGGGTTTGGGAGAAACCATCAAGGAGGGAGCAGAAATCGTCAGTATCATGCCTCAAAATTACTCTTTGGCGGTAGAAATGTACATTGACCCAATTGATCTGCCGCTGGTAAAGGTGGGCAATAAGATCAGGTTTATTTTTGATGGCTGGCCTGCCATCGTTTTTTCGGGTTGGCCACAGCTCTCCAATGGCACCTTTGGTGGAAGGGTATATGCCATTGATAATTTTACCAGTACGAACAACCAATACCGCTTGTTGGTGGTGCCAGATCCGGATGAAGATCCCTGGCCGGAAGCATTGCGGGTAGGCTCAGGTGCAGATGGAATAGCACTGCTGAATGACGTTCCCGTATGGTATGAAATATGGCGACAAATGAATGGTTTTCCACCTGACTATTACACCCTGAAAGAAGTCAGAGAAATGAAAAATCAGCAAAAATGAAATATGCATTGATTTTATTTTGTTCCTTTTGGTTTGGGGTTTTCGGACCTTTACAAGCCCAGGAAACTTTGAACTATACCGATTTTATGGCCTGGGTCCTGGATTACCATCCTGTTGCCAGACAGGCAGACCTTAACCTGGAGTTGGGTAGGCAGGAAATAAGGATGGCCAGAGGAGGCTTTGACCCCAAGTTGTATGGCAGTATGGATGAGAAGCAATACCAGGATACAGAATACTACAACAAACGGGAAGCAGGTATTAATGTACCCACCCTTGGAGGCGTTGAGTTTCAGGGAACGGTAGAACAAAATCGGGGAACTTACCTGAATTCAGAACAGAACGTGCCTGATAATGGGCTCTTTGCCGTAGGAGCCGCTGTGAATGTGGGTAAGGGGCTTTTTATTGATGAAAGAAGAGCTGCCTTACAGCAAGCCAAAATATATGCCCTGGCCAGGGAGGAAGAAAGAAAACAAACCCTGAATGACTTGTACCTGGACGCTACCGATGCCTATTGGAAATGGGCAGGAGCTTATGCGGACCTGATGGTAAGGGAAGAAGGACTACGACTGGCTTCTATCCGGTTTGAGGGGATCAAATCCAGTTTTGAGCAGGGAGATTTACCGGCGATTGACACCGTGGAGTCATATACACAAGTATTGAACCGGACCATTCAGCTACAGGAAGCTGAAAATGTTTATTTTGCCCGTACACAGGAATTGAATGTTTACCTTTGGGACAGTGATCAGAATCCACTGTTTTTAGAACCGGGCATTTTCCCCCAGGTTTTAGACGAATACGTCTCCGGTATACCGGACATGGAGGTTTTCAGGGAAATCATCGCCACCCATCCTGAGTTGAGGCTGCTGGACTATGATTTGAATTACCTGGAAATTGACCGAAGGTATAAAGCGGAGCAATTGAAGCCAGAGGTCAAACTCAAATACAATTTTCTTACCGAAACTTTTGGAGGGATGGAAGGAGTAGGTTTTTTGGAGAACAACTACAAATTTGGTGTTAAAATTTCTACACCACTGCTTTTGAGAAAAGAAAGGGGCGGGTTGGGATTGACCAAAACCAAAATCAATATGGTCAACAATAAAAGAGACCTCAAATTTCAGCAGCTCAGGGCAAAACTGGAACAGGAATTCAACAACTTTCAGGTATTGAACAGACAACTGGCCACATTCAGTGATAACATCAATGGCCTTGAACGGTTGGTGGAAGGTGAGAGAACCAAGTTTGAAATGGGAGAAAGTTCCTTGTTTTTAATCAATGCAAGGGAAACCAGCTTGTTTGATGCCTTACTCGTCAATAATTCCCTTTTTGTCAAAAAGAATATTGGCTTTTCTAAAGTCAGAAATGCCGCTGGCCTGGGTTTTGAGGCACCTTGAGCATGAAACAAATGTTTGTTTTCAGGTGGCTCACCTGGCCTTTCCGTTATACTTTTTCCAAAATAAAGCGTAAAATAGGGAAACTTGATGAGGTTCGGATAGAAGTTTTCCTGGTTTTGAGTAATGGTTCTCATGTTTTCCTGAAAGGTCGCCTGGTGGAGGCCTACACCCAAAGTCGTCCTTCCGAAAATAAAAGTGCCTTGCAAAATTTACTGGCCACCATCCGCCGGTATTCGGGCAGCAGTGTGCCGGATGCAGGACTGGGGCTTCAAATAGGAGCTCAGCAAATTGACCTTACTACAGATAGTGAGGGGATTTTTGAGTTGATGATGCCAGTTCCTCAACAGATGGAAGGAATTCCTGAAAGGATCCAATTGTCCCTTAAGCCTGAGGAGGACCTGCAATCCAGTGTGCCGGTGGTGGAAAAAAACATCCATTTTATTCACAAAACTTATCCCAGGGCCATTATTTCTGATATTGATGATACGATTATCGTCTCCAAAGCCACCAATCTCGGTGAAAAGTTATGGCTATCGGTCTCAAAAAATGCCTATACCAGAAGGCCTTTTCCGGGGGTAAGTGATTTTTATCGCCTGCTTTCGGCCAATGGGGAATACCCCGTTTTTTATGTGTCCAGCAGTGATTGGAATCTTTTTGAACTTATCCGGGACTTTCTGCAATACCGGGATATTCCTTTAGGACCAATTTTACTGAAGGACAGCCATGTAAACCTGAGAAACATTTGGAAGTCAGGTGGAGGCAACCACGATCATAAATTGGAAAAGATTCGTTTTCTTATGGAGTTTTTTCCAGAGCAGCAATTCCTGTTGATAGGAGACAGTGGACAGCATGACCCGGAGCTATATGCAGAGGTTATTCGGGATTTTCCGGGAAGAGTGGAAGCGGTATATATACGTAGAGTAGGGAAGCAAGATCCGGACAGGGAGCGAGAGCTGAATCAACTGCTTCCTCCAAACAAAGCGGCTTGGGTAAAAAACACCGGAGAAGCCCTGACTCATGCAAGGAAATACTTAGTGCTTTCCTGATTTAATTGCCACATTTTCGGTACTAAACTACTTATATTTGTGAGTTAATGATAGGAGCACATCCTCCTAAAAAATAAATAGTATTGTGTTTCTACCCAAAAAATTTTAATTTACAGAACCAACGATTCGAAATAAACCAAGAAAGTCAAACCCAGTATAGTAGCTTTTTTTTGTATTAACCCATGCACAGCGTATTACTCATTACCTTATATAGTTTCTTCACTGCTGTATTGATGTTGATAGTGAAAGGGAATAGCATGAAAACAGCTAATTATGAGGCTTTTACTAAAGAACAAATTTACCCGAAAAAGCTACTCTTGGTGGGGGGTATGGTCAAAATACTTCAGCCCCGGTCTTTTTATCATTCGTTACATTTGGTTCAGAAGGATTTCAATCAAGAATGGAGGTAACCTTACTCATAGTCATCAATATATTGGTTTTGGCTACAGTCAATGCCATTGTCTTGATTGTCCTAAGTATCAGGACAGGCACCAAAACCTATCTTTTAGGCTGGTCTTTGCTGTTCTACAGCTTGTTCTTTCTCGTCTATTTTTTGTGGTTTCATGCGGGATGGATTTTAAAGTTTCCTCATTTGATAAGGACGGTCAATCCCCTGATGTTTTTGACTGCTCCATTTTTTTATTTTTATATCCGAAATTCCCTTTTCGACAGACAAGGATTAGTCTTAAAGGATGCCCTTCACTTTCTTCCTGCACTGCTGCATGTGCTGGAGCTGATGCCCTTTTATTTGATGGGGTATGAACGCAAACTGGAACTGGCAAAAATATTTGTGGAAGATCCCAAAATGCTAAATCTATATGCCAATGGTATTGTCCCCACCTATTTAGTCGATAGTTTTAGGATTGTTTTGATGTCAGCCTATTTGGGCTACTCCCTATGGATGCTGTACCGGTATAACCCAAATTGGGTAAACCCATTCCGTAAAGAGACACTGAAAAATCCCCTTTCGGTGGTTGCCTTTTTGTTTGTCCTGATCACATTTGGGTACTTTTCCTACCATACCTTTTGGATGATGGAGACCCTGGCAGGGTTTCACTTGCCTGGTTTGTTATCTTTTTTTACCTGGGTAACCTTGTCTTCTATTGCCCTTCTGAGCATTTACCTTCACTTGAATCTGGAAAAGTTGTATGATTTACAGCAAGGAAAGATTTCGGAATATGATGTAAACCTAAAAACCAATTCAGGTCCCGGAATGGAAGATAAAGGAAAATTTCAAGATGAACAGCTCGGAACGATTAAGCGGATAGCTGATTTATTGACCCAAAAACAAGTATTTCTCAGGCAGGATTTGAAAGTGGGGGAATTTGCTGAGATGGCAGGTGTGAATAGCAGGGACCTGAGTGTTTTGCTTCAGAAGGTATATCAAAAAGGCTTCAGGGAACTGGTCAATCACTATAGGATTAAATATGCCATTGATAAATTGAAAGAAGGGTACTTGGATTACCGTACGCTTGACGCTTTAAGCAGGGATTGTGGCTTCAACAGCAGGGTGACTTTTTTTAATGCTTTCAAAAAAGAGATGGGCCTTAGCCCCAGTGAATACTGGTCCCATTTTCAGTCCGGGGAAAACCTTTCCTGAAATCCTGATTCAATTAAATAATTCATCCTGGAAGAATGAATGTAAATGAAAATTTACACCTGCTATTGAATTGAATGAACAGGATTTTTAGCTGGAACTCCCCCTGGTTTTGTTATAATGCCCCTCCAATTTTCAAAATTTCAAAAAACTTTATTTCTTCTAAAAATTAACACCCAATTTTTCTGAAATGTTATTTGTATTTCCTGTTCTATAAAATGGACTTTTCTGACTAGGTGTTAAGAAAACTGCTTTTGGTCGATTTTTTCAATGCATATTTCTCCTAACCCACCTATCTTTCCGACCTGAATCCTAAGTTATTTTTGAAAATTTCACCTTACAGCAATGAACAGAACTTTTGCCAAACAGCCAGTTATTAAGCCCAGCCAATAGCTGAATTTTAAAAAATATATATCCAATTTCTAATGGGTTTCCTTTTTCAATCAGATTAGGAACTCTTGACTTTGGACTTTTTATATACATAATCCTTTTTGTAAACCATACAGCAATGAGAAAATCAAAATTTTTTTTGAATCATAGTAAAATTTGGAGTAAGAGCCTTACAGCCTTGCTGACGTTTACCTTTATTCTTTCTGGATGTATTTCAGACGGTATCATGCAAATGAATACTGTTTGGGGTCATGAGCACCAAAACAGTTACCTGGCAATTGTGGACTATAATTCCAGTCCTGAAAATATTTACTTTCCGGCGCTGATTTTACCTTTTGAAACTGCCGACAGGAAAGGAAATTACAAAAGTGAAGCGAGTTTTACGACGAGAGTTTATGTAAGGGAAACAATTAATTTCTCAGGACTTGGATCCACTGATCTAGCGTCTTTTAAAACCAATAAAGCTACGACCAAGGTGGGGAAATCCGCAATCATCATTGATTACGATGTGGCCGGTCCGGATCTTTTAATCGAAGAGTTAAAAAGACATTATGCTGCTCCGGATATTTATGCGCTTTCATTGGTATCGTTTTTCCGTGATTGGGAATTTCTGTACAGTCAGACATATTGTAACAAAAACAGGGCTTAAGGCTTTCGGGTCTGCTTGTCCATTCCGTTTCATTAATATCAAAAAAAGACTTTTATGAAAAATATTACTCAACTTTTATTATTCATTATTTTATCCCTTTCTTTATTTCGGGTCGATGCTCAGTCTTTCACTCAGTTTAGAGGGTTGGGGGCTGATAATTCCGCTGGGGCGGGATTTAAAACGATTTCAACAAATTCAGTTTTGGTGGTTAGTAATAATGTTACAGGAACTACGGGCTCTACAGTGGGGTCAGAACTATTTTCAAAACTAACAACAGCAGGAGGTACAGATGTAATCACGCTGAAGGCTGATGGCGAAAATGCCGTTTCTTTTGATGTAAATGATTTAAGTATATCTAACTATTTAGATCCTGCTTCAGACGCAGATTACACAACAAACACAAAAATTGTTTTTAAAAATGCTGTAGGTACAGTTATTCGTACCATGACATTAAATGGCACAAAATCACTTACATCTTCAACATCTGGAGTATCAATAGGTGCTTTTTTTGATACTAACGCCTCATTGCCGGTAACAGGAGTTTCGGAAATTGAAATAACAATTAATCCAAGTACCGTTTCTGTAGATGCTTTTACAATAAGAAATATAACATTAAGTAATATAGTATCAGGTGCAGTACCTTCAGGACCTGCGACACTTGATTTTAATGCTTTGAATATAACGAATACTATTTCTAATACCTTAGGTAAGTCAACTGCTATTGGACCCCTGAATTTTGAAATAAACTCTCCGGCAGCAAACGATTTGATAACTTTTAAATCAAACGAAGGAGCGGCGGGTACTGGAGCTCTTTATGATAATAATTTTGATATTGGAGGCATAACAAAATGGACTATTAGTAGGCATGATAAGAGTGAATTTAAATTATCAAGCATTTACTTAAAAGATGCAGGTTTTGCAAGCACCAGCGGAACGTTAAAAGCTCGTAGAAATGGAGCACAAGTTGGTAGTACAGTAAATGTAAATTTTAACGGAGATATAGATGTCTCTGGGAACCCTGATTTTACAAATATTGATGAAGTATGGATTGAAGCTACAGATATAAATTTTTATTTAGATAACGTGGCTTATGTTATTCCATCTTCTGTTGTAATGCCAACCGTCTCCACTTCAGCAGCAACCTCCATTACCGCCACAGGAGTTACTTTTAATGGTGAAGTTACAAATAATGGCGGAGCAACTGTAACCGAACGTGGCTTTGTGTATGCTACCAGCTCTAATCCAACCACTTCAGATACCAAAATACAAGACGGAACCGGAACGGGCGCATTTGATGAAGCTATTACCGGCCTTTCCGCAGAAACCACGTACTATGTCCGTGCATATGCTATTAATGGCGAGGGAACGAGTTATGGAAGTGAAGAGAGTTTTACTACAAATGCACCTTCCGTTTTATTGAATGCTAATCCAACAATCTCGTTTTCAAACGACAATGGTTTTTCCGATTCAAAGGCAGTGGACGGTGAAGGAGGGTCTGTAAGTATTTCTGATATAGACATAGAAGTTTATCCCATAAATAGTTCTGGTACAGCTTTGACCGCTGATCCTTTGGAATATCATGATAATGTTGACTGGAACACATATCCGCCAATCGTTACATATGGGGCTACCTTAGAACATTACGGATGGGCTATAAAGTCTGCCAATGGAGACAATTTCTCATTGGAGAGCTTAGATTTCATGGATTGGGGAACATGGGATGGAGCTACATTTATCATCGAGGCCTTTGATAATGGAAGCTCGAAGGATGCAGTTACATTTGCTGGCAATACCGACGAAAGTTATGTGCACCTGGCTCAGACGGGAATACTTTCCTCCGCTTTTACTAATGTTGATGAAATACGATTTTACAAGCAGGGAGGTGATGAAAGCTGGACTGCGCTCAACAATATTAAGGTGAATAGTCCTGTAATTAGTGTGCTTGCCACTGTTACCACCTCAGCCGCATCTGCGATCACCACCAGCGGCGCCACTCTCAGCGGCAACGTAACTGATGATGGCGGGGCTGCGGTAACGGCAAGAGGTTATGTATATTCATTGACTGATAACACTCCTACTATTGGAGAGTCAGGAGTGATTCAAGTCGGTGATGGTAGTGGTACCGGTACTTTTGAGGAAATTGTTTCCGGTTTAAACCCGTCCACTGATTACCATTTTCAGGCCTATGCGACCAATAGTGCCGGAACAAGTTATGGGGGAGTGGAGAGTTTTACCACCCTGGCATCATACTTAGAGAGTTTTTCATGGTCTGCAGATAACCTTGCTGCAGGTGCTACAGGGGTTACTTATACCTTCAATTATGAGATTGTTACAGCAAAGCCCACCAGTTTATTGTATGCGATTAATAACAATGGGTGGGAACTACCATTTTTGGGCTTAAGTGGTAATGGCTATTACATTACCGATCTTGAGAAGGAAGATGTTACCATTAAAATCAATAATGTAGAGATTGACAGGGTGGATTTTGGTGTTCGAAATTGGAACAAGTCATTGATCGATATTAGATTAGTGGATCCAACTTTGCCTTCCGGGTCTCAGGTAGAAATAATAATCGAAAATGTAACCAATAAAAATGAAGGATCCTCGGCATGGACCTGGATTAGAACGGCAACAAGTGGTGGACATGAATTGGATGGAGCAGCAAATCCCGACCCTATCGTATTGGGGCCTCCATCTGCAACCGGTGCGATAACAATTACCAATGATCCCAGTGACTCGTCTTCTGACTGGCAATTAAGTGGAGGAAAATTAATTCCACTGGTAGATGGAGCCAAGGTGAATGTAACTGAGGTTACCAATGCGCTGGCTTCAGGAGATGTTATTATTGAGGCAGAAACCGATGTATTCATTGATGCAACTGTAGCACCATCTCTGGCAGCAGCGAGAAACCTTACTTTACAAGGAGGGGGTAATGTGATACTTAGACCTGGTAGTGAAATCACTGCAATAGGAAATGCCCTTAACCTGGTCTTGTGGGCTGATGCCGACGGAAATGATGATGGGGTGGTTTGGTCTGATTGGAACACCACTTCACAAGGCGCATCTATCCATACCAATGGAGGTCATCTATGGATGGGCGGTGGAGCTGGCTCCACTACCTGGAATGGCTTGACTGTGGGTGATGGCCTGGCCAGAGGAAATGCGACCAACTCCAATGGAATCACATTGGTCAAGGCGGACATTCAAACCAGCGGTGGAAACCTGGCATTCTATGGAAGAGGAAGAACCGGTGCTGCGGCAGGTATCTCAATCCCTGCCAATGAATCAGGTACAAGTTCGGATACGGGATACAATATTAACGGGATACGTATCCTCGGAGGTACGCAAATAAATGCCGGAACTGGTACGGTGTACATGTACGGTTATGCGGATGCCACTTCCGGAAATGCCAATGGAATTGAGATGAGTCAGGCACCTGGCGGACCTGGCCTGATAACCAACGCGAATACAACCGAACAAGCGATCATTTTGGAAGGTTATGCAGAAAACAATCCCCTGGCCTCTAATTCCTGGGGAGTATATACCCATTATTCGACTGTTCAAAACACAGCGGATGGTACCATACATATCAAAGGTGGAGGGTCTAAGAATTCAGGAGTTACCGTTGCTGCTGATGGTGCTGTGTTGTCCCAATCGGGGAAGATCATTCTGGAAGGAACGGCTTCAGGAGATACAAATCCGGAAGTTTTAATACTTGGTGCAGTCGGTCAAAAGACAGGCTCTTCCATTACCGCCTCCAGTGCGGCTATTGAAATCATTGGGGATAAACTCCATATCAGTGGTTCAACTCCAAATGGACTTGTAGCTTCTTCAGGTAGTTTAGCAATAAAACCTTTAAGCCCGGGTACCAACATTGGAATCGGTGGGACTACAGGAACTTTACTGTTACCTGCGACGATGTTTAACACCCATATTGAAGATGGCTTTTCGGAAATCACAATAGGTGACGAAAGGGCAGGATTGATCACGGTAGAAGGCACGTTAGTTTACCAGGATCCTCTTACTTTTAAAACAAATGGAAGTATTGTTTTTGCCTCGAATGCAAATGTGAGCAGTATTGCTGCCAACGCATTCACACTTTGGAGCAGGGCAAGTGGAGATAACCCAGCTAATGACACCAATTATGGGACGATTTGGTTGATGCAAGGCGCTTCCATAAACACCAATGGCGGAGATGTGACCATGGGGGGTGGTGCTGATCCCACGCTAGGATTTGCATTTGGCGACACCAGTGTACCTTCAAATGCTGAAAATAATGCCAGAACTCGAGGCGTGGCCATGAATGGAGCTGTTAATGCTGATGGTGGTAATATCATAATAAATGGAAAAGCATCCAATACTGTAACACATGCCAGAGGAGTAAATATTGCAGGACCTGTACAAACGGCAGGTAGTGGAGAAATTACAATCAATGGTATAGCACAAGGTTCCTCGGATGGGATTGCTTTAGGAGATAGTTATTTCACTCCCGACGCCATAGGTATTTTGGAATCGGGAACGGGTACCATTAGTTTGGATGGTATACCATCTGGAGTTACCCGGAATGGACTTAATATTTCTACTGCAGGTTCCTATATCAAGACAGGCGGAAATTTTTCTGCCGTCACGACCGGAAGACTCACTGCCACTGCCGGTGCTTTAGAAATTGAAGGCAACACCAATCTGGAAGCAGCAGACAATATTGCCCTGACTCATGCCAGCAATGATTTTGGGGGCAGTTTAACAGTAATTTCCGCCGCTAATCTCCAGGTTACAGATCAAAATGAACTGACGCTGGGAGGCATTAGTGCCAGCGGAGCCATTGAAATTGCCAGCTTGGGAGGGGATTTGTCCATAACTGATGATATTTCCACCACCAATACCAGTGCTGATGCCATTATCTTGAATGCAGGCCAAAGCGAATCTATCGGTACGGAAACGGGCGGTAATATTATCGTTTCTGGTACTCCTGTGGTATCAACCGGCACAAGTGGTATAGCAAAACTTTTTAGTGGTTCTGAACCGGCGAGTACAGGGCTTACAGACCTTGTGGGTGGTTTGGCAAATGTCCGTAAAGAAGTGGATGAAACGACAACTACCTTTGATCCTGTTTTGGAAGCTGGAAATGCCTATGCCTTATACCGCTATCAGGATATCATACAGTTGACGGTTGATAGTCAGGATTTAACAACCTCCAAGACCTACGATGGCACAAACAGTGCTGCTGTTACGGATATTGTGCCCTCGGGTGTTCGGCCAGGAGATGAGGTCACCATTACAGGTGAAGCGACTTATGATAACGCTACCACGGGATCCGCAAAAACCATCACGGTGGTTTATACGCTTGGAGGGGCCGATGCGGCCGGATATCTCGCTCCTGAAAATAGGGTGGTGACAACCGGGGAAATCCTGGCCAAAGAACTGACTATTTCAGGCCTGACAGGAGACAATAAAGTTTATGATGGAAATACCACGGCCACTCTAAATGGTACGGCTGAACTAAATGGAGTAGAAACAGGTGATGATGTTGCCCTGGGGGGAACACCAGCACTTATTTTCACTAGTGCCAATGTGGGACCGGAAATTGCCATCACCGCTTCAGGTTACACGATCAGTGGTCCCGATGCCGGAAATTATACCTTAGCGCAACCTACCGGATTAAGTGCGGCGATTACACCAAGACCTCTGGAAATTACAGCGGACAGCAACACTAAGGTTTATGATGGTACTGCCTTGACTGATAACGGTTATAGCATAACATCGGGGGAGCTGGTATCAGGGCATTTGGTTATCACAATGCTGGTAGATGGAAGTCAGACCAATGTAGGAACAAGTGCCAATACGATTGTTCTGGCTGAAATTATTGATGCTTTAGAGGTGAACGCTAAACCCAATTACGATATTACTTATGTGAATGGGATCCTTGAGGTAACCCCAGCCCCTTTAACCATCACGGCGGATAACCAATCCAAAGTGTATGGCGAGGAAAACCCAGGCTTGACTTTCACCTATACCGGTCTGGTCAATGGAGACACGGAAGTGAGCGATGAACCGGGCATTAGCACCACAGCTACGGAAAGCTCTAACGTAGGCACCTATCCGGTCACCTTAACCGGCGGCTCGGATGCGAATTACGACATCAGCCTGGTAGCCGGTGAACTGGAAGTAACGCAAGCTGCATTGACCATCACGGCAGATGATAAGTCGAAAGTGTATGGGGAAGCTAATCCTGCTTTGACCTATACTTATACCGGTCTGGTCAATGGGGATACGGAAGTGAGCGAGGAACCGGGTATCAGTACCACGGCCACCTCCAGCTCCAACGTAGGCACCTATCCGGTCACTTTAACCGTCGGTTCAGATGCGAACTATGACATCAGCTTGGTTGCAGGCGAACTGGAAATCACCCAGGCGTCCTTA
>Ga0008836_100286_pt1 | contig 40908 bp, 37 predicted proteins | sample HotLakConsUCCR28_FD_62214 | JGI IMG/M metagenome (GOLD analysis project Ga0008836, IMG submission 62214) | Hypersaline microbial mat communities from Hot Lake, Washington, USA - Hot Lake Consortium UCC-R28 (Hybrid Assembly) ... | reverse complement strand
CGCACAAACATCCCACAAAATAGTAAAAATCAGAGGCTGGGACACCCAAATTCATCAAAAATATGCCTTAAGAGTGTCTAAACGCACTTTCGGAATTCTACCGAGGAAAACAGGAGAAAACTTTTTCCGCTTTTTTTATGGAAAAAGAAATTAGGTTAATATTCAGGAAACTACTATTTTTAGCGCTACTCCTTCGGCCCTATACCATGCAAGTATCCTACTTACCTTTTCCGAAAATACTTTTTTTCTTTTCTTTGCTGTTCATTTTCATGATGGAATTGAAAGCACAGACACTTACTTTTGAAAAACAGGAAGATGGCTGGCTTTTACTGGACGATGGAAAGCCACGGTATTTTTACCAAACGGCGACCAAATCCCTTGATGGAAAATACCCCAGGGCAAATTACATTCATCCTTTATACAATACAGATGGTGAGGTGGTGACGGAGGATTTTCCAGCCGACCACCCGCATCACCGTGGAATATTCTGGACCTGGCATCAGCTTTGGGTAGGGGATCAAAGAGCAGCAGACCCCTGGATCTGTGAAGATATCATATGGGAGGTCAAAAATGTTAAAACCCAAACCAACCCAAACGGTTCGGCCAGTCTGGAAGCCAGGGTCATTTGGAAAGGCACAGGAACCGTCAAAAAAAACATCCTGGAAGAAACTTTGATCATCAGCTACCAACGAATCTCTTCAAGGGCCTTTAGACTCGCTTTTGACATTACTTTAAAGCCTTTACTCTCCGATGTACGATTGGGAGGATCCGAAGACCCCAAAGGGTATGGCGGGTTCTCTCCCAGGATCAAATTGTCCGAAAATGTAGGTTTTTTTGATGAAAATGGAGCGGTGGTACCACAGGAGTTGGCTGTCAAGGCAGGTCCATGGATCAATGTTACCAGGGAAAAAGCTGAAGATCCTGGCGTGGTCATTATGGGAGAACCTGACAGGCTTCCCTCCTACCAGGGCTGGATATTAAGATCGGAAAACAGCATGCAAAACATGGCATTCCCGGGAAGTGAAACCCTTCTGCTGAGCAAAAAGGCTCCTCATTTAAGGTTCAAAAATCAATTATTGGTGCACCAGGGCATGGATAAACAAAAAATCGCCAATCAATACCGGATCTTTAGAAACCAACCCTGAATTACTTTAACATTTTCCATTTCGTGTTGTAGAGCCATCCATCAGCTAAACCAAAATTGATGACGCCAATAAATCCCTCTATTCCAACCCGCACTATGCACTAGGAATCGTAATGGATAGGCTAATGCATACTTCGGGTTCAAAGGACGGCATCCTGTTATGCCCCGGTTTTGGATAAAAAAAAGGCAATGATCAGAGACCATTGCCTTTAAGTTGGTTAATTGTTTCAAAAATTGGGTTAAAAGCTTATTTAGCTGGTTCTACTTCTTCTTTTTCATTCACTTCTTTACCCATGGCATCATATTTCTTCTTCACTTCCCCTTCAGGAGTTTCGCCTTCGAATTTTACCAGGTAAAAAACTACGGCTTCTTCCATTACCTGATGAGCTTCCTTGATTGTGAGATCTTTGACAGCCTCATCATTTTGAATGGCTTCTTTTACCTTTTCCGGAAGGCTTTCAGGATCAATTTTTGTAGTCTCCTGAATCATTACCTGATCTGCAGATTTCACTGTTTCGGCATTGATTCCGGCAAAGGCCAGAACACTCATTGCGGCAAGGGATAACATTAACTTTTTCATAACATTTTTAATTTATGGTGTTAAATAATAGTTGGTTGAAAACAATACTATTTAAATATTATTTTCAATTATACTTATCCAAATGTTGTGCCGAATTAATTTAAAGTTTTTAATTTATATAAAAACAGGCTTTAAAGGATTCCTACCCCATTAATTCAGGTTAAAGCGCACCGCCAAGAAATCTTGACCCCGTAAATAGCTCGTCAAAATGTGTAGATTAATTACCACAACCTGTAAACGATTGCAAGCATAAAACTCCCTGAGGTCGATAATTTTTTGGTGCTTCAAGTCATAATATTGGCCAGTAATACCCCTTTTTGGTAGGAAATGGTAGAAAAAGCGGTAAATAATATCCCAAGTCGATTGGCCAGGGCAGCCAAATAATACTACAGCCTTCAGGTAATTTTCTCGGGTGGGACACCCTACCGAAAAAACAGGTTATAGATTTAATGGAAGAGCTCTCCTGTCTTTCCTGGGAAAGCCTTATATTTGCGCCTCAATAAATTTGACCTTATGATAAGTATGGATATCCAGCAAACCATTACAAAAACCATAGCCGGTGCATTCCGGGATTTATTTGATCATGCGGTGGATCCGGATAGTCTTGCCTTGCAACCTACCCGAAAGGAGTTTGAAGGTACCTACACATTTGTCATCTTTCCTTTTTTAAAGATCACCAAAAGCACCCCGGAAGCCAGTGGGGAGAAGCTTGGTGCTTATTTACAGAAAAACCTTCCCGAAGTAAGCACATTTAACGTGGTGAAAGGGTTTTTAAACATCTCCCTGTCCCCAGCGTATTGGATGAATTTGTTTCAGCAATTGTATGAAGCAAAGGATCATGGTCAATTTCCTGCCAAAGGTAAAAAGGTCATGGTTGAGTACAGCTCTCCCAACACCAACAAACCCCTTCATCTGGGACACCTTAGAAATAATTTCCTGGGGTTTGCCGTTTCCCGTATCCTGGAGGCCTATGGTTATGAGGTAATCAAATCCAATCTGGTAAATGACCGGGGAATCCATATATGCAAGTCCATGGTAGCCTATGAAAAATTGGGTAAGGGAGAGACTCCGAAATCTTCAGGACTGAAAGGGGATCACCTGGTGGGTAAATACTATGTCCTTTTTGATCAGGAATACAAAAAACAAATCAGGGCACTTACTGAATCCGGTTTAGAAGAAGCCGCAGCCAAAAAGTCTGCCCCCTGGATGAAGGAAGCGCAGGACATGCTCGTGCGCTGGGAAGCGGGAGATGCTGCCACCATTGATTTGTGGAAAAAACTAAACGGTTGGGTTTACCAGGGCTTTGAAGAAACCTATCGGAAAATGGGAGTAGATTTTGACCAATACTATTACGAGTCCGACACCTACCTATTGGGAAAGGACATTGTTGCCGAAGGGCTAAAAAAAGGCGTATTTTTCAAAAAAGAAAATGGTTCCGTATGGGCTGACCTCAGTGAAGAAGGCCTCGATGAAAAATTGGTTTTGCGGGCCGACGGAACATCGGTCTACATGACACAGGATATGGGAACGGCAGATTTGAAATACAAGGACCACCACATTGAAAAATCCGTTTATGTGGTAGGTAACGAGCAGGATTATCATTTTGACGTATTGTTTAAGATCATGCGGAAGCTCGGCAGGCCTTATGGAAATGGGCTTTATCACCTTTCCTATGGCATGGTGGATTTACCTACAGGCAAAATGAAATCCAGGGAAGGTACCGTAGTGGATGCCGACGACCTTATGGCCGAAATGGTGGCTACTGCCCGGGAACATACGCAGGAATTGGGGAAAATTGAAGGATTTAGCCAGGAAGAAGCCGAAGCACTTTATGAAATTTTGGGGTTGGGAGCCTTAAAATATTTCCTATTAAAAGTCGATCCCAAAAAAAGGATGTTGTTCAACCCACAGGAATCCATAGAATTTCAGGGCAATACAGGGCCTTTTATCCAGTATACCCATGCCCGGATTGCGGCTATCCTGAGAAAGGCTTCACAAATTGACCTGGATTATTCCCCTGCCCAATTTCAAGGCTATGCTGCACTGGAGAAAGCCGAAGAAAGTTTGATTTATCAATTGGATGATTACAGCAACAAGGTCCAATTGGCTGCTGAAGAACTGTCCCCGGCGGTCATCGCTCAATATTTATTTGATTTGGCCAAAGAATACAACCGCTTTTATGCAGAACTCCCTATATTTAGTGAAACCAAAGCAGCAGTGCAGGCTTTCAGAGTAGGCTTATCCGCTCAGGTAGCCAAAACAATTAAGTCGGGCATGGGTTTGTTAGGTATCTTTGTACCCCAAAAAATGTAACTATGAAAATTTTACTCAGTTTTACCGCTTTAGCTTTACTGGCTTTCCAGTCCCCCCAATCCAATAGACAGGAATTTCCTATGGAAAACAACGACCTGGAATTGGTTTCAAATGAAGATTATATGAATATACGAGAAAATTTTTATGATTTTACCATGAATGATATTGATGGTAATCCGGTTGATTTTTCTGCTTTTAAGGGCAAGAAGCTTTTAATCGTCAATGTGGCATCAAAATGTGGTTATACCCCGCAGTACGCAGAATTACAGGAACTTTATGAAGCTCATAAAGACCAAATTACAATTTTGGCTTTTCCTGCAAATAATTTCGGCGGGCAGGAACCGGGAACGAATGAGGATATCAAGTCCTTCTGCTCTGAAAACTATGGAGTTACCTTTCCCATGTTCGAAAAAATATCTGTCAAGGGAGTAGACAAGCATCCCTTATACCGCTGGCTTTCTGACAAAAACCTGAACGGATGGAATAATACAGAGCCTTCCTGGAATTTTTGCAAATACTTTATCAACGAAAAAGGAGAGCTGGTTAAATTTTTCCCTTCTTCCGTCAAACCAATGGATGAGGAAATCATTGCTTTGATCAAGGCCTGAAATCTTGTTTATAGGTTGATGGTTTGAAACCAGGGGCAAATTTCCTAGGCAGGGAATTTGCCTCGTTCATTTATTTGTTTAAAATTATTCTACAGCTCTTGAGTATTATCAACAAAAGACAGGCATGGGTTCATGCCATGAGATTGAGAACTTTGCCTTTAGCCCTATCAAGTATTTTGATGGGAACTGTCATTGCCTTTCAAACCTCCGGCATCAAATGGTCTGTTTTTGTACTTGCTGCCCTTACCACTACCCTTTTGCAGGTCTTATCGAATCTGGCGAATGACTATGGAGACAGCATTAATGGGGCGGACCACGCAGGTAGAAAAGGCCCGGTAAGGGCGGTACAATCAGGTATCATTTCCCTCTCTGAGATGAAATCAGCCATGGTAATTTTTGCCCTGCTGTCTTTTATCTCTGGTGTAAGCTTGTTGCTTATTGCTTTAGAAGAACCATTGAAGTTTTTGCTATTTTTGGGAATAGGAATACTGGCCATTTGGGCAGCTATTTCCTACACTTCCGGAAGCAAACCCTATGGCTATGCTGGTTTTGGAGATTTGGCTGTATTTGTCTTTTTTGGTTGGGTGGGTGTCATGGGTACTTACTATCTGCATACCCAAACATTTGACTCCATGTTGTGGCTGCCCGCATCTGCCGTAGGTTTATTGAGTACTGCGGTACTTAACATCAATAATATCCGGGACATACAGTCGGACAAAGCGGCAGGCAAACGTTCAGTACCTGTAAGAATTGGAAAAAATGCCGCAACAAATTACCATTGGTTTTTATTGGCTTCAGCCCTGATCCTTTTTATTGTATTCATATTAATAGAAAAAGCGTGGGGAGGGTTGTTTTACCTCCTGGCCACACCATTGATTTTAAAAACAGGTTGGGCCCTGGGAAAATTTGATTCTCCGGAGAAACTGGATCCTTACCTGAAAATCATGGCCGTTTCCACTTTTTTATGTGTTTTGTTTTTTGGTTTGGGATGGTTGATTTTTTAAACAAATTCAGTATTTTCTACCTATTCTGTTGATATTTTTGTAGTTTCCCTGCATTATTAACTTAAATAGTTCGAAGCAAACATGAAAAGCATTTTAGTACCTTATGATTTTTCGGAAGAAGCAGAAAATGCCTTCCAGTTGGCACAGGAATTAGCTGCCAAAGCTTCCTGCAAGTTGAAATTGGTTCATGTCATCGAAATTCCTACCGCCCAACATTTTAATACTATGGGCGAAATCAACATGGAAGATAATTTCATTGACAGGATTTATATGGTGGATTTGGTAGATAAAAGAAAGGAACAGTTTAAAAAACTAGAAGAAAAGCATGCTGTAAAACCTTATCAATTCAGTACCAACCTGTTATTTGGCAATCCTTATGCAGGCATATCCAGCGAAATCACCGAAGTCAAGGCGGATCTGGTCATTATGGGCTCAAAAGGATCCAGTGGCCTGGAAGAACTGTTGATAGGCTCGAATACTGAGAAGGTGGTCAGGCATTCCACCTGTCCTGTGATCACGGTGAAAAGTCCTCTGAAAGCAGAAGATTTAAAAGTTATCGTATTTGCGAGCGATTTCAGCGAAGACAGCAAAAAGGTCATGAAGCAACTTAAGGATTTTCAGGAGCTTCTGGAGGCTGAAATCAGGTTGGTCAAAATCAATACCCCAAACTCATTCGAGAAATCTAAAATCTCATTTGAGAAAATAAATGGATTTGTAAAAGCCAATAAACTGACAAATGTTCAGATTGACATCTACAATGCCGATACCGAGGAGGAAGGAATCATTGAGTTTGCAGATGAAATCAAAGCAGACCTGATTGCCATGGCTACCCATGGGAGAACAGGGTTTTTACACCTTCTCAGCGGAAGCATTGCAGAAGATGTGGTCAATAGCGCCAAAAGGCCTGTGTGGACCATGAAGTTTAAAAAGTAAAAGCGGATTCATGGGTAGAAAAAAAGACAATGACTGGAAAAAAAGGGATGGGGTGGTGTATTCTACCGCAGAAAATTTTGATTATGACGAAAATGACTCCGAATCAGGTGAAACTCTTCCACCCAAACAGCAACATTTAAAAGTGATATTGGATAAAAAGTCAAGAGGTGGGAAACAAGTCACTTTGGTTACTGGTTTTATCGGTAATGAAGAAGATCTGAAATCTTTGGGAAAAGCCCTGAAAACAAAATGTGGTGTTGGAGGGAATACCAAAGCAGGAGAAATCATTATTCAGGGTGATCAGAGGGAAAAAGTGCTGGAGCATTTAATTCAGGAAGGATACAAAGCAAAAAAGTCCGGAGGCTAAATGTCTCCGGATTTTTTTGCCCCCACCAACAATATACCCGAATATTTTTAACCCCCGGATAGCAGAAGTTTACCGACCACTTTTTACAGTTGGACGAATTCTTTCCAGGATAATAGAGAATACTATTACCTTCATACCATCATATTTTTACTACCGGCAAATCCGGTAAAGTTTGGAAGTTCGTATGTATTTCTAAAATTAACAGCAAAAAATAACAGCAGCAATGGGACAGTTCAGATTATTAAGCTTCAGTACAGAAGTGACAAAGAAAGAAGATTTTAACTTCTACCTGGATCTTGAAGAAACTAAAAAACTACTCCTTCAGTTAAAAAACTGGCCGACCATAAAAGAAGCCCTGGTCTTGTCCGTTCCTGAAAGGACAGAAATCCTGTATTACAGTTCAGAAGTCCTGGACGATGCGATTTATTCCGCCATTGTAGCGATCAAGGCGAAGGACAACTTCCCTGCCGCTAACTTATTTCAGCATAGCTGTAATGAGGAAAGGTCACTGACCCATCTCTCCGAGCTCTGTTTTGGTGTTCAGTCTTCCACCTACGGATCGGTCCCCCTCTTTCCCCATTTTGTTGCGGCATTTTCTACCGCATCTCAATGTGGCATGACTGGTGATTTATTGGAACAATGGTGGAATCACCTGGTAAGTACAAATAATGCCATTAAAAATGAAGTGAGTTTTCAATTTCCCAATTTTTCGATCTCCTATACAGTCACAGACATGGTTACGGAATTGATAAGAAAAGTGAAAACTCCGAAAATCGCCATCCTCGGTTTCAATGCCCTGGGCAAACGGGTCTACCAAAACCTCACCCAAAAGGGTTTCAACAAAATAACTATTGTAGAAAGCAGCATCACTTCTTTTTCAACCTTACAAGGTGAGGAATTGAAAAATTTCATCTTTGAGCCATTTGATCAAACGAAAAATGTGCTTCAGGAAAATGATATCGTGATTTCCACACTGGAAGATCTGGAGCCGGTAATTTCTCAAGAACTGGAAACACCAGATCTTTCCTCCCCAAAAGTATTGATAGACCTGTCTTTAAAAGGAGATTTCCTGGCTTGGTTAAACCATCATGAATTGGTTATTTCTTTCGAGCTGGCGGATATCTATCAGATAATTGAAAATAAAATGGACATCAATAAAAGGTGGTTAAAGAAAGCAAAACCCCTTATTGCTCAAAGGAATGCGGTATTTTTTGGTTGGATGGATAAAAAAAAAGGTATGAATATGCTAGATCAAGCCAATGACTTACTTAATAAACATTCATTCGGAGATCAGTATTTTACCAAAGTCATGAATAATGACAACCTTAAGGTCAAAAAAAGCTTGACCAGCAGCCTGATGAATAAACAGCTTTTGAAAAAGTCAATTGAAAAAATCAGAAGTGCTACTCCTTTTAAAGACATGATCAATTATGAAAGAATGGTTAACGATTTTTATTTATACAATTAATTTTTGTCAATGATTTTTTCAGCCTATAAAGCAAAAATATAAAGAAGTTTTTTGGTTAAGTTGGTTTATTGTTTCAGAGGCTCCATCCGGAGCCTCTTTTTTGCGTTGGAAAGCAGCATATATTTTGTATGTTAGAAATAGCTCACTAAATTTGCCCTATCATGATGACCAAAAAAAACAGATACCCTAACATCCTATTTTTACGTTTTTCAAATGCAGCCTGGCATCATGCAAACCATATGGTTACCGGAAAGTAGCTCAAAATGCCGAAGCACTTTTTCAATCAAAAAATACTACAATTTATTTAAAATCATATTGTACCAATCATTACATGGAAAATATCATCAGAATTGCTGTTCAAAAAAGCGGAAGGTTAAGTGAGGAATCACTGAAGTTAATTAAAGAGTGCGGCATTAAATTTTACAACGGAACAGGAAAATTAAAGTCTAGTTCTACCAACTTCCCGATAGAATTTTTGTTTTTAAGAGATGATGATATTCCGGGATATGTGGCGGATGGAGTGGCAGATTTGGGAATTGTCGGGGAAAATGAGGTAGTCGAAAAAGATAAGTCCATTGATGTGCTTAAAAAACTGGGCTTTTCCAAATGCCGCCTATCCCTGGCCATACCGAAAGGTGAAAACTATACGGGAGTGAACTATTTTGAGGGAAAAAGCATCGCTACTTCCTATCCTAAAATATTGGGTGACTACCTGGAGTCTCAGAAAATTAAGGCCGAAATACATGAAATCAGTGGATCTGTAGAAATAGCCCCCAGTATTGGATTGGCAGAGGGTATCTGTGATATCGTCAGTTCCGGCTCCACCCTGATGATGAATGGCTTGAAAGAAGTAGAGGAAATTTTCCAATCTGAAGCAGTCCTGATTTGCCACAAGGGCATTTCGAATCTAAAGCAACAAACGGTTGAAAAACTGCTGTTTAGAATGGACGCTGTTCAAAAAGGCAAGAAGAACAAATATGTCCTTTTGAATGCTCCCAATGATTCATTGGATCGCATTGTCTCGCTGATACCCGGAATGAGAAGTCCTACCATATTGCCACTGGCAGAGCAAGGCTGGTCTTCAGTACATTCTGTCATCAGTGAAGACCAGTTTTGGGAAAACATAGAGGAATTAAGGGCCGCGGGTGCCCAGGGAATTTTGGTAGTGCCCATAGAAAAAATGGTGATTTAAACCCATATTTAACAAGTGCAAACTACCTGTTACAGCTTTACTGACCAAAACTGAATATAAAATTTCCTGTAATTATCAGGCTCAATTAAATACGATATAGCATGAAAATCCTGGTGAATCCTGACATCCATACCTGGAGCAAAGAACTGGCCAGACCGGTTCAGAAAATGAAAGATATCGAAAAGATCGTCAAACCGATCATGAAGAAAGTAAAGCGTCAGGGCGATAAGGCTTTGAGGAAGTTTGCTTTGGAATATGACCATGTTGAAATTGAACAGCTATTGGTAACTCAGGAGGCCCTGGATACTGCTGGCCAAAAAATCGATACCCGGCTAAAAGAAGCCATACAGACCGCCAAAATAAACATAGAAAAATTTCATAAACTGCAGGAAGCCCCTCCCCTAAGCACCGAAATCATGGACGGAGTTACCTGCATGAGAAGAAGTGTGCCCATCCAGAAAGTAGGACTCTATATTCCGGGTGGTACCGCACCCCTGTTTTCCACCGTTTTGATGTTGGGTATTCCAGCGAAATTAGCTGGTTGTCAGGAGATTGTTTTATGCACTCCTCCGGATACCAAAGGAGAAATACATCCCGCCATTCTGTTTACTGCCAAAATGGTAGGTATTGATAAAATTGTAAAAGCCGGAGGTGCACAAGCCATCGCTGCCATGACCTATGGTACGGATTCGGTGCCAAAGGTCGACAAAATATTCGGCCCTGGAAACCAGTATGTTACTGCGGCCAAACAGTTGGCGACCAAGCAAGGCGTGGCCATAGATATGCCTGCCGGGCCTTCAGAAGTACTGGTATATGCTGACGAAACGGCCATCCCAGAGTTTGTCGCTGCCGACCTGCTTTCCCAGGCAGAGCATGGGGTGGATAGTCAGGTAGTTTTGGTATGCCCCACGGAGAAATTTGTAAAAAAGGTAAGCAAATCTATGAACCTTCAATTGGAAAATCTTCCCCGGCAAAAAATTGCTAAAAAAGCCCTGGAAAACAGTGTAGCTGTGGTCATGTCGTCTACTGAAAAAGCCCTGGACCTGATCAATGCCTATGCCCCCGAACACCTGATCATTTCAGTAAAAGAGGAAGATAAAGCCCTATCAGGTATAATTAACGCAGGATCTGTATTTATCGGCAATTATACACCGGAATCTGCGGGCGACTATGCTTCAGGGACCAACCACACCCTACCTACCAATGGGTATGCCAGGAGCTATTCCGGAGTATCCCTGGATAGTTTTGTCAAAAAAATCACCTACCAGAAAATTACTGCTGCGGGGATTAAAGCTTTGGGCCCAACCATCGAAATCATGGCAGAAAATGAAAACCTGCTGGCCCACAAAAATGCAGTAAGCATCCGATTACAGTACCTCTCCAAAAACAAATAACATGGCGTTTGACCTTAAAAGCCTGTTAAGGCCACACATTGCGGCACTCAAACCATACTCCTCTGCCAGAGATGAATATACAGGCAAAGAAGGCATTTTTCTGGATGCCAATGAAAATCCTCTCGGTTCAATTACTCAGGATGCTTTCAATCGCTACCCGGATCCGTATCAAACAGCGCTGAAAGCCAAATTATCCCAAATTAAGCAAGTACCTGCGGACAGGATATTTTTAGGAAATGGAAGCGATGAAGCCATTGATTTGCTCTTCCGGGCTTTCTGCAGGCCTGGAATTGACAATATAATCATTCTCCCTCCTACCTATGGCATGTATGAAGTCAGTGCAGGGATTAATGATACCCGGGTGGTCAAGGTGCCTTTAAGCACTGATTTTCAGATGGAGGAAGAAAAAGTCCTTCAGGCTGTGGATGAACATACCAAAATCATATTTATCTGCTCCCCTAATAATCCCAGTGGGAATAAACTGAAAAGAGCATCCATTTACCAAATCCTTCGGAGTTTCGATGGCCTGCTGGTGGTCGATGAAGCCTACATTGATTTTAGTGATGAACCCAGTTTTTCTCTGGAACTGGATCAGTTCCCAAACCTTTTGGTCTTGCAAACCTTATCCAAAGCATGGGGCCTGGCAGCCTTGAGGCTGGGAATGGCCTTCGCTTCCCCAGAAATCATAGCCATACTCAATAAAATCAAGCCTCCCTACAATGTGAGCGGACTTACCCAGCAAACGGTACTGCAGGCCATGAACCATATGGATAAGTTAGATGGAATGGTCCGGGAAATCCTTACCCAAAAAGAATCACTGGCAGAAGAATTGAATAAAATTCCGCTGGTGGAAAAGGTTTATCCCTCCCAGGCCAATTTCTTGTTGGTCAAAGTACCACAAGCCCAGAAGGTCTATCAGGAACTTATTGGTAGAAAAATAATAGTAAGAGACCGGTCACAAGTACAGCGATGTGATGATTGTTTGAGAATTACTGTAGGGAGTATGGACGAAAATAAGCGCATGCTGCAGGCCTTAAAAGAGGTTTTGGAAAGTCAGGCAGGCTCCTAAATCCCTGAACCAAGAAAATTATGAAAAGAAAGGTATTGTTTATTGATAGAGACGGCACCATCATCAAGGAGCCACCTACAGATTTTCAGGTGGATAGTCTTGAAAAATTGGAATTTATTCCCAGAGCCATTACCAACCTGAGTAAGTTGGCGGAAGATGGGGGTTTTGACCTGGTAATGGTCACTAATCAGGATGGTCTGGGCACGCCCTCTTTTCCGGAAGAAACCTTCTGGCCTGCCCAGTACAAGATGCTTAAAACCCTGGAACAGGAAGGAGTGATATTTAAAGCCATCCACATCGATAGGACCTTTGAGCATGAAAAGGCACCTACTCGCAAACCCGGTATCGGCTTGCTTAAGGATTACCTGAATGGGGAGTATGATCTTGAAAACTCCTTCGTAATAGGCGATAGAAAGTCAGACGTTCAGTTGGCGAAAAACCTGGGTACCCGTGCCATTTATTTCGGAACAGAGGAAATGCAGGGAGTCGATTTATGTATCCAATCCTGGGATGGAATTTACAACTTTTTAAAATTGCCTCCCAGAAAATCAAGTTTGAAAAGAAACACATCAGAAACAGAAATTTCCATTCACCTAAACCTCGATGGTTCCGGGAAAAGCAACATTCAAACCGGTATTCCTTTTTTTGACCACATGCTGGATCAATTGGCCCGGCATGGGAGCACAGATCTGGAAATTAAGGTAAACGGTGATTTACATATAGATGAGCACCATACCATTGAGGATACAGGATTGGCCCTGGGTGAAGCATATCTAAAGGCTTTGGGAGATAAGAAAGGTATTTACAGATATGGTTTTCTATTACCCATGGATGACTGCCTGGCCCAGGTAGCCGTTGACTTTGGAGGAAGACCCTGGCTGGTCTGGGAAGCTGACTTTAATCGGGAAAAAATTGGTGATATGCCCACAGAAATGTTTTTTCACTTTTTCAAATCCTTCAGCGACACGGCAAAATGTAACCTGAACATCAAAGCAAGCGGAGAAAACGAGCACCATAAAATTGAAGCCATTTTTAAGGGCCTGGCAAGGGCCATCAAAATGGCGGTAAAAAAAGATCCCCATGGGCTGGACCAGTTGCCAAGTACCAAAGGAACATTGTGAAACAAAAGGGCTATCCCGCCGTATCGGATAGCCCTTTATTTAAAAATAGCTGTTTTTTCTACCTTATTGCATTTACTTCTGAACAATTCCTAAAACGATTTTCTTACGCTTATCGTGGTAAATCAGGTAAGTTTCACCTTGCCAGTTATTAACCCGGATTTGAGATGATTTCTCTAAAAAACCGTCAATTTCGTCACTGAGAAACATTTTTCCTGATTGTGGGAGGGGTAAAAACCTGGCATTATCCCTAATTTGAAGATTCCCTCGGCCTCCTCTGCTCAAACCCAGCCTATGCCCCCACACGTTTTTTTGAACATTTACAAGCTGAACTTCGGTTATTTATGAGATAACCTACGTAAGAATACTTGCGTTTGGATTGAAATGATATGGAATTTTTGTAAAAAAAATATAAATCCAGTATATTTAAAACTAAATAGTTAATATATGAGATCTTCCTTTGCTCTTCCCTTCCTTTTTGCTATGCTTTATTCCCTGCTTTTTAGCCAATGCATAGGTAGCTTCAGGGATGCAGAAGCATTGTACCAAAACGGCAGGTACGAAGAGGCCATTGAGGAATTTAACAAGGTTTTGTTTGTAAGTGCAACGGACCTGAAGACCTTACATTTGAGAGCCCGTTCTTACGAGGAATTACAGATGTATGATAAGGCAACCAGGGATTACCACAGAATCCTCAGTCTGGATCCAACTTATGCTCAGGCTTATGCAGGGATAGGAAAAATCGCCTGGGAAAAGGATGACATGAAGACTGCCGAAAAGAATTTTTTGCTGGCAGCCAGGCATGACCCCAAAGATTATGATATCCTTATTTTCCTCTCCAGGGCCATGATCAAAAACGGGAGGTATAAAAGTGCCGGGGAATTCTTGGATGAAGCCATCAGGTTGAAACCTGAAGAGCCCATGCCTCACTATTATAAAGGAATTGCCATGGCCTATTCCGGAGATGGTTTGGGAGTAATTGTTTCCTTTAACAAATACCTGGAAATTGAGCCGGACAATCTGAGTGCGCATTACAACAGGGGCTTTGCCTTGATGAAACTGGGATATAAAGAATGGGCCATAGAGGATTTTGATAAGGTGCTGGATGACAACCCGAAACACTATGAGGCATTGGCAAGAAGAGCTCTTTGCCTTATGGACAAAAATCCCCGGCAGGCTTGCTTCGACTTAGAAACAGCCGCATTAAACGGCAATTTACTTGCCAAATCAAATTTGCAACGTTGCAATGGCTACCAATGAGCGCAAGGATACATGAACCCATTTAATAATTTTTAACTGTATAAAAACCGTATTTCTTTCCGTTTTTCAGAAAAAAACGGTTATAAACCCTACTTTTGTTTTCTGAAATATGAAAAGCCGGAAATTAGTCATCATACCCACTTACAATGAGAAGGAAAATATCCAGGATATTGTAGCTGCCGTACTGCATCTTCCCGAGGTATTTGATGTATTGGTAATTGACGACGGATCTCCTGATGGCACCGCAGAACTGGTAAAGGCATTGCAGACCGATTTCCCAAGCAGGCTTCATTTAATGGAAAGAAAAGGAAAGCTGGGATTGGGAACAGCCTACCTGGCAGGCTTTTCTTATGCGCTGGAAAAGGGCTATGATTATATTTTTGAAATGGATGCTGATTTTTCCCATGACCCCAAAGACCTCAGTAAACTGTATCTTAAGGCATATGAGGAAGGCCGTGATATGGTGATCGGCTCCCGCTATGTATCAGGAGTAAACGTAGTCAACTGGCCAATGGGCAGGGTATTGATGTCCTTTTTTGCCAGTAAGTATGTACAACTTATTACCGGCATTCCCATCAAGGATACCACAGCGGGCTTTATCTGCTACCACAGAAAGGTGCTGGAAGCCATTAATTTGGATAAAATCAGGTTTATCGGATATGCTTTTCAGATCGAAATGAAATTCACTGCCTGGAAACTTGGTTTTGATATCGTTGAATTGCCGATCATCTTCACGGACAGGACCAGGGGTACCTCAAAAATGTCTCAACACATTTTCAGAGAAGCCATTTTTGGGGTCATTTATATGAAACTAAAAAGTATTTTTTTTAAATACAAACGGGTCAATCAAACTTAATAGACTTTATTGGATTTACATTGCTGGTGATCATGGCTGGAATGAATAGCACCGCTGTAGTTATCAATAGAATCAAGACATTCAGGCCAATGATTACCGGCCAATTCCAAAATACTGGCACAAAGCTCATGTAATAATTCTCCGGGTCAAGCTTGATCAATTGGGTATGCTCCTGAATCCAGCCAAAACCCAATCCAATGAGGTTGCCCAATATCATGCCTCTGCCAATAATACGCACACCATTCCAAATAAAAATATTCCTTATTTGCCTGTTTTTCGCTCCCAATGCCTTTAATAATCCAATCATGGGTGTTCGCTCCATGATCAGGATAAAAAGAATAGACACCATGTTAAAAGCAGCTACAAATAAAATGAGAGCTAAAAACACATACACATTGTTGTTCAGCAATTCCAACCAATCAAAAATCTGAATGAATTTATCGGTAACCTTTACCAGTCTTAAATCATAATCAATAAAGTCATACAGGGTTTCTTCGTAACCATCGATTTCCTTGGGGTCTTTCAAAAACACCTCAAATCCACCTACCTGGTATTCGTCCCAATCATTGAGTACCCGGATGACTTGAATATCTCCTAGCACAATTTTGTCGTCAAAGTCTTCGAGAAAGGTCTCATAAAGTCCAACCACCTCCATTCTTCTGAATCGTGGTGGGTCCTGGACAAAGTACATCGTAACCCTATCACCTACATCCAGCAGCATTTTTCTGGCGATCCTGGTGCTGATAACGATTTCATTGGCCGCTGTACCATTTTCATTGAACTGAATGAATCGGCCCTTAACAAGGGAAGACTTAAAAGAAAGGGAATCAAATCCAGGTCCCACTCCCTTCATCATGACTCCTTCCACCTCTTCCTCACCTTTGAGTAATCCCGGCTTGTTGGCATATACCTGAACATGGCGGATATTGTCAAGACTATTGTAGTTGGAATAAAAATTACTTTCCGTACTCGTAGGTGAATCGTCCAGGGATTGACTCATGACAAAACGATTGACCTGATAATGCCCGGTAAAGGAAAAAACCTTATTGGATATCACCTCCTGAAATCCACCCAGTATCAGAAAGGAAATGATCATGATGGAAAGGCCCAAAGCAATGCTGGCTACTGCGATCCGATGAATGGTCCCGGTGAAACCTCCCGTCTTTTTAAAACTGATTCTTTTTGCAATGAAGTAGGAAAGGTTCAATGAAGTCGTTTATTTTGTTAACCGAAACGCAAATTAATATGAAGCTCCTAAAATTAATACTTATCCTGGCATTTTTGTTTGGAAACCTGACATTTTGCAAGCAAAGCTCAGAAAACCAGGCAAAAATAACCGGGCAAACAATGGATCATGCTCTAGCCACTGAAGCTATCCCGGGGGCAGACCGTCCTGAGATTTACCTGCCCAAATTGGCCAACAAACGGGTAGCGCTGGCGGTAAACCAAACCAGCGTCCTGACACAAAGTGACAACCTTCATTTGGTGGACTTTTTGCTTCAGGAAGGAATTACTGTCCAAAAGGTTTTTGTTCCGGAACATGGGTTCAGGGGAGATGCGGATGCAGGTGAAAAGGTGGAAAATCAGGTGGACCCGAAAACAGGAATACCTTTGGTTTCACTGTATGGAGATTCTAAAAAGCCCTCCGAATCTGCTCTGGCAGATGTGGATATCGTCATCTTTGATATTCAGGATGTGGGTGTCAGGTTTTATACCTTCATCAGTACCCTGCATTACCTGATGGAGGCTTGCGCTGAGCAAGGTAAAGCATTAATGATCATGGACCGCCCCAACCCCAATGGAGACTATGTTGATGGGCCGGTATTACAACCTGGTTATGAAAGTTTTGTGGGCATGCATCCCATTCCTGTGGTTCACGGTCTTACCGTGGGTGAACTGGCCAGGATGATCAATGGAGAAGGATGGCTGAAAAACCAGGTAAAGGCCAATATTGACATCATACCAATTGACCAATGGCAGCACGCTGACCATTATACCTTACCCATCAAACCCTCACCCAACCTACCCAATGATGTGGCCATTCGTCTGTACCCATCTTTGTGCTTCTTTGAAGGGACAAATATAAGTCTGGGAAGAGGCACCCTTTTCCCGTTTCAGGTGTACGGCTATCCGGATCCAAAATTCGGAGACTTCACATTTACCCCCGTAAGCATTGAGGGCATGTCCAAAAATCCCCCACAGCAGGATAAGCTTTGTTATGGAAAAGACCTGAGAAACGAACCGCTTACCCATCGGTTTACTCTGTCTCATTTATTAGAGGCACACAGAATAGCTGACAATGGACCTGATTTTTTCAATAACTTTTTCGATAAACTGGCAGGAACGGACCAACTGAGGAAAGCCATTCTCGATGGAGAAGATGAAGCCAGCATCAGGGAGTCCTGGGAAGAAGATTTGGAAGCGTATGGCTTAAAAAGAGCTAAGTATTTGATTTACGAATAATAAACCATGGATAAGCAGCTTAGGATAATATTTATGGGCACTCCGGAATTTGCGGTAGCGCCGCTGGAAGCCCTGCTGAAGGAGGGCTGGCAGGTAGTGGCAGTTATTACAGCAGTAGACAAGCCCCAGGGACGGGGCCGAAAGCCCAGACCTTCACCCGTAAAAGAATGTGCCCTGCGACATGGAATTCCAGTCCTGCAACCGCCAAACCTTAAAAACAAAGAATTCCTGTCCGAATTAGCAACTTACCAGGCAGACTTGCAGGTGGTGGTTGCCTTTAGAATGCTTCCAGAAGTGGTCTGGTCCATGCCAGCCAAAGGTACATTCAACCTGCATGCCTCGCTTTTACCAGATTACAGAGGTGCCGCTCCCATCAACTGGGTGCTGATCAATGGGGAAACAAAAACAGGCGTCACCACCTTTTTTCTTCAGCAAGAGATCGATACCGGAAATATCCTTTTTCAGGAGGAGGAGCCCATTTATCCGGAAGATAATGCAGGCAGCCTGTACGAGAGGTTAATGCAAAGGGGCGCCAGGCTGGTAGTGAAAACAGTGGAAGCGATCGCCACTAATAATGTTCAGCCTAAAAAGCAAGATCACCACAACGCACTGCATCAGGCACCGAAGATTTTCAAGGAAACGTGTGAGATTGACTGGAGCCAACCTGCCATTGCTATTCATCACCTCGTCAGGGGGCTTTCTCCTTACCCCGGGGCCAGGTGTTTATTGAATGGCAAATCCTGTAAAATATTCAAGACTGAGGCGCTACCCCAGGAGAAGACAGACTTAAAAGCCGGGGAATTCAAAACAGATAACAAAACCTATATCCATTTTCAGACTGGAAAAGGAGTTTTGTCCCTTTTGGAAGTGCAACTTGAGGGAAAAAGAAAAATGGATGTGCAAGAATATTTACGGGGAAATCCACTTATTTAGGGAATTGTTCCCCTGAAGATCATCCATTACACCAAAACGAAAAAAACGATTCGAAAGGATATTCAAATTCAATTTGAATTTTTCCCGTTCTTTTTACCGGATTGATTAAACCCAGCTGGTATTATCTGGTCTAAACACCTAATGGTTCCATTAATTGATGTTAAACTTTTAGAAATGATCAATGATCCCGAAACCCGGGATCAGGGCTTCAGAATTTTAGTAGAGACCTATCAAAAAAGGGTATATGGCATGGTGAGAAAAATGGTCATAATTCATGATGATGCCAATGATGTGGTACAGAACACCTTTATCAAAGCATTCAAAAATATTCACCAGTTTAATCATAAATCAACCTTATTTACCTGGATCTACCGGATAGCGGTCAATGAGAGTTTAAATTTCCTGGAAAAGAAAAAAAAGCGGCGTTTTTTTTCCATGGAAGACCACCAGGAAGTAATGAAAGCCTACGTTGAGGAATCTCCACTGGTAGATGGCAATGAAATTCAACGGAAACTACAGCAAGCCATTTTAAAATTGCCGGAAAAGCAGCGACTGGTTTTTAACCTCAGGTATTTTGAAGAAATTCCCTATGAAGATATCAGTAAAATGACGGATACAAGTGTAGGTGGCCTCAAGGCGAGTTACCACCATGCCGTTAAGAAAATTGAAGAAATTCTGAAGCAGGAATAAACCTTCCCGCAATAAAACTGTCTAAAAGACGAATATGAATAAATTTCCTAAAGAAAATATATTTAAGGCTCCTGAAAATTACTTTGAAAATCTGCCGGATACCATCCTAAATAGGCGGAAGCAGCAGATCAAACGCTATTATATCAGTGGTATAGCAGCTGCTGCTGTATTGCTGATTGGATTCCTGATGCTGGCCATTGACTTTACGACCATGGAGGAGGTGGATCTTCAGGCTGAAATCAATGAAGATATAGAGTATTACATCGTTACGGGGATCTGGGATGATGAGGAAATATTGCTTTTGGCAGATCATCCAAATGATATTTTGGATCTCATAGCAGAGGAAGAATGGAGCCATCAGGTATGGGATGAAGAAGAATTATATCACAATGAAATCTGGTATTGATATGAAAAATTTAATCATGGTCTGGCTCATGATGGGAATCACCCTCACAGCCTTCGGACAAAGGGATCGGAATATTGACCGGGAAAAACTCGATGCCGCAAAGGTAGGTTTTATAACCAACAGGCTTTCGCTTACCCCCGAACAGGCAGAGAAATTCTGGCCGCTTTTTAATGAACACGAGGAAAACAGGATGTCCATGATGAGGGAAATGCGTAGTATTTCCCGGAAGAGCGAGGCTGAAATCAGCAATCAGGAGGCCAGTGAATTGATAAAAAGCAGGTTTGAAATTCAAATGAAATTATTAAATGCTGAAAAAGCGTTTCTTGAAAAAATTTCAGAGACCCTATCTCCGGTGCAGGCGTTGAGGTTAAATGAAGTGAACCGGGATTTTACCCGACATATCTATAGAATGCAAAGAAGAGATCGGGATTCAAGTAATCAGGAAAACCAGGAATGAGGGCTAGTTAGGGAAACAGGTTTTCTGCCAGAATTTTTTTGAATTGATTCCAATTACTTGTCTTAAGTCAGTTTTTTTGATTTATAAACCTCAATTTTTTGTTAATTTGTGGCATGCAGCAAGCCATAACTTTATTTTCCCTGAATACCATCATCAAGGAATGCCTGGACAAGCAGCTCTCCCCCACTTATTGGGTCATAGCAGAAATTGGTGAGATAAGAGAAGCTGTACGAGGGCATGCCTACCTGGACCTGGTGGAGAAGACAGATGGGGAGATTCGGGCGAAGATGAGAGGTAATATTTGGGCCTACAGCTATCAGGCCATAAAAAGGAAGTTTCAGGGCACCACCGGCCAGCCGCTTAAAAGTGGCATGAATATCCTGGCTTTGGTCAATGTGCAGTTCCATGAACTCTATGGCATCAGCCTGGTCATCAAGGATATTGACCCAAATTTTACGCTGGGGGAAAGGGCTAGAAGAAGACAGGAAATCATTGAACGCTTACAATCAGAGGGATTATTAGAGCTCAACAGACAGTTCGTCCTTCCTGCCGTAAGCCAGAAAATTGCCGTCATCAGTTCGGTTACAGCTGCCGGATATGGAGACTTTATCAACCAATTGGATCAAAATCCATATGGATATAAAGTTCATTATCAGCTGTATCAGGCAGCCATGCAGGGAAAATCAGCTGCCGCTGAAATCATTGATGCCATCCAACAGATCGAAGAAACCGGTCCTGGATTTGACCTGATAGTGTTGATACGGGGTGGTGGAGCGCAAACAGATCTGGATTGCTTTGACGATTATGACCTCGCTAAAGCTATTGCCAATGCTGCCCTCCCCATAGTAACCGGTATCGGACATGAAAGGGATGAATCTATTGCAGATCTGGTAGCCCATACCCAGCTCAAAACCCCCACAGCAGTGGCCAGCTTTATTTTATCCGGATTTCGTGAATTCGAAGATAACCTCCAGCACAGGTTGATCCGGATAGAAAGATGGGTCCAAAGCAGGATCAAGCAGGAATCAGAGGGCATTATGGATCAAACTCATTTATTAAAAAACCTTTTTCAGGGCAAAATCAATGAGAAAATACTTTTTTTGGATCGCATATCCCAACAATCTATGGGCTCGGCACGGCATAAAATAGAAAAAGACGCCATCAAGGTAAACAATAATGGAAAATACCTCCATAAAGCGGCTTTGTCCTGTATAAATAAAGCAGCTGATAAGTTGAATCAACTTGAAAAGACCCTGGAACGTTTAAATCCTGAATACCTTTTATCCAGAGGCTATACCAAAACAGAAAAGGATGGGATGCCTATTCATAGTCAGAAACTGCAGGCAGGAGATGAACTGGTAACATTCAGCCAAAAAAGAAAAATCACATCAATTATCAAAAAATTGGAGCAAAATGAAGAAAAACGCAGGTGAACCAGGATACGATGAAGCCTTAAAAAAATTGGAATTGATCGTAAGCAAACTGGAAGAAGAAGACCAGGGGATGGATGAACTTACCCAGTTGGTAAAAGAAGCCAGCGAATTGGTAAAAGTCTGTAAAAAGAAACTAAAGATGACCGAGGAGGAAATCAAAAAGGCATTTTTGGAAGAGGACTGAACGATTGTCCCACCATAGAAATAAAATCTGTAAAACATTGGCCTAAATTCAATATCCAATCAGGTTATTTTGGGCAAAAACTGTACATTTGAAAATAGATATTTGATCTTTTTTTAATGAATAAACCTAGCAGGGAAGAAGCAGAAAAACGGATAGTAGCATTGACGGAATCCATCAACTATCACAATCACCTGTACTACCAGGAAGATCGGTCTATTATCAGTGATTTTGAATTTGATCAGCTTTTGGAAGAGCTGATTGCTTTGGAAAACCATTACCCGGAACTTAAGAAAGCCGACAGTCCATCGCAACGGGTTGGAGGTAGCATTACCAAAAATTTTGAAACGGCCACACATGCCGTGCGGATGCTTTCCCTGGGCAATACCTACTCCAAAGAGGAGCTGATGGCATTCGACGAACGGGTAGCCAAAGGTCTGGGGCACAGGGATTATGAATATTTTTGCGAATTGAAATTTGACGGGGTAGCCATTAGTATGGTCTACCAACAAGGAGAACTCATCCGTGCAGTCACCAGGGGGGATGGCTATAAGGGTGACGTGGTGACTGAAAATGTCAAAACTATCCGTACCGTTCCCTTAAGCATTCAGGCAAAAGAAGGGCTTCCGCCCTATTTGGAGGTACGTGGAGAAATATTTTTACCCAAAAGTGGCTTCGAAAATATAAATCAAGTCAGAATGAGCAAGGGAGAAAACCTGCTGGCCAACCCAAGAAATGCTGCTTCCGGGACCTTAAAAATGCAGGATTCCGCCGTTGTAGCCAAAAGGAAATTGAACTGTTACGTCTATCAATTGATAGCAGATGACCTGTCCCTGTCTAAACAAGATGAAGCCATTGAAAAGCTTAGGCAATGGGGCTTCAATGTCTCCCCTACTTATCGGAATTGCCAAAACCTGGACGAGGTATTGGCTTACATCGATGAATGGAGGGACAAAAGACAGGACTTACCCGTAGAAACTGATGGCGTGGTGCTCAAGGTAAACGATTACCGGCAGCAGGAAGAGTTGGGATTTACTGCCAAAATCCCCAGGTGGGCCATTGCCTATAAATACCAGGCTGAAAGTGCGGCGGCAACTTTACTCTCCATAACCTACCAGGTTGGTAGAACGGGAGCCATTACCCCGGTGGCCAACCTTTCTCCGGTGTCGCTGGCAGGGACCACCGTAAAAAGGGCTTCCCTGCACAATGCCAATGAAATTGAAAGGCTGGATTTGCATGAAGGAGATACGGTGCTGGTCGAAAAGGGAGGGGAAATCATTCCAAAAATTACTCAGGTAGTAAGCGAGCGCAGAAATAGAAACAGTAAGCCCATAGCCTATATTGATACCTGTCCGGAATGTGGTACACTCCTGGAACGAAAAGAGGGCGAAGCCAAGCACTTTTGCCCAAATGAAGCCGGTTGCCCGCCTCAGGTATTGGGAAGGATAGAACATTTTGTTTCTAAAAGGGCCATGGACATCGACTCCCTGGGCACGGAAAGGCTACGTGCCCTGGTACAACAAGGTTATGTAAAGGATCCCGCCGACCTCTATAGCTTACCTGAAAAAAGAGACGATTTATTGGGCTTGGAAATTTCTGATGATCAGTACACCAAAAACAGTGATGGGTACCTATACGTAAGCCTTAAAAAATGCCTTTACGCACTTACTCATCAAGTCACCTTAAAAGAGATTGAAGAATTTTTGCAGTTTCACGAAACAGCAGAGCAAAGTGAAAAAATCGCTCTTTTTTTGGATACCCATCAAAAAACGGGGAAAAAAACCAATGAAAGTGAGCGACGGCTTTCAAGGCTACTTGAAATGATCCAAAAGCAAACGCTGGACCATGTAGATGATTTTGTGCCAGTCGCTTATGTCCTGGCTGTACTCCTGCCGGAGGCTGGTGCCAGCGTAGAGGATTTGTTGAAACTTTCCAAAAACAAAAGTAGCCTTCATGACCTGATCATTCACGGAGGCCTGGAGGTTCCAGAGCAAGCAAAAGATCAAATCAATAAACTCAAGGGAAGCACCTTTCAGGAGGGTGTGATTAAAAATATGATGGAAGGCATTCAACATTCCCTATCCCAACCCTTTCCAAAGGTTTTGTTTGCTTTGGGTATTAGAAATATTGGTGAAAATACCGCCATTTTATTGGCCAGGCATTTTAAAAATATTGATGAGCTTGAAAATGCAACAGACGATACACTTTTGCAAATCAATGGTGTAGGTGAAACCCTGGTTCATAGCATCCGGTCATTTTTTGCCCTTGAAAAAAACAAGTCGATCATCCATCGTTTGAAAGAAAAAGGGCTCCATTTTGAATTATTTGAGGAGGAAATAAAGCAGGAAAGCGATAAACTGGCAGGCAAAAGGATACTTGCATCCGGAAAATTAAACCATTTCAAACGGGATGAAATCATTGATTTCATTGAATCCCATGGCGGAACATACAGTAAATCAGTATCAAAAAATCTGGACTTCATCATTGAAGGAGAAGATATGGGGCCAAGCAAGAAAGAAAAAGCAGTGAATTTAGGTATTCCCTTGATTACCGAGGAAGAATTCCTTAAGATGTGTTCAACCAAATAGATTTATAAAAAGACAAACCATGAAATGGATAAGGGAATATTTTGTAAAAAATGCTTTGGAGAAGCCAAAGAAAAAGAAGGCCCAAAAGTCCATCTTCCTGCATATAGAAAACATTAAAACAATTGGGCTGTTAGCCAACAATAAAGAAGAAATTGAAAAAATAACGGAAGTGATTCATGATCACCTGAACAAAGACATCAAGGTGGTAGGATATTATTACGATGAAAAATCTGTAGATGAACAGGCCTTTTCCTATAAAGATTTTACTTTATTTGGTAAACCAGGAGAAAAACTGAACCAATTACTTTCCCTTAAACCAGATTTGATTATTTTTACTTCTGAGAAACTGAATTATTTCACCCTCTATCTGCTACAGCTACAATCAGCATCATATAGTATGGGGTTCTTCAGTGATGAGTTAAAGCCCTATTTGGACCTGATGTTAAATAAGGAGGAAAAAGATATCCAATCAGGTACGGCATTATTGATAAAATATTTAAAGCAGATCAATTAATACAATGGAAAAATTTAAAGGTACCGGTGTAGCATTGGTAACGCCTTTTAATGAAGACGGATCTATCGACTACCCGGCTTTGGAAAAGGTAATTGAGCATGTGATTCACGGCAATGTGGATTACCTGGTAGTTCAGGGTACCACGGGAGAATCTGCTACTTTATCCGGAACTGAAAAAAAACAAGTGCTGGCATTCACCAGAAAAATTAATCGATCCAGACTTCCTATCGTATACGGGCTTGGAGGAAACAACACCCAATCGGTCCTGGATGAAATGGATACCATCGATTTTTCGGAAATAGATGCCATACTATCGGTAAGCCCTTACTACAACAAACCCAGTCAGGAAGGTATCGTGGCCCATTACCGGGCCATAGCGGATCGCTGTCCTGTACCGGTGATTCTTTATAATGTTCCTGGAAGAACCGCCTCCAATTTAACCTTCCAGACCAGCCTTCAACTTGCCCAACACCCCAATATAATTGGGGTAAAAGAGGCAAGTGGAAACCTGGAGCAATGCATGCGGATAGTAAAAGATAAACCTGATGACTTTTTATTGATTTCGGGTGATGACATGATCACTACCTTTATGCGCAGCATAGGAGCTGAAGGAGTCATATCAGTAATGGCCAATGCCTACCCTGAAATCATGGGATCCATCATTCATGGCAATGCCACCTATTCCAAAAAAGGAACCTTTAGCCTTCTGGATATAAACCCCTTAATGTATGAGGAAAGTAATCCGGTAGGCGTGAAATGTTTGATGCACCATCTGGGCATCTGTGAGGAACATGTGCGGTTACCGCTGTTAAAAGCTTCTCCGGATTTAAGCCGCAGAATTAAAATTGCCGCAGAAAAAGTCAATACCAAACAATTTTACTCTCCGCATTTGGAGTAAAAAAAGAGGGCTATAAAAATACAGCCCTCTTTTTTTATTTAAAACTTAAGTATTCTTGATGTCTTGAACTTCTTTTCGGATATCCTGAGCCAAATTTTTTAAATCTTGCATGCCCTTTCTCACTCTGGTTCCGGCCGCCTGATTCTTCTTATCGTAGAATTTTTCAAAATCAGCTTCCAGCGACATAATAAGATCCTTGATTTCACTAAATCTGTTCATAATTAAAAGTTAATTAAGGTTGATGATGAGATTAATTTTTGATTCAATATAGTTAAAATGTTTATAAATCTACAGTTATTGCCGTTTTTTCTCCATTTATTCTCCAAAAGAAGTGGCAAGGGCCGTGGTTTTGTAAAAGCCACTGCTCAATTTATCCTTGATCGCTTCAAAAGCAGCAATGGTTTCTTCCACGTCTGCCAGGGAATGCACTGCTGTTGGAATCAGTCGCAATATAATCATTCCTTTAGGAATGACAGGATAAATAACCACGGAACAGAAAATATTATAATTTTCTCTCAGGTCCTTACTTAAGGTAGCTGCCTCTCCTACTGTTCCGTTCAATACTACCGGTGTTACCGGAGAGTTGGTTTTCCCTATGCTAAAACCTTTTTCCTTTAATCCGTTTTGTAAGGCATTAACAATCTTCCACAGGTTTTCCCTGAATTCCGGCCTGCTTTTCAGCATCTCTAAACGCTTCAATCCACCTTCTACCATAATTAACGGTAGGGCTTTGGCAAATATTTGGGAGCGCATGTTATATTTTAGATAATGTATTATTTTTTCATCTCCCGCAATAAATGCACCAATACTGGCCATAGATTTGGCAAAAGTAGAAAAATAAAGATCCACCTGCTCTTGTACACCTTGTTCTTCACCACTGCCTGCTCCGGTTTTTCCCATGGTACCAAAACCGTGGGCATCGTCCACCAAAAGCCTGAATTGGTATTTCTCTTTAAAGGAAACGATTTCTTTAAGCTTCCCCATGTCACCAGTCATTCCAAAAACGCCTTCGGTGATTACCAGAATACCTCCTCCTGTTTCACGGCTAAGCTTGTCTGCTCTAAAAAGCTGCTTTTCAAAGCTTTCCATATCATTGTGGGGAAAAACAAAGCGCTTACCCATATGCATTCTCAGTGCATCAATGATACAGGCATGACATTCTCCATCATATACAATCACATCTTTCCGATCGATAAGAGAATCTATCACGCTCATGATACCCTGGTACCCATAATTAAGCAAATAGGCCTTTTCCTTCCCTACAAACTCCGCCAGCTCATTTTCCAGTTTTTCATGAAGATCTGTATTTCCAGACATCATTCTTGCTCCCATCGGATAAGCCGCCCCCCATTTTCTGGCGGCTTCCTCATCTGCTTTTCTGACTTCAGGGTGGTTTCCCAGTCCCAGGTAATTATTGAGACTCCAGGTCAGTACTTCTTTTCCCATGAACTTCATTCGGGGAGCAATTTCCCCTTCAAGCTTGGGAAACATAAAATAACCTTCTGATATTTCAGAATGCTTTCCTAAGGGGCCCAGATTTGTATTCAGTTTTTCAAATATATCCAACTTGTAACTACTTTACTGTATAACAATTATCTTTTAAATCGATTATTTAAACCCTCAAAAGTAATGTTTTTAAGTGGTATCCCCAAAATTAAAGGGACTTTTGGTAAATCCTTTCTTTTATAGCACAGATTTGCTTAATTCGTAATGAACCATAAAAACCGGGACTGTGAAAATAAAAAAACTATTGGTAGCCAATCGGGGAGAAATCAGTCTTCGGATCATGCGGACAGCCAAAGAAATGGGTATCAAGACGCTGGCCATTTATAGTGAAGCGGATTTTACGGCACCTCATGTGAGGTTTGCAGACCAGGCTGTTTGTATAGGTCCTTCTCAGGCATCCAAATCTTATTTAAACCAGGAGCTCATCATTCAGGCGGCAAAAAAGTTTGAAGCGGATGCCATACATCCTGGATACGGTTTTCTGTCGGAAAATGCTGGTTTTGCGCAAAAAGTGAAAGCAGCAGGTTTGGTGTTTATCGGACCCAGTCCGGAAGCCATTTCCATAATGGGGGATAAACTGGCTGCCAAGAAAGCGGTGGCTTCATTTGATATTCCACTGGTTCCCGGCACTACCCATTCAGTACAAGACATTGAAGAAGCAGAAAAAGCTGCCAGTAAAATAGGCTTTCCATTAATGATCAAAGCAAGTGCCGGAGGAGGAGGAAAAGGCATGCGCATTGTTCACGATCCGGCAGATTTAAAGGAAGAATTGGCAAGGGCCATGGGAGAGGCCAAAAGTGCATTTGGAGACCCTGCGGTGTTTCTAGAAAAGTTTATCCGGTCCCCCAAACATGTAGAAATTCAAATCCTGGCAGACCAAAAAGGAAATACCATCCATTTGTTTGACCGGGAATGTTCTGTACAACGCCGGCATCAGAAAGTAATTGAAGAGGCCCCCTCCCCTTCCATAAGTCCGGAGACAAGAAGGGCCATGGGAGAAGCTGCGATAAAGGTAGCCAAAGCCTGCAATTATACCGGGGCAGGTACAGTAGAATTCATATTGGACAGCGAGCAGCATTTCTATTTTCTGGAAATGAATACCAGGCTCCAGGTAGAACACCCGGTAACGGAATGCATCACCGGCATAGACCTGGTAAAAGCTCAAATCAATATCGCTGAGGGAAATGCCCTCCCCTGGTCCCAAAATGAGGTACAGATCAGGGGATGGGCCATGGAAATTAGAATTTATGCGGAAGATCCGCAAAATCAATTTTTACCGGATACCGGATCATTAAAGCACTTCCAGAAACCTGAGGGTCCTGGAGTAAGGGTAGATAGCGGATACGAAGAAGGTATGGAAATACCAATTTATTATGACCCCCTGATAGCCAAATTAATTGTATATGGTGAGGACAGGTCCCATACAATTGCTAAAATGAAGAGGGCCATTGGTGAATTTCATATTTTAGGTGTCAAAAATACCCTCAGCTTTTGTGGCTGGGTCATGCAACAGCAAGCATTTGTAGACAGCACCTTTACCACCCATTTTATCGATCAGTATTTTAAACCCGAATCGCTGGATCAGGATGCAGGCATGGAGGAAAAGGAAGCCGTCGCCTTCTTCGTTTCAGACTACCTGAACATTCCCGCAGAAAAAAAATTGCCCATTGGATCCAGTGGCTTGCCTTCCAAATGGAAGAAAAGAAACAACATATAACCTGAGCGACTTGGAAATCCCCAACAAAAATATAATCCTAGCTTCCAAATCCCCGAGAAGGCAACAACTCCTGAGAGATTTGGGTCTTTGCTTTACCACAAAAGCAATGGATACGGATGAATCCTTTCCAGATAGCCTGCCCTTGTCCGAGGTAGCAGCCTACCTGGCGGACAAAAAAGCCAGGGCCTTTTTGCCCTACCTGTACGATGAAGATTTATTGATCACCGCAGACACGGTAGTATTGGTAGAAGACACCATTTTGAACAAACCCCATGATGAAAACGAAGCCAGAGAAATGCTGGAACTGATCCAGGGAAAAAGCCACCAGGTAGTCACCGGAGTTTGCCTGATGGATTTGGAACATCAAATCCTCTTTTCAGATACCACCTCAGTACGTTTTTCGAATTTGGATACTTTCGAAATCAACCACTACATAAAAAACTTCAAACCTTTCGACAAAGCTGGTGCCTATGGCATTCAGGACTGGATTGGATTGATCGGTATCAATAGCATAGAGGGGTCATATTATACCGTTATGGGATTACCGGTACATAAACTGTATGCCCACCTGAAATCAAACTACGAGTTGAAGTACTGAAACGTTTCTCTTTGTGTAAGTTCAGGAGGTGATTTTTTTCGAAAATGTTTTCAGGATTTTATCAACCGAGGTCTTAAGATTTTTACTTTTTTGCTGTGGTTTGTTGATTTCTCCCACAGCACTGATACGCATCACCACCTTGTCTTGCCTGGTATCAATAAAATCCACTACCAATTCCCCCATGTCGTAGTTTTCTACCCTGAAACTACCGGTGTTAGGTCCCCAGGGCATCATCCATGGGTTGTACATGCCCCAACCATAAATAGGACTCATCATTGGCATGGAATTCACCTCTTTTTGCCGGTCAGTAAGATTGGTATTATACCTTAAGATCAAATCGGGCTTGTCTACATTCTGCTCAAAACCAAAACTTTTCATGCCTTCAGTGAGGCTATTTTGCAGGTTGTCCTCCAGGACAGGGGAGTCAAAGGCATCCTTGTCATAATATTGATTGATGACATAGAATGTCTTGTACTCCTCCATATTGGCCACCTCGTTTTTCTCCAGAAAAACCCTGACGGGACTACAGGAAGACATCCAGAAAATACCCAACAAGATGAATATGCTGCATGTATATTTCATATTTTGCACCTTAATTTTTACCTTCAAGACGTAATTAAAACAGGTAATGTTGTAAGATTTTTAATAAAAATGGCATCAGGAAAAATACCTGGCCATAGGTCTAATTGTCCATTTGCTTTCCTCCATTAAGCTATCTGATGCATGGTAAAAAAAATTGATATCAACTGTGACCTGGGAGAAGGGATGCCCTCAGACCCGGACATCATGCCTTATTTAGGCAGCTGCAACATTGCCTGCGGAGGCCATGCCGGAGATGATGCCAGCATCCGGAGGACCATAAGGCTGGCAAAAAAATATCAGGTGAATATAGGGGCGCACCCCTCCTATCCGGATAAAGATCATTTTGGCAGGATTTCATTAAACCTTGATCCGGAGACATTAAAAGCCAGCCTTAAAATGCAAATAGAAAGATTAAAAAATATAGCCGATCAGGAGCAGGTAAATCTCCACCATATAAAATTTCATGGGTCACTCTACCTGGACAGCCTGAACAATCAGCAATTGGCTGACCATCTTGCCAGCTTCCTGCAATCGCATTATCCCAAACAACGGATCTATGCTCCCTACGGCTCCCTTATGGCCAGGGCTGCTTTGCAATTAAATATCCCCTTATGCAATGAGGTATTTGCCGACCGGAGGTATGCATCAGCTACACTTTTGCTCCCCAGGAAACATGCCGGGGCTGTTCTGCAAGACTTGCCTGAAATAGAAAAACAGCTTTCCCTTTTGCTGACTGAAGGCAAAGTAGAAACGATAAAAGGAGATATGTATAAAGTCAAGACAGATACCATTTGTATACATGGAGATCACCCCAAAGCCGTTGAAATAGCTAAAATGGTATCTTCAAATATTTCAGGAAATACAACCCCTCAGGCATGAGCTACCCGGTAAAATTCTATTCCATAAGTCCTGAGCTCATTGAAGTTCACTGGCCTGAAAAAATTGAAGAGGGGATACTTTTGGAAATCCTGGTTTTCGAAAAAACGATCATGGAAGAATGGAAAGAAAAAATCCGTTCCATACACCACGGCTATCAGGTCCTTGGCATACAGCTAAAGGAGAATTTTGTTGCCCATTCCTGTATGCCGTCGCTAAAGGAGTTATGGGAATCATCCCAACAAAATCCGGACCTACTTCCCCAGAGGCAGGAATGGAAATTTCCGGTTTGCTATGACAGGGATTTGGTCCCTGAACTGGACCTTTACCTGGAAAAATCAGGATTGGAGCACACAACTTTTGTTGAGAAACATACTGCCAACGCTTACCTGTTGTATTTTTATGGTTTTTTACCCGGGTTTATGTATTTGGGGGGCTTAGATGAGCGCTTACATCTACCAAGAAAAGCCATTCCCGACAAAAAAATTCCAAGCGGATCCGTAGCCATTGGTGGCAGCCAGACAGGGGTCTATCCCATGGATAGTCCTGGTGGCTGGTACGTGGTAGGCAAAACACCGGTAGGATTTTTTCAAAACGGAGCTCTCAAACTCCCATTTTCAGCAGGAGACAGGATCCGATTTGAGGCCATCACAAGGAGGGAATATGATAAGTTAGTAGCCGCAGAAAACTTTGACTGGAGAAAAACAGCATACCATGGCTAGTATACTATTAATAAAAGCAGGAATCATGACAAGCCTCCAGGATGATGGTAGAACGGGCTTTGCAGCCTTAGGAGTGCCCCAATCTGGCCCGATGGACTCAGACTCCTTTTTTTTAGCCAATCACCTGATCAGAAGAGATAGCGACTCCGCCTGTTTGGAAATTTATATGGGAGGCATTGAAATGGTTTTTAATGCCGACTGTCAGGTGGTTTTTACCGGTGCTGTTGGGAAAATTATTTGTCAGGGAGTATCTATTTCAGGAAATCAAATCATTTCCATTCCTAAGGGAGCTAAAGTGACCATGAAGCCGCCTGCTAGTGGGCAATGGGCCTATATGGCCATAAACGGGCAATTTGCTACCCAAAAAATACTCCATAGCCAGTCTTTTTATCCTGGGATTACTGAAAAAGGGAAGTTTTCAAACAATGAAAAAATTGAATATCACCCTGGCAGGGAGATCATTCCCAGGAACAAAGCCAAAATTAAAACGCTCGTTTTTCCCGAAATCCAATCCATCGAAGCCTATAGGGGCACTTCCTTTGCGCTGCTGCAAAAAAATCAACAACAATCCCTAAGTCAAGACACATTTACAATTTCTCAGGCCCAAAATCGAATGGGTATACAATTGGAGGAAAGAATAAATAATGAGTTTAATGAATTGATTTCATGCCCGGTATATTCCGGAACAGTTCAACTGACACCTTCCGGGAAGTTGATTGTGCTGATGAAAGATGCACAAGTTACTGGCGGATACCACCGAATCCTACAGATCAAAAAAAGTTCGCTTTCCAAATTGGCCCAAGTAAGGCCATCAGGAAAGATTCGCTTTAAGTTAATGCCAGGCTAAGCTGGTAAAATGCTTTTCTTCTACGGACTGCATAACCTTGAAAATTCAATAAAGCCCGGACGGCAAAAGGTTGGGTCGAGTTAATTATAATATTTAAAACCAACTCATAAGTATCATTATTAATACACCTTATATTTCAAATATTTTTATCCAATAACGATTTTATCACATATTTTTTTACCCTTATTTTGAATTTAAATGAATAATTTGATAATATTGGTTATTATTTAAACCACTTACACAACTGCACTTTCCAGTAAACCCAAACTGACCCGAATTTATCATCACTTTAACCGCTTTGACAATGATTCATCCAAGAAGGGACTTTATTAAGAAAGTTAGTTTAGCAGCATTGGGTGCTGGATGCATCGGCAATCCAGCATTTTCAGGTACAACAGCAAAAGATGCCGGGTTTTATATTGGAAACCGGGTTAGGTTACCAAAAGTCAAGGTTTCCTCTTCCAGGGTTATCAAGGAAAGCGTTGGTTTGAGACCATTCCGGCGGTCCGGGCCGAGAATAGAAACCCAGGAGCTGGGAAACAAGCTTTTGATTCACAACTACGGCCACGGGGGAAGCGGCTGGTCACTTTCCTGGGGTTCGGCAATGCTTGCATGTGAATTGCTGCCAAAAGATCCTGACCTGAGCAAAATTGCAGTGATGGGCTGCGGTGTTTTGGGCCTTTCCACGGCCAGAACGCTACAGAGAAAAGGATATGAAGTCATCATCTATACCAAAGACATGTACCCCAATGTCACTTCAGCCATGGCGACCGGAACCTGGTCTCCTTCTCACAAACTCATTGAAACCGATCGGATAACAGAAGCCTTTCAGGAGAAATTTAAAAAAGCCTACTACCACTCCTACCAGACCTACCAACGATTGCTGGGATTAAATCAGGTGGTAGACTGGATGGACAATTACAGCATCCGTAGCGATGAACCCTCCTCCAGACCCAATCCCGGAGAAGCTTCCATAAAGGACCTGCTCATAACAAAGGAGATGGACTTTTATCCAAAAGGGGAAGCTTTATCCCGAAGGGAAAACCCGTTCAAATTCAAAAATGTATCCAAAAGCCCCACCAATATTTTCAACATTCCCTCCTATTTGAAAATGCTCAAGGATGATTTTTTACTTTCCGGAGGTAAAATTGCCATCAGGGAATTTAACAGGCCGGAAGATGTAGATGCACTCCCTGAAAAGTGCATCGTCAATTGTACCGGTTTGGGTGCCATGAAAATATTCGGGGACAATGACCTGGTACCCGTTTCCGGGCAGCTCTGTTTTTTGATCCCCCAACCGGAATTGACCTACAGGGCCAATATGTCAGGCGTTTACTTTATCCCGAGAAGAGATGGTATCATGCTTGGAGGAAATCACATTGAAGGTAATTGGGATACCCGCCCTGACCCCGATGTAAAAGATAAATTTCTATCGACAGTAGCGGATATGATGGAAGAATTAAAAGGATAAAAAGAGGAAACCCAGGGTTAGGGCCCGTGGGTCTCCTCAGATTGAACTTAGCCACTAACAACTAATTCATTTCAAATCTATGAAAAATTTATCAGAAAAAAATATTTTTAAACCAGGAAGATTGAGGTATAGGGATATACGAAGCAGGGTTCTGCTCTTTTTTCAGCTTTTCTCTTCAAAAGGTTTTTCGAAAAACCTGCAAAATTATTTCGGTTGTTTCTATTTCCATAATAGATAGTTGAAGCATTCCTCTTTATTTTTGGAAAAAAAAATTAACCCGATCAGCTCATGGATTTGCTTAAACTTAAACTATTTGGTGTATTAGTACTTACTCTCATCTGTAATCCAGAGGGAAAAGGTCAAACGCAGGAAACAAAAAATCAAGGCATTGCCGCTCTTACCCAGGGTATGGAAAAAATGCCAGGTTTCATCGACCTTTACTGGGATGATCCCAACGGAAAAATCTGGATGGCCATTCCAGAAGGTGGATCAGAAATGCTGTATTATCCCTCATTGGCTGCTGGTCTGGGCTCCAATGATATTGGTCTGGACAGGGGTAGGATATCAGGCGCACATGTAGTGAATTTTATTCCCGCAGGGGAGAAATTACTTCTTCAATCCAATAATTTCAAGTACCGGGCATCTGCCTCAAACGTCTTGGAGCAAGCCGCAGTAGATGAATCCTTTGCTGCTTCCATCATCTGGGGTTTTAAAATTGCAGGCCGGGAAAATGATAAGATTCTGGTGGATGCAACTGATTTTTTCCTCCAGGATGCCATTGGTGTAGTTGAAACCATCAAAAGAAATGGACAGGGGAATTATAAGGTAGATCTATCCAGGTCAGCCCTTTTTAAACCACGAACTAAAAGTTTTCCAAAAAATACAGAAATAGAAGCAACCATCACCTTCACCGGAGATCAGGCAGGCAATTACATCCGGCAGATTTTACCCGATCCAAAAGCGATCAGTTTAAGGCTACACCATTCCTTTGTGGCCTTGCCGGACAATGACTTTGAAATGAGAAAGTTTGATTCCAGGGCCGGAGTGAATGCCATCAGCTATTATGATTATTCTACCGCCATCAATGAACCGATTGAGAAGCAGTTCATGCGAAGACACCGGCTGGTAAAGAAAAATCCCGATGCTGCACTGAGCGAGGTAGAAAAACCCATTGTCTATTACATTGATCCAGGAACACCAGAACCTATAAAAACTGCCTTAATGGAGGGTACCCTCTGGTGGGCTGAGGCTTTTGAAAAAGCGGGGTTCAAGGATGCTTTTCAGGTAAAACTACTTCCTGAGGATGCAGACCCCATGGATGTGCGCTACCACCTCGTTCAGTGGGTTCACCGCTCCACCAGGGGCTGGTCATATGGTGGTGGGGTGACAGACCCGCGCACAGGCGAAATTATTAAAGGGAAAGTGACTTTAGGCTCGCTAAGGGTCAGGCAGGATTACCTCATTGCACAGGCCCTGGCAGGAAATTTCGATTCCTCAAACCCTGATAATCAAGCCATCATGGATCTGGCGCTGGCCAGAATGAGGCAATTAGCAGCCCATGAAGTAGGACATACCCTGGGATTGCCTCACAATTATATTGCAAGCGCCAAAGGCCGGACTTCGGTCATGGATTATCCCCATCCAGCTGTCAGGATAAAGGATGGAGCCATCGACTTGTCCGATGCCTATGCGGAAGGAATCGGAGAATGGGATATAGCCGCCATCAAAATGGCCTACGCCAGCCTGCCCGAAGGCATGGATGAGCAGGAGACCCTCAACCAGTGGGTCTCTGAATACAGGCAAAATGGCCTTGACTTTCTTGCCGATCAGGATGCCAGGCCGGCAGGTTCTGCTCACCCTGAAACCCATCTTTGGGACAATGGAACAGATCCGGTCGCTGAACTTCAGCAAACCATGGCCATTAGAAAAATGGTGTTGGCTGATTTCGGACCCAATAAAATTCCCGATGGAACCGCTTTGGCCAGGCTGGAAGAATTGTTGGTTCCCGTTTACATGTACCACCGCTACCAGGTAGAGGCAGCTTCCAAGGTACTTGGGGGAGTGAATTATGCATACACGGTGAAAGGTGACCAAAGGGAAAGGCACCAAATCATTCCCAGGAAAGCTCAGGAGAATGCCTTGGTTCAGATATTAGAAATCCTACAACCTGAAACGCTGGCTTTACCGGAACAAATCCTGAACCACCTGCCGCCCAGACCCTTCGGTTATAATCCCAATCCAAGAGAAACCTTCCAAAGAAAGACGGGTTTGGTATTTGATCCTTTAAGTCCTGCGGAAATTGCTGCTCACCACTGCCTATCCCTGCTCTTTCATTCCGAAAGGGCCTCCCGCCTTGTCAGCCAAAAAGCCCTGAACCCAAGTCAAATCGGCTTGGAAGAAATGATCGAACATGTATTGGAGGCCAGCTGGAAAGCCCCGGCCAAAACCGGATATGCCGCTGAGATCAAAAGATCGGTTGAAAAATTGGTCTTGCAGCATTTGATGCAGCTCGGAACTGATCAATCCACTTCAGCCCAGGTAAGGGCCATCGCCTTAATGAAAGCCAGTGAGCTCAGCGACTGGATTAAAAGACAGGAACCTTCAGATTTTTCTCAAAAAGCGCATTATGCCTTTTGCGGAAAACAAATCAGCCAATTTAAAGATCATCCTGCTGATGAGATCATGGTATTAAAACCCCTGCCTGCCCCGGATGGAGCACCTATAGGTCAGATGGAAGAAAACTGGTTGTCTCCAGTCTGCGGGACAGAAAATTACTGACCATTAACTAGGGTTAATTTTTTAATCTTTAATAAGTTGGAAAGAAAAAGAGGAGGTATTTTACCTCCTCCTTTTTTTCTACCCTGACTCCTTCCACAAAAGCTGCTTGATGGAGCTTAAGCAGGACCAAAACAGAAAGTGAATTGAACAGACTTTCAATCCTGGTCCCGAAAAAATTCGGTATTTAAATTCATAAAGGGTAGATTAGTATCAAATTTGCTTGGAATTAAACACTACAATTTTTACCTATGAAAGCATCAGATTTATTTGTCAAAGCCCTGGAAAAGGAAGGGGTGGAATATATTTTCGGCGTTCCCGGAGAGGAAAACCTGGATTTACTGGAATCCCTAAGTAAATCAAGCATCAAACTGATCCTTTCCCGGCATGAGCAGGGGGCCGGGTTTATGGCTGCCACTTACGGCAGGCTCACCGGCAAACCAGGCGTCTGTCTGGCCACCCTTGGGCCAGGTGCGACCAACCTGGTCACACCGGCTGCCTATGCCCAGCTGGGTGCCATGCCCATGATGATGATCACCGGCCAAAAACCCATCAAAAAAAGCAAGCAGGCGCGTTTTCAAATCATTGATGTGGTAGACATGATGCGGCCCATCACCAAATACACCAAACAGATCGTAAACAGCAGCGTAATTGCCTCCAATATCCGGGAGGCCTTCCGACTGGCCACAGAGGAAAGGCCGGGTGCCGTACACCTGGAATTACCCGAGGACATTGCCCAGGAAGAGACAGATGACACCGTCTTTGAGGTAGTCGGCCATATCATTCCCAAGCCAGATGATAAGGCCATAGATGAGGCGGTATCCATGATCAAAAAGGCCAAAATGCCCCTGCTTCTAATCGGAGCGGGTGCCAATAGGAAAATCACCTGCCAGGCCCTGGTCAAATTTGTGGATGAATCAGGTATTTATTTCTTTACCACTCAGATGGGCAAAGGGGTAATCGATGAAAGGCACCCCCAATACCTGGGCACGGCCGCCCTTTCCAGCAATGACTTCCTGCATGCCGCCCTGGATGCATCCGACCTGATCATCAATGTGGGACATGATGTAATCGAAAAACCACCCTTCTTTATGAAACAGGGAGGTAAAAAGGTCATCCATGTCAACTTTGCACCTGCAGAGGTGGACCCGGTCTATTTTCCACAACTCAATGTGGTAGGAGACATTACCAGCTCCGTGGAAAAACTGACAGAAAAAATCACCAAAACCGATAACTGGGATTTTTCCTATTATAAGAAAGTCAAAAATGAGGTGGCAGGACACCTTTCCAAATATTTTGAAGACGAACGCTTCCCTACTCTGCCCCAGCGCCTGGTCAACCTGTTGCGCAAAAAGCTGGGAGAAAAAGATGTGATCACCCTGGACAATGGGGTATATAAAATCTGGTTTGCCCGCAATTATACCTGCTACCAGCCCAAAACCCTGCTATTGGACAATGCCCTTGCTTCCATGGGTGCCGGATTGCCTTCCGCCATGACGGTTAACCTGCTTTATCCCGACAAAAAAGTAGTGGCCGTAGTTGGTGATGGAGGCTTTATGATGAATTCCCAGGAACTGGAAACAGCAGTTCGGCTGGGAATGAACCTGGTAGTCATCATCCTAAATGACAAATCCTATGGCATGATCAAGTGGAAGCAGGAAGACATGGGATTTAAAGATTACGGGCTGGACTTCAACAACCCGGATTTTATCCAGTATGCCAACAGCTATGGTGCCCATGGTTACCGGCCGGAAAGCGACAGCGATTTGCAGGAAATCCTGGACAAGAGCCTGAACAGCCCCGGGGTACACGTCATCGACCTGCCAGTGGATTACTCCCTCAACCACCCCATCTTAAATGTAATGTTAAAAGAAAAAACAGCGAAATTATGAGCCATTCCAATACATTAAAAGTGACTTCCCCTTATGACCAGAAATTGATCAAAGAGCTGCCCATGATGGATAAGGGTGAGGTAGAAAAAACCATCAAAAAGGCCCATGATCTTTTCCTCAACCAGTCGGGCTGGATTCCCGCATTTAAGCGGATAGAAATACTTGAAAAAGCCAGGCAAATCATGGAGGGCAAAATTGAAGAGCTGACCAAAACTGCCGCCCAGGAAGGGGGTAAACCCTATAAAGATTCCAAGGTAGAAGTACTCCGGGTCATCAACGGGGTAAAAATCGCCACCGAGGAAATTTCTCAGCTCAGAGGAGAACAGGTTCCCATGGGGCTAACAGCCGCTTCGGTAAACCGGCTCGCCTTCACCATCCGGGAACCCATAGGCGTAGTGGTTTCGATTTCTGCCTTTAATCATCCGCTGAACCTGATCGTCCATCAGACCATTACTGCCTTTGCTGCAGGCTGTCCGGTGATCATCAAACCGGCCAGCACTACTCCCCTCTCCTGCCAGGCTTTGGTAGATATTTTAAAAGAGGCCGGACTGCCGGAAGGTTGGGTGCAAATGGTGCTCTGCACCAATGAGCTGACCGAAAAACTGGCCACTGACCCCAGGGTCAATTTTCTCTCTTTTATCGGCTCAGGAAAAATCGGCTGGTACCTGAAATCCAAACTGGCCCCCGGTACCCGTTGTGCCCTGGAGCATGGGGGCGCTGCTCCTGTGATCGTAGAACCCGATGCAGATGTGGAAGACATGTTGCCCCTGCTGGTAAAAGGTGGCTTTTACCATGCCGGACAAGTTTGTGTATCGGTGCAGAAAGTATTTATCCATGAGAAAATTGCCAAAAAACTGGCCCAGGACATGGCTACAGCGGCCAAAAAACTAAAAGTCGGTGATCCCCTGGATGAGGCTACGGAGGTAGGCCCCCTGATCCGCACCGGGGAAGTAGACCGGGTAGAAGAATGGGTGAAGGAAGCCGTAGATGGCGGTGCCGAACTGCTTTGTGGCGGCAAGCGCATCAGCGACACCTGCTTTGAACCCACCGTATTGTTCAATCCTCCCCATGATGTAAGGGTATCTACCGAAGAAATTTTCGGTCCGGTGGTTTGTGTTTATTCCTATGCCGATAGGGAAAAGGCCATCGAGCTGGCCAATAGCCTGGAATACCATTTTCAGGCCGCTGTCTTTACCAGGGACATCGATCTGGCCCTGGACACGGTTCAAAAGCTCAATGCCACAGCCGTCATGGTCAATGACCATACCGCCTTCCGGGTGGATTGGATGCCCTTTGGGGGCCGGGATGCCTCAGGAGAAGGCCTGGGCGGCATCCCCCACTCCATGCATGACATGACAAGGGAAAAGCTGATGGTATTCAGAAGCAAATTGTTGCCATAAATAGGGTTCAAATTAGATTTAAAAGGCCTTTCATCGGAGGATGAAGGGCTTTTTTTATTTTGACAGGAATTTGAGAGGAGAGATTTTGGCTGAAATTTTTGGCTAAAGCCAATGATTTTGAAATATCTTGATTGCCTACAGCTAAAGCAGTAGGCTATTAATTATAAAACTCTAGATTCCATATGGCTACTCCTCAATAGGTATGTGGCTTTAGCCCATTCCCTGAAATTGAGCCCCGTGAACCCCGGCTTTAGCCTAAATGGATGAAATTGTGAAATTTGGATTTGAAAGGTTATGGATAAAAGGTTTGGCTAAAGCCATTGAAAGGGAATAATTTCCTATTGCCCACAGCTAAAGCAGTGGGCAATTGAGGAAAAAATCCTGGTTCCAAATGATCATTCCTCAATAGGAAATAGCCCATTCCCTGAAATTGAGCCCCGTGAACCCTGGTTTTAGCCAAAATGGATAAAATTGTGAAATTTGGATTTGAAAGGTTTTGGATAAAAGGTTTGGCTAAAGCCAATGAGACTAAAAAACCTAAAATGCCTACAGCTAAAGCAGTAGGCAATTAATTATAAAACTCCCCGGTTCCAAATGATCATTCCTCAATAGGAAATAGCCCATTCCCTGAAATTGAGCCCCGTGAACCCTGG
>Ga0008836_100278_pt1 | contig 42455 bp, 28 predicted proteins | sample HotLakConsUCCR28_FD_62214 | JGI IMG/M metagenome (GOLD analysis project Ga0008836, IMG submission 62214) | Hypersaline microbial mat communities from Hot Lake, Washington, USA - Hot Lake Consortium UCC-R28 (Hybrid Assembly) ... | reverse complement strand
GTTATTTACCTTGACTTTTATTTTTACTATTCTCCAAATTTTATAAGAAACTTTTCCAAAGTTCAACCTTCTTTACCATTCCTCCCGATTGTTGGTACCTAACTTTGGAAAAGTTATTTATCCTTCGAATCACGAATTAGCTCAATCGCCTGCTCCGCAGCATTTTTTAATGTATTACGTGGCGACCTGACTTTTGCTGCTTCGTTGAGAAATCTCAGGTGGGATGGATGGCCATTTTCACCGATGGCAATAAGTGCCTCCGCCCTTACCAGAAAGCTTTCATCCGTTTCATATATTCTCTTGAAATCAGGTAGCATGCCAGGATCTTTGGATCTCCCCAATGCCTTTACGGATGCTGCTCTGACTTTTGAGTTGCTGTCAACAATGGTCTGTAAGAAAACAGGTTTACTACCGCTTTCATGGAATTCAGACAAGTGCTGAACGGCAGTTTCCCGGACGGCCCAAAAGGGATCGTTTGTGGCGAGATCGGTCCATTTCTGAATCGTTGTCGGGGAATTGTGAAAGGCTTTCAGTTGGTCAATGGCCCATAATCTGCCGGGTACATCATCGTTTTCCACCTGAAACATTAACTCTTCCTCGCTTTTAGGATAGGTCCATTCTTTAAGCAAGTGGTTACCCTCATCAAAGCGAACCATCAATGGTTCCTCATCGAATTTGAATGTAAATTTCTCCACAGGCTCTTTCAGTGCAACTTTTTCAACCGTCTTTCCATCATTGTGGTAAAATCCAATATTGACTGGAATCGAGTAAATGGGCACATCCTCCCACTTATCCTGCGTTTGCCTTATTTCCAACCCAAGCGTCTTGGTGGATTCATCCCAGTTTTTAGTAACTTCAAATACGGCATGGCCCGGGTGAAACAGAAATTGTTCGAAAAACAAATCCATGTTCCGGCCACTGACCTCTTTCACACATCGCATAAAATCCTGGGTGCTAACTGCCTGAAATTCGTATTGATGCAAAAACTGACTGATCACCCTTAAAAAGGTGTCCTCACCCAAAACAAACCGAAGCATGTGCAAGACATTGGCTCCTTTTGGATAGGCATGGCTGTCAAAGTTCTGTCCCGGGTTTTCGTACTGGTTAAAAACAATGGGTCGCCTATACCGGTTATGTGCTTCGCGCAGGTAAGCGTTCTTTTTCTTCAAAAGATCATATGCCGCCTCATCTTCACCCCAGTCGTATCGCTTGTACAGGTAATCGGAATAGGTCGCAAAACTTTCATTCATCCAGGAATGCTCCCAGCTTCTGCTTGTAACCAGGTCTCCCCACCACTGATGTGCCACCTCATGAGCAAGAATACCTTCAAAAGAAAAGTCAATTGCCTCCTCCTTGGTTGTTACAGCACCTTCTCCAAGAAGGGTTGCCGATGTGGCTTCGGCTCCCCCTCCCTGATGTGCAGAGACCACCTGGTCATATTTTTCCCAGGGATAGGCATAGCCATATAGCCTGGTAAAAAAATCAATCATATAAGGTGTCTTGTCAAATGATCTTTTTGCATCTTTCTCGTGCCGTGGATATACCCAATAGTTTACTGGTAACGAATCAAGTGAATCCTCAATGACCGTATAATCTGCAATGCTAAGGTTGATGAGATAGGTGGAATGTGGCAGGCTTTGTTTCCAATGGTAGGTGTGTTTTCCCCTCTCCTGGTCTTCCGTAATATCCATAAGCTTACCATTTGACAATACCTTGAAAGCACTGTCGACAGTAACAATCATTTCCTGTGTTACTTTGTCGTGGGGATAGTCGTAACAGGGAATCCATTGCCTGGCTTTGTTGGGCCAGCAATCGGAAGAAACCTGCATGGGATTGGTTTCCGTCTCATCTATAAATTTCAGGCCCGCTACCTGTTTGGAGAGATTGTACTTTATCGTAAAAGTGAGGGTGTCTGAGTAGGAATAGGTGCGGGAGAGGTTAATATGGACTTTGTCTTCGCCCTGAGTATAAGAAAGCGGAAAGCCCTTACTGTCGAGTACATCGGTGACAACCAAAGATTCCGCATCCAGCGTTACCCTATTCAGATCGCTTCTGAGCGGTGTCAGGCTAACCGTGTTCTGTCCCGTCAATTGCTTCCCTTCCATATCGATATCCAGTTTTATGCTGTAATGTATGGCGTCAAAATCCCTATCCGGTTCGAGGGTTATCGGTCTTTGATAAATATCAATCTCTTGGGCAAAAAGACCTAAATGAATGAATAATAAAAACAGGAAAACAAAAGGATGCTTCATGGGGAAAATTAAATTAGGCTTTGTGTCAATTGTTCTTCATAAATGCTTCAATTTCCTCGATGGTCCGGGGCAAACCTGCTGAAAGGATTTCACAACCATTTTCAGTGATCACCACGGTGTCTTCGATGCGTATACCGGTTACCTCATCCGCTTTCCCCATGATGTCGCAGGCAAAAACAAATCCGGGTTTTAGCGGTTCATCACGGTCGAAGTCAAGCATCCTGTCATGCACGGCCATGCCAATACTATGGTTGAATCCGCCGTCCCGAATCCATAATTTGAACCGGGGGTCGGTGGTGTCAAATCCCAATTTTTCAAGCTCTCCTTTAACTACCGCACCGATCTCTGTCAAAGAAATCCCCGGCCGGTAAAGGCTCTGGCATATTTCCCTTACAAAAAGACCCAGCTCGTAGATCTCCCGTTGTGTTTCGGAGAATTTTCCACTTGCCGGAAAGGTGGTTGAAACGTCTGATGCATAGTACTCTACATTGGCCCCACCATCCAGGATGATAAAGTCTTCTTCCTGCAATTTGCGGTCATATTGCATGTAATGACCATAGGCGTGATTTTTATCCGACATGATGATGGTCCCAAATGCCAATCCTTTAGCCCCTCCGGACATGGAAACTTGTTGGAAAAGGGCAGCAAGCTTTACTTCCTCAACACCAGGTTTAGTGTTTCTGATTACCTGTTTATGTGCCTTCACAGAAAGCTGAGCTGCCTGACGAAGTACATTAATTTCAGATTTGGACTTGATCTTTCGCAACTCCCAAATAAAAGGGGTACAATTCACTACCTGGTTATCGGGAAATCGCTGGTTTAAAACAGCCACGAATTGCATTTCGCGGGTAAGTCTGCCATCCCATTCATTTTCGGTTACGGAACGTCTGAATTTGTTGTATTTTTCCATGGAATTTTCGCCTATATATTCCTCCGGACTGAATGGCGTATAAATTACGGTACTGCTCTTTAATCGATCTGTAAGTGCTCCCGAAAAATCTTCATAGGGAAGGTAATGCTCCATTCCGGTAACTTTTACGGGCTCCCTTACCAGGTCCAGGGGTATATTTTCACCATCAGCATGCTGCTCACTGATGGTAAAAAAAAGTGTGCTCTCCCGCCTTTCACCATCCACGATAAGAATGGCATCGGGAATTTCAACCCCGGCAAAATACATCATGTTGTTGTATTGGCTGAATGGCGTATCGCCCAGAGGTTCTGATGCCCCTCTGATGATGGCAATTCCATCAGGAATATTATCCATAAGCTTTTCCCTGCGGTTGGCGTATTCCTCTTTTTCAAAGATGAGTTGTGCATTTACCTCAATTACCGAGAAGCAAAGCAGCAGCGTTAGAAAAAAAACAGATTTTATCATGTGATTATCATTGTGTTCATTGGATATATAGCCTGCACAGCTGCCAGACGGTTGGAGAACCGTCAGACAGGTAAGCTGTCATGGGTACATTAGTTGTTTTTATTCGATCAAAAGGAAAATTAAAACAATATAAACTTATTTTACTAGTTGTTTCGAAGCGCAGCCCATTTGCAATAATTCCTTAAAATTAAAGGGTTTGCACTGGTTAACCCTCAATCATCTTAGCCAAAAAATATGGTATGTTAGCAATGATGGGGCTGGGTTGAAGCATTATCTTCACTTTTCTTGAAGACCTGAATCCGATAATCAAAAAAATTCCACAGAGAAACAGTAGTTTCGGAAACCTATTAACCTGAGTCATTCTATAACGATTTCGGTTAACGGAGAAAATATCTCACCCTTTCAGGGCTGGAATATAACCTTGGCATTTATTTAATACTCAGTGGATGCCCTTCCTCAAACAAAACCGGATATCTCTTTTTGATCATTCCCTGTTCTTCTGGATAAAGTGCTTCTATTTTCATGGGCACATCCTGCGGCCTGGTACCTTTTTGGTTCAGGCGGTTCATCAGACTCCAGTTGCGGATCGGCTTGCCCGGTTCGGGATTACCAGGTTCCTGAGCCTTGATATCATACCGGGTAAAATCGATCAGCTTCTCAGGAGTTTGGGCGATCCAGTCCCGGAGCGTGGCCATCCTGAAATCTTTGTTCATGAACCAGCGGATCTCCAGTTCCGGTTCGGATCCGCAGATGCCGGACCCCCGGTGTACAAAGCGATAATCCAATTCATCATTGTTTTTGAAATGCTCCCGCCAAAGCATACCAAATTCTCCATGCGTGATGGCCTTTGCATCCGGCCAGCGCCTCCGGATTTCACTGAGCCAGATGTCCAGGCCTTCCATGCCATTTCGGTCCTGATAGCCGGGAAATAGCTTTCGGGCTTCCACAAGGCTCAGTTCCCAAATAGAGGTTACCCATGCGAAACCATTCAATTCGAACCCCTTGTCAAAGTGGGTGGAAGTTGTGGCAAGCATTTGTCTTACCCCTTGTTCTGTACCCAGTCTGATCACTGTTTCTATGGGACCTACCCCCATCCGGCTGCCACAATTGACGCCGTCAATTCGTCTGGCACCCGGATACCTGGCATTCAAAAAGTCTACGGTCCAGCCATCGAGATTCACACAGTCGATAAGATCGGCTTCATCCTGGGCGGGCTTGTTGAAATGTTCGGTAGAAGGATAATAAGGATACACCATAGATCCGTCACCATCGCCATTGTCTACCGCATACTGGCTCCATATGGTGCCCTGGCTAACATGTATGCCTTCTTCTTCTGACAGGTATTGCAGATTTTCGGCCGCCATAAATCCCCCTATCACTGCCTGAGGCCGATACCCGTCCCCTACCATCTCAGAGACCATCTGCAAGCCTTCATGCAGGTCGCGGTTGGTTTGCTCGCGGGAATTGTACATGGGTGAAAAATACGCGCCCGGTATAAAAGTGATTTCATCCCCGTATTTTTTATGGTAAGAGACAATAAGTTCCCTTAATTTGCGGTAGTTTGGACGCTCATCCTGCAGGGCAAGCCAGCTGAAGGCCCAAGTCATTCTGGCTCCGGGCCAGGCCTTTTCGATGGCTTCCCGGAAGATGCGGGCCTCGCGGGGCCTGTGCACGGCCGACTCATCCACGCCATGAGACTCGGTACGGCTGGTTTCGATTTGGTTTACCCGAACCACGGAGGCAAAGGTAAGGAATCGATTACCCATTAGTTCTACCTTAGGTTCGAAATCACCGATGGGTTCATTGGCTTTTGAAACCTGATTTTCCGTCTGCCCGATCCCTGTTCCGAAAGTAAGCAGGAAAAGGACCAACCCACTCATTAGCGGGATAACAACGGACTTTGTTTTTCTTTTTCTCATGGTGTGATTCATTCGGTACGTCTACTTTTCAAGTGATGATTTTCAAAACAATTATACAGCTAGCTACTCTTCCTATCGAACACACTATTTTTATAATCCATGTTTTCTCGTTCTATGGAAGGTTAGTCGGGTTGATTAAGCTGGTATTCCGCATCGTAAAACTTCAAGTGACGGATCCGCCAACTGGGTGGCTCCAGAAAAACAGGTTGAGGTAACTGGACCTCCCAGCTCCCCAGTTCTTTCAGCATGGTTTTGGTCCGCTCCAAATGCTGCAGGGCAATATTGTTCTTTTCGGAAAGATCTTCCGAAAGATTATAAAGCAGGGGTAGGCGGTCTGGCAATCGAATGAGCTTCCAGTCACCCTTTCGATAAGCCATGGATACGGTATACCCCCATTTTAAAGGTCTGTCGGGAATCTTAAGTAAGGGCTCCTGCAGAAAAGGGATGAGATTTATTCCATCCAACTCGTCACCCGGTGTAACTGTTCCTCCGGCTGCTGCAACAAAGCTGGGAAATATATCTAATGCTGAAATAACTTCATCGATTTCCTCACCGGCGGGCAGTACTTCCGGCCATTTTACTATAAAAGGCACCCGAATCCCTCCTTCAAGCAATGTGGTTTTTTGCCCCCGAAAGGGTGCGTTTATTGAACCATTTGATATTGGATCTACCGCAGGTCCTCCATTGTCACTTAAAAAAACAACCAGGGTGTTCTCTTCCAGTCCTTCTTGCTGAAGTGCGCCGAGTAGTTTCCCTACATTTTTATCCAGGCGATAAACCATGGCACAATATGTTCGTCTTAAATCATCTTCAATAGCAGAGAATAATTTTAAATCCTCTTCCAGTGCGTGCATTGGAGCATGAGGTGCGTTAAATGAGGCAACCAAAAAAAAAGGTTCATTCTTGTGACGCTTTATAAAATCAACGCTTTCATTTCCAATATCATCGGTCATATACGTGAGCGGTGCCGGCTTTTTATAGTTACACTGGATAGGGGAAAGCAAATCATTTCCGTTTGGTTTTGCCTTGAAGTAGTCATGTCCGCCTCCCAGAAATCCCCAAAAATCGTCAAAACCTCTTTTTAACGGATGAAATTGTGGCTTTTCTCCAAGATGCCATTTCCCTATCAATCCGGTTGCGTAGCCAAGAGAACCAAGCCGCTCCGCCAAAGTTGTTTCAGTCAATGGAAGGCCTTGGTATGCAGGATCAAATCCGGGTTGGGTGGGAGCAAAATTATTATTAAAACCGAATCGAAGCTGATTCTTTCCGGTGATAATACCAGCTCGCGAAGGAGCACATACCGAGGAGGATACATAGGCACTTTTGAAAATAATTCCTTCTGCTCCCAGCCGATCGATGTTTGGCGTTGGAATTTGTTTGCTTCCATGCATTCCCAGATCGGCATACCCCAGGTCATCGACCAGTATTAACACTAAATTTGGTTTTTCAGGGACCTTTTTGGCTGAAGCAGGCACCATGCTGGTAAACAGAAAACTGCATAACAAAAACAGAGGGTAAGGCACAAAGTGCACGGGCGAATTAATCATCTTGTTAATCTGGGAGAGGGGTATTTCTACATATTTGCCAAAATGTTCCCAACTTCTATCCATTCTCTATTTTTAATCAACGTTTCGTTACGACTATGTTACGGTAGGCTACGGGTCCATGATCACCCTGTAGCATAAGTGGCCCTAAAGCTTCTTCCTTATTATCCAATGAGGAAGCGGTTGGACCCGACACCTCAACATTTCGGTGGACAATAATGCCATTTAAAATTACTTTTTTGAATAGGGCAGGCTTGGTTTTTACTCCCTTTGAATTAAATCGTGGCGCATTAAATGTAATGGCCAGATGCTGCCATTCTCCTGGTTTTCTGGAAGCATTTGTCAATGGCGGAGTCCCTTCATAGGTTTTGGTTCCATCATACCTGGCATAAATACCCCCACAATCTCCTGAACCGGGATTTTCTTTGCCCCAACTATCTAAAATCTGTATTTCATACCTCCCCTGCAAGTAAACCCCGGAGTTGGACCCTTTGGGTACCATGAAATCCAGCTCTAACAGAATATCCTGAAACCTTTCTTTGCTAATTAAATTTAGGATTCTACCCTTTTCACCGTTAATGAGCACACCCTCTCCATCCAGCCACGAAAGTCTTTTGTTATCTGCAGGATTTAGTTTTACATCACCTGTTTCAAACCATTCTCCCCTTGGCTCCTTAAAATCATCCCATGCTACTAATTTGCGCTGAGACCATGCGTTGGAAGTCAATAATAGCAAAATAACAAAACCTAAAATAAGTTGCTTGTATATCATTACATCATGGATTAAGTAAGGTATTTTTCCATTTAAGAGGCCTGTAGCTGATTACAGAATTACCTCCTTCTATCTTGTTTCCTCATTTATAGCGCCATTTGTTTTCATCAAAAACTTGATCGAAACGAGGGGTGAGAACGTTAAAATGAAGCAAAGTCAAAGATCATGGTATATTCACTTTGACTTTGCTCATAAAATTATACTAACCTTTTTTTCAAAGTAAAGGCGAGAAGTTTACCAGCCCGGATTTTGGTCCAGGTTGGTATTTAAGGTCAATTCATTGGTAGGCAGCGGCATCAGGTAATCCCTTTCAGGATCAAATCCATATCCCCCGTCCGGTCCACTTAACCGATCCCGGAACGGATCAAAAAATCCGTCAGCATTAACCGGAACATTAGATATCTCCCTTAATTCGGGGGTAGCAAATGTGCCTACGAACCGTTCTCCCATCCAGTACTCATGGGCTCTCCAACGCATCAAATCATCAAAACGGAACCCCTCTGCAAACAATTCTACTACGCGTTCTCTTCTGATTTCTTGTAAAACGTCGGTCAATGGATAACCGTAATCCGGCCAATTGGGATCAGGAGTGATGTCATTTAAGATAAGGTGAGGCATTCCTACCCTGTCCCTGAGTTGATTGATTGTCATGTCAACGTCTGCCTGTGTCAGGGTTCCCAATTCTGCTTTGGCTTCTGCATAAATCAACAAAGCTTCGGCATACCGCATAAAAATATAATCCACATTTCCATTATTAATCCCCTGTGAAGGATCTACCACAATGTGTCGGAATTTTTGTGATTCCATACCGGTGCCGCTATTGTCTACATCCGGGGTCTCAAAATAAAGCGTATCCGTTCCTTCAATTCTTCTGATATCTCCCGGTACCATAAATGTCTGAGCAAGTCGTGGATCGCGATTCTCTTCAAGAACATCTAAGGTCTCATCTCCCACAAAATTTGGGCTTACAGCTATGGGTAACCCATCATTACTCAAATAAAACCTTGACGCATCGTAAGTATATCCGTAACCGTTTGGCCAGTTCCACAATTGATTACTAAAGCTGTCACCAATTGCCCTATCAAAATGTTGGTAGAACATCACTTCGGGATTACCGGCATAATCCACCTGATTAAAGAGCTCAAAATAGACGCTGCTGCTATCCCCTGTAACGAGAGAAAAATTCCCCTCATCAATAATCTGACGGGCAGCGGTTGCAGCTTCTTCTATATATTGGCTTCCATCCGTTTGTCCTGCAAAGACAGAACCCTGATGATATTTCTCCCATGTACCAGCGAATAAAGCCGCTCTTGCTTTAAATAACAAAGCGATATCTTTGCTCAAACGGGTTCCGGGAGTAGCCAGTTGGCTACTAGGATTCATTTTGGAGATGGCCATATCAATATCACTGAGAATAAAATCGAAAACATCCGTTCTGTTGGCACGTGCGCCGTACAAAATGTCTTCATCCTCGGCAGTAACGGGAACTGTAATGATGGGTAATGCTCCAAAATCTTTAAACATATCGAAGTAAAACCATGCCCTGAAAAAATGTCCCTCACCCACATAATGGTCTCTCATGTTTCCGCCTTCTTCAACACGGTCGACATTTTCAAGGAAATAGTTGATGTTTCGGATATTGCTCCAACTCCAGCCACCACCAGAACCCGGAACGTTTAAAACACCATCCATACGTTGGGTAAACGTGCCACCAAAGGCATTGAGGCCTTCCATTGCAAAGTCTGTGCCCTCATCCTTAGTGGGTGCCTTTCCTCCGCCGGAGGCCGGCCAACCCTGAAAGGAGTCATAAAATGAATTAAGAAATAATTCCAGATCGGATTGACTGTTCCAGAATTCCGGATCAGATATCTGGTCGAGTGGTGATCTCTCCAGGAAATCATCTTGGCAGGAATACAGCAATGTGCTCCCTGCTAATGCTACTATTAGTATATAATATATTCTTTTCATGGCGTCTAATTTTAGAAGTTAAGGTTTATACCTGCAGACATGGTCGTGCTCAATGGATAAGCGTCCCCAGCACCATACCATCTTCCGGCAAGTGCCTCCGGATCAAAAAACATCAAATCGGTAAAGGTTAGAAGGTTCTCACCTGACACGAAAATCCTGGCATTGGTCAGTAACACTTTTTCAGCAATTTTCTGAGGAAGCGAATACCCAATCTGCAAATTTTTAAGCCTCAAATAGGCAGCATTTTGTATAAGGTGATCGGTAGGACGTCCGTAATTTTTAGCATTCTCCCCAAGAAACTGGGCATAGGGTTTTGGAAAATAGGCATCCGGATTGGCACCTAAAGCACTTGTTTCATCACGCCAGTAGTCCATATGTCCCTCTAAGACATTATTGTGCATGGGCCCTGCGGCAGGCCCCCTGAATACGGAACTGCTTCCAAATGTCCAATCCCTTTTGGCCACTCCCTGGAAAAACACCGAAACATCAAAGTTCCTCCATTGAGCGTTCAGGTTCAAACCATAGGTAAATCTTGGAGTGGTATTTCCTATTATTTCAAGGTCTCCGGGATTACCGACGGTATTATCTCCGATATCGATTTTACCATCACCGTTCAAGTCTTTATACCTGAAATCACCTGTTCTCCACACTCCGGAATAAATAAAATCCTGATTTACCCCTTCGTTAATTTCCGCTTCCGTTTGAAAATGTCCGTCGTACCGGTATCCCCAGATCTCATTGAGATCCTGTCCGGGGTAAAAGGTATTCAACAAACCGTTTGGATTGTTATAATCCACCACGGTGCTTCTGTAATCAGCCAACTGCCCTCTGATTTCATAACGAAAATCCGGGTTTACCTGATTTTTCCAGGAAAGCTCCAGTTCCCATCCCCGTGTTTTTATTTCTCCTTCATTCCTTTTTGGCACGGTTGATCCCAATACGGCCGGAAGGGGTTGTCCCGGTCCAACCAGATCGGATGTCCTGGTTTCATATACACCAAAAGAAACTCCTAATCGATTATTTAGTAAAGAGGCATCAACCCCCAGATCTAATGTAGACACGGTTTCCCAGGATAAATTTACACTATTCAAATTGGGTGCACCAACTGACCAGCCCCGCTCAGTACCAAATAACCAGTTATTGGTTTGACTTATGGGCATGGTGGGGATAAACAAATAATTGGCCACATCCTGATTTCCCAATGTACCGAATGAACCTCTTAATTTTAACAGGTCGAATAAATCAGTTGAAGCCAGGAAGTTTTCTTCCGAAAGAATCCATCCAGCGGATACTGATGGGAAAAATCCCCACCTTTCATCTTCCTCAAACCTGGAGGACCCATCCGTCCTAAGGTTTACTTCAAGCAGGTACTTTTCGCCAAAAATATAATTGAATCTTCCAAAAAAGCTTCTTGTAGACCAGTGGCCAACCCCATCATCCACCAGTTGGTCGCCAACTGCAGTACTAATGGAGGGAATGGCATCACTCAGTAAGAAGAAACTTCTTGCCCCCAAATTGCTGAAGGTATACTCCTCTTGCTGATATCCAACCATCAATTGGAGATCATGTCTTCCCAATAACCTGGAGTATGACGAATACAGGTTTGGAGAGAGATAGGTATTCCTTCTCAATTCATTGTGATATTCGGTTGATTCCCGGTTTTGCGGAATAAATTCAACTGCTCCACCTTCAAAATTAGTCCCATCACCTGGCCTGACCCATGGATATTGCAAGGCAGTTCTTGTATCTTCAACTTGAGTGGAGGTGTAATTCAGCTGTAAAGTCGTCACCCAACCTTCTATCGGTTTGATTTCTATTTTGGGTGAAAGGACCAGCTGGTTATCCGTGATCGTTTGCCGAATACTTCTCCAGGCCTCCACATTGGTCTGTTGGGTCCAAATATCTGTCCCGGGATACTTGGCTGGGGTACCAAATTTTATTTTTCCAATCCAGTTCATGTACCAGGCGCGTCCAGAGTTCTGGTTCCAGGGAAAATCTTCATTTTCAGATTTGTATTTGACAAAAAGATCCAGGTTCATCCATTCAGTAACCTTGGCTCCGATTTTAGCATCCACATTAAAACGGCTAAATGATTCATCACCGAATCTCAATAGTCCCTCTTCCTCGTACAAGCCGCCGGACAAATAATAATTCATGATTTCATTTCCACCTGAAATAGAAAGATTATGCTTCGTCCTGAAAGAATTATCCTTCATGATCAAATCTCTGATACCATCATTAGCCACACCTCTGGTACCCGTATTCATTAGGTCCCAATTATCGCCCGAACCAAGCGGCAACATACCCGGGGCACTACCCGGATTGGCCAGATTTTGTTCCAGGCGCTGAATGGCTTCTTCCGGATAAAAAGGGGAGGCACCAAAATTGGTATTGGCATCGTTCAGGGCATGTGCCCAAGCCGTACCTCCCTGTAACTCCGGCCAAATGGTAGGTGTACTAAGTCCGACATTGGAGGAATAGGAAATTCTTGATCCCTTACTCCCCTTTTTCGTGGTAATCAGGATAACCCCGTATGCTGCCCTCGCCCCATAAATAGAAGTTGAAGCGGCATCCTTCAATACAGAAACGGATTCAATATCGTTTGGATCTATGTCGTTGATACCCATCGGTACCCCATCCACCAAAACAAAGGGGGCCGTGTTTCCTTCAAACGAGGCTAAACCCCGAATGGTCATGGCCATATCCGCACCAGGCTCTCCGCCAGCGGTATTGGGCTGAATGACCAGGTTACTTACCAGGCCTTGCATGGCCTGCTGCACGTTGGTTACCGGACGATTTGCCATGTCCTCTCCCCTCGCCGTAGAAACGGCCCCGGTCAAATTGATCTTCTTTTTGGTGCCGTAGCCGACGACGACGACTTCATTCAGAGAAGAAACATTCGCCTCCAGGGTGATGTTTATTTCTGACTGGTTGCCGACGGCTACCTCCTGCGGTTCAAATCCTATAAAAGAAAATATCACGGTGGCGTTTTCGTCAACTTCCAGCGTATATTTCCCATCTATATCGGTTACCGTACCAATGGTAGTGCCTGCCACCGTAACAGATGCACCGGGCAGGGGATCTCCATTATCATCTTTTACCGTTCCGGAAATGGTAATGTCTGCCATCAGACCGTCGGTTGCAATCCCGCTATTTACATTGGGAAGATCCAATCCGAATCCATTGGTAGCAAATTCCTTTCCCCCGTTAAGGTTGCTTTTAGGTAGGGCGGATTCAGCTGCCGCTACCTGGACAATCAATAAAAGGGACAAACAATATCCAAAAAACCTTCCTGTAACAGGTATGATCTTTTGCCAAATCTTTCTGAAATGAAAACATGTGTCATGTTTTCTAAAGTTGTAAGTATAATCTGTTCTCATAACAATAAGGTTAAGTGAAGAATCTTTAAAATTATTAAGATACTTAGGTTAAAGCATCCAACATCTTAACCAAATAATATCCTATCTTAACCTCAGATAGGGTTTTTCATGTGATGGGAGTGGTAAAAAAACACATTGACTAAAAAAGCGACTCAGAAACAATGGTAAAATGAACTCACTTTATCTCAGTTGATTTGAATTAGGACCAATTCCTCTCGATCAACAGTATATTATTCCAAAACTGGTTTAAAAATCTTCTCAATCAATTTAGTTGCTTTTTATTCGATCAGAAAAACAGGGCGATCCACCACCGGGGTTTTTCTCACTTCCGGATCGTACTGGTCATATTGGCCGAGAGCTTCTATTTGGTTGTCCGCCAATTTCCTTAATGCTTCGACCACTTCTGGAAAATCTTTTGAAACATCCGTGCTTTCAACTGGATCCTTCCGAAGGTTAATTAATTCGATGTCTTCCGGAAACTGTGTTATATTATAGGTGGACTTCCGAATGTTTTCCTTCTCCTCCTCATGGAAGGTGCCCAGCAAATTGAGCTTCCAATCTCCAAGCCTTACACCCATAAGGTAGCCTGCATGCCAATAGTAGAAAGGCCGGTCGTCTCGGAATGAATCTGGGTTAAAGAAATAATCGGAGATATCCATACCGTCCCGTTTTATCGAAAGATCAGGCCTGGCCCCGGCTATTGATGAAAAAGCAGGCAATAAATCCAAAACTGATGCTGGCGCATGACAGGTTGTGCCGGGTTCAATTTTACCCGGCCACCAGGCCAGAAAAGGTACGCATATCCCCCCTTCATAGGTTTGTCCTTTTCTTCCCTTTAATATCCCATTACTTGAACCAAATTTTTGGGCCCCTCCATTATCTGAGGTAAAAATCACCAGGGTATTTTCCGAAAGTTCCATCTCTCTAAGGGATTTCAGTATCTGCCCGGTACTCCTGCATAAAAGCTGGTAAACCGCAGCCCTTCAGTCATCATATTGTCTATTTCCGGAGTTTGATTCCAGACCGAACCGTAGCCGGATAGGTCTCCATAGCCTAAATCATCACAGAGAATCAGGATAATGTTTGGGGGATTGGTTTTTTCTTGTGCATGCGCTTTGCCCGTATACAATTGCACCAAAATAGAAGACAGTAATAAAAATCTATTCATGTTTTTATATTTACAGGTTTGAGGTACCGGATGCTAGCTCTTTTTGATTTCCAGGGTATATTTGCTGGTTAAACCATCAAGCATCATAGTGGCAATGGTGGAGGCCATACAGTAATCCTTGACTCCCAATGGTTTTCCTGACAGGGAATCATAATGTTCGTTTAGCCCATTTTTGATCGCATTTTCAACATTGGCATCCGCTATTCTTGCAGCCAGTTCAGTAAACCCGTAAGCGGCCAGTCCTGATGCAATTTGGTAATTAGTCGGCGGCCAGGTATCTCCCCTCCAAAAGCGATTCGATTGCCATCTCGAATCCTTTCGGTCTACGGTTGGCACAGGTAAGGGGGTTTGCCATGATTCCGTAGCCAATACCTCGGCCATTCTTTTTGCCATAGCCTGTGTAGGAACTCCGGCAGCAAGGGGAATCCAACTACTGATGGTAGCAACCGGGATTTTCTCCATGGTATCCATTTTAACTGACAAAAACGTTCCTGCCTCTTCATCCCACATATGGTCACGCATTGCCTTAACTGCTTTCTCAATGAATGGCCTTCTCCGTACTGCCATTTCATTATCCCCAATTTCTTCAGCCAACCTCACAAGGCTTCTTTCTCCCATGATAAGATAAGATGTATTACCTGTCACCCACATGTCCCCGTACCACGCCCCTTCCTGTTCACCGTTTCTCCTGGGATGTTTCCGAAGTTTTAGGTCGTCCATATTACATTCATAATCGAATGTTTCCCACCGGGCATGTTGTATATCTCCACTATAGGATCCAATGGTCACCATTCCGATATTGGTAACGTCCCTTTCCCGCCAATACCAGTCATGCCACTTTTCCACTCTTGATAGACATTGCTTCAGAAGTTCTTTGTCTCCGTTACGTTTATACACCCTTTCAAGTCCCCAAGCCAATATAGGAATCTGGGAAAACATTCGCAGTTCCTGTGGAAACGTCTTAATGGCTACCGTGATCATATCCTGTGCAAAATCGGGTACGGTATCATTCCATCGATCTTGAAAATCCCAGTAGTTTTGGAAGATTTCCCGTATGAGGTGCTTATTTTCAGGTATTATGGAAAGGAGATCCACCACAAACATGGTATCCCATATCCACTGTCCCAAGTAATAGGGGCCTCCGGGTTGCACCCATCGGCGTTTCATTGGAGGTGTAGGGGATAAAATTCGTTCCAGAACGCATTTTTCCATAACGCGTTCTGCGATAAGCAAAGCATCTTCCCGGTTGGAATGAAATAACGATTTTAAATCAAGCGCTCTGATGTCCTTTCCATCGAATACGGCTCCCTTCAAAATAGAAGGTGCTGCCATAAATCCAATAGCCACTTTTCCTGATGTTTGAATAAATTTCCTTCTTGACTGATCTTCTCTCATGAAAGTTTGATAATTATGAATACACAGCTTGTTTTTTAATCCACCTCACTTCCCCACCAATTATTCCCAGGGTCGAAATCTTTTGAAAGGTAGCGCATACGTTGTTCCTCCAATCTGGGCATATATTGATTTTTAATACGTTCAAGGTATTCGGCTTCTTTTTCAGCATCATACATCGGATCTCTAACTGGGAATTTAGCATTGACTTTCTTCAGGTAATCGAATAATTTGCTGCTCATTTCCGCAACCCTATCTTTGTATCGATCAGACAGGTCTGTTGTTTCACCAATATCTGTCTTCAGGTTATACAATACCTCCCTTTCACTTTCATAAAAGTAGATTAATTTCCAATCCCCTTCCCTGATAATGGATGAGGGTTGTCCACCCTGGTTGCCATAATGTGGATAATGCCAAATAAGCGGTCTATCTCCAATTTTTCCCCCTTTGAGAAGTGGCACAAGGCTCACACCATCCTGGTGTTCTTCAGGCCTAAGATCCTGATCAGTCAATTCCAGAATAGTGGGGTAAAAGTCAGCTCCAGTTACAGGCGTATGGTTCTCTTCTCCCCTGTGATTGAGCCAGGGCACTTTAATGAAATAGGGTTCCCTGATGCCTCCTTCGTATTGATAGCCTTTTCCAGCCCTCAGCGGGGACAGGTTAGTAGAAAAATTATCTCCTGCTACAACGCCTCCATTATCGGAGGAAAAAATAACAATTGTATTGTCTGTTAATCCATAAGCCTCCAGAGAATCAAGAACCATACCGACAGCCTCATCCATCAGTTCGATGAGTCCTGCATAAACCGGATTATCCTGGTTTTGTCTTATCGGCAAAAAATGGCCCATTGCAAATCCTTCTTCTGCTATGCCCATCTCTTCGGCCTTGTTCCTGTATTTTTCCCATTTTTCGTGCGTCGATTGAATAGGGCTGTGTACGGCATAAAAAGACAGAAAAGCAAAAAATGTGGTATCCTTATGTTGCTTTATAAAGGCGGTCGTTTCTTTGGCCAGTTTTGACGGCATACTCATACCCACCTCATCCTTATAATCTTCCATTTGAGGATTGTTAAAAGGCGAAAAATAACCCCCCGTATAGGGGCCGCCTTGTTCAAAACCTCCCTGATTGATGTCAAAGCCATGGTCTGTTGGGTAGGAGCCTTCACTGCCTAGGTGCCATTTCCCTGCGAAAAAAGTTTTGTATCCGGCTTCTTTTAAGGCCTCCGGAAGTACAACATATTCATGTGGAAGATGCACCACATAATCAGGGGGAAGGAGTTGTGTAAAACGTTTGCTACGCTCTCTCCAATCCTCTCCGGTTTGGGCTCCAATATAGTCCGTAATGCCATGGCGTGCTGGGAATTTCCCACTCATCAAGCTTGCCCTCGAAGGACTGCAAACCTGGCAGTTGGCATAACCGTTAGTAAAAACCATACTCTCATTATAGATTCTGTCAACATTCGGGGTTTCATAGAATTGACTTCCCATACAACTTAGGTCATTATAGCCCAAATCGTCCACGTAGATAAACACAATGTTTGGCTTTCTATATTCCGGTTCTTCCTGACACGATAAACATAAAACAGATAAAATGCCTGCTAAATAAAATAAAGATTTGTAGATTTTCATTTTCAATTAGGTACATTTCCTTAATTCCGAATCCATAATTTATCAATTTTTTTTAGGGTATTTAAGCTTGATTCTATAATTTTTCCAGGCCGGCAATGCCAGTCTAAAAAAGTTCACCATTCGCATTTAACAGGTACATCTTTTTCATCTGTATTAAATTATTGTGATTTTCGACTCCGGTTCTTTTCGGGTGGCAGAGAGGAACATCCATCCCGATGTATACAGCACAATACATAAAACCACCCATTTAAGAATTAACAAGGGTAAAGATTTGACAACAAAAGCGGCCAGAAACACGCCCATAATCCCGGCAATCGTTAGCGAAATTGAAACTTTCCTGTCATAGGCTCCTTTTTTGACAAACTGTGCCCCGCCCGATGCCATTAGCATGGCTGTGGCGGTCATCATGATGGGGAAGGCGGTGAGGGGATGCATGCCAAGCGCATAAACCATTGCCATACAAGGGGCATAAAATCCAACTCCAATTGTTTGCAAGGCACCAAAAATAAAACTCATCCCAACAATAACAGCCAGTTTCCAACCCCTCAGCCCTATGGATTCGCCGCCTACAGGCATCAAATTTAAGAAACCGGCTATTATGATCAGGGCCACAGCCAGCAGGCCAAAACCTAATCCCATCTGAATCCTGCGGCGTGACATCTTGGACACCATATCGGCACCCAGCAAAGCCCCCAAAGGTGCGGCCGTTGACATGGTGACCAGGGTAATGGGGTCCACTTGAACTACTGTCATGAATATAAAGGCCTGCGTGACAGTGGGAATTGTATTTCCAACATTCATTGTTCCAGGAATCAGGCGATCATCGACAAGCTTAAAAAACTTAAAAACGGCGGTCTGCTGGGCAAAACTTCCAATCCCCAAAGTGTCAAAAAAGTTGGTGATAAATCCGGTTGTTAAAAGACCTGACCATGGTTTACCGGAAAACATTTTTCTATTTCTAAAAACATCCGTAATAAAATAGAACCCAAACGTACCCGTCATGACTCCCAGAATTACTTTAAGAATGATACTCATAACCAATCGCTTTGGAAGGTAATGGCATGCCCCATTGTTGCCATTTTATAATCGAACTTATTTATGGATAAAAGTATTAAGACGACCTGTCTTAATTATCCAGTATTTTAACCAAACTGTGTCGTATGTTAGCACCGCTAGCTTTGCGGAAAAAATGAAGGGGTACAAGCATTTCCAGCTGCCAGGGAACGATAAAATTTGGGGATTTTATTCGTTTAAAAACAAGTTTAGGTACCATAAATAACTTTTAAATCACAATTATCCATTAAACAATGAGATGTTTATTTTCCAATATAGCTGATTTTAATTCCTGATACAGCGAACAAACCTAAATTGCCAAAAGCTCATCGTCATCTCGATAACTGCATTTTTTAAAAGGTTAGTTTTATCTATGGCGATATAGCTGCTTTTTATGACGTTCTAAAATCGAAATGAACTACTTTAGGTAAACAAGCCAGCAAGAGCCACTCAACCCAACGCTTTCGGATTCCTGAAGGCAAGGGTCCGGCATGCTATCGATTTCCCCAGTTTACAACACCTATCCGTTTGGCCCATTCGTTGTACTTTTGGACCATGGCCTCGGTAATTTCGGGATGGGCCTTTGCCAAATCGCGCATTTCCGTTCGGTCAGCCTCTATGTCGTACAATTCCCATTCCGCCCCCGGACGGTTGGTGGCCACCAATTTCCACTTTCCATCCCTGAATCCCTTATTCCCCTCATGCTCCCATCCTATGGCATGGTGATCAAAAGTTTGGTTGTGGAAAACCGGCACCAGACTTTGCCCCTCCATGGCTTGGATCATTTCTCCTTTGTACTCCCGGGGATAATTGGCTCCGGCTACCTCTACTATGGTAGGCATGATGTCGGTGATATGTCCCAGTTGGTCGGAAGTACGGGAAGCTTGTTGAATGCCCTCCGGCCAGTAGGCAATCAGTGGGGTGGAAATGCCCCCCTCATGGATATAGTGTTTGTAAAGCCGGAAGGGAGTATTGCTCACATTTGCCCATTCGGAAGAATAACTCATATAGGTACTTTCCGGACCAGGCATCACGGTGACATCGTTGCCCCGGAGCAAGGGGGTACCGTCCCGCTGAAAAGCAGGAAAATGAAGGGATCGGGGCCAGTTATCGGTCAAAACCTCATGACAACCTCCATTATCCTGCAAAAAGAATATCAGGGTATTATCCAGTTCACCCGTTTCTTCCAATGCCTGAATGATGCTTCCTATTCCCTGGTCCATCCGGTCCACCATGGCCGCATAGACCTCCATGCAAGCCGCCCACCATTCCTTATCTCCGGTTTCTTCCCAGGCAAGATTGTCCGGATCCCGGTCACTCAATTGCCACCCGGGATGGATCAAGCCCATGGCTGTCATTCTGGCCATGCGCTCCTCCCGTATCTTGTCCCATCCTTTGTCATACCTGCCCTTGTATTTTTCTATGTCTGCGGGTAGGGCGTGGAGGGGCCAGTGAGGAGCTGTATAGGCGATGTAGCCAAAAAAGGGCCTGTCATCCCCCTCCGCATCCCCCAGGTTTCTGATGAATTCCGATGCATGTTCACTGATGGCATCTGTATAATAAAAACCCTCCCCTGCATCTGCTGGCGTGTTGTTTTTGGTCAGGGTAGCCGGGTTGTAATAAGAGCCGGCTCCATGGATGGTACCAAAAAACTCCTCAAAACCCCGCTGTACAGGCCAATTATCCTTGGATGTTCGTATTTTCTGATCCTCCGTCAGCCAGGTCCTCCAAAAATCCACATGCTTGGTCACATGCCATTTTCCGGACATAAAAGTTCGGTAACCACTCTCTTTCAGGGTTTCGGCTATGGTAACACATTGCTTGTTCAGGTCTCCTCTGTAGGAAGGAACACCCCGGTCGTTGGTCATTCCCCCGATACCGGCCTGATGGGGATAGAGGCCGGTGAGTAGGGAAGCCCGGGTAGGGCAGCAACGTGCCGCATTATAAAACTGGGTGAATTTAATCCCCCCTTCTGCCAGTCGATCCAGGTTGGGCGTCGCTATTTCACCGCCGAAGCTTCCCATATCGGAATAACCCATGTCGTCTGCCATGATGAGGAGAATATTCGGTCTTTTTTGAGCCCATACTTCAGGAAAAAACCATACATTAAATAAACAGGCAAGAAAGATGGAAGCTATTTGTTTCATGATCATTGGGTTATGGTTTTTTTGAGTCGGACAGAAGTCAGGAAATCTGGTTTTTAACGGAGCACTTTCCTTTTCTCCGTAACATAGATCGCCGCAAAGCAATCTACCGTCCCGTGTTTTCTTAGCGGCTGCCCTCCTACGGTCTATTTATAGTCGAAATTTGGAATGGGTGAAGAAACATCTACCAATGTTCCATTTGGGTCTTTAAGCAATAGCCTTTTTTGTCCGTAAAATGTGTCCGCTGGTTCACTTATGACTTCAAAACCTTCCTCTTTTGCCCGTTCAAATACAGTGTCAGCATTTTCGACAACAAAGGTCACATAAAATCCTTGCGGATTATTTTGATAGCCATCCGGAACCATTTCACTGCTTCGTTTAATAATTCCCAGTTCAAGTTGTTTATCTTTTGAAATCAAGTGTACAAACCAATCGCTATCATAATCCACATGAAAGTCGAACAGATTGGTATAGAATTCACTGCTTTCAGCTAAGTTGTCCGAACAGATGTTTGTCATCATCCTGTTAATTGTGTTCATCTTCCTCTTTTTTTTGATTTTTCAATGACCTTCAAACCAATATTCCTCGAATTCCTTGCGAATTTTTTCCAACTTCTCCGTATAAGCCGGGTCCTGGGTAAAATGGGTGGTCTCATAGGGGTCCTCCTTCAGGTCCATCAGGCGCTCCTCAAATCCCGCTGCATCATATCGGATGTATTTGATACCCCCTTCCCGGATCACCGCCCTGCTGATCTCCCCCTCTATGCCCAGGCTTTCCCGCCATTCCACTTTTTCACCCTCAAAAAGCGGACGCAAACTGCTGCCGCGCGGATCCGTCACGGCAGCGATGCCGGCATAGTCCGCCAAAGTGGGTAATAAGTCCAAGCCCACAGACACCAGTTGCCGGTCATTTACCTGTCCGGCGGGAAAATGTCCTTTCCACATGGCGGTAAACGGAACCTTGACCGACTCCTCGTACAGTACGTTTTTGTGCTCCAATCGATGGGATCCGTCGTTGTCCCCGTGCTCGCTGGTGAATATGACCAGCGTCTCTTCTTCTTTGCCGCTTTCGATCAGCGCATCCAAAATTTCCTGAACGTGCACATCCACCATTTCCGTCAACCGGGCATAGGCCCAGCGGTGCATGCGCCACTGTTCTTCAGTATATTCTTCCCGGGCTCCGCTGCGAAAGGACCGGGGATCACGGTTCAAAAACATCTCAATTGCCTTTGCCTCGTCTTCCTGGGGTTCGAAATTGGGAGGTAAGGGTGGGCAGTACTGTTCAAAAAATTCCTCCCGACTTACGTCCTCCGGCAACTCCAGGGCCTTGTCTAGCAGCATTAATTCTGTTTTAAAATTTCGTTGCAACTGCTGCTGGTAAGTGGAATCCGCAAAATCCCTTATGGCCATAAAGCAAATGTCATGCGGATTGATCAGCGATACGGTCATAAAATAGGGATTATCGTGATCGGCCCTGATGTAGTCGGCGGCCTTACTAGCCAATTCCCCTCTGGCATCTTCGGTGAGCACATGAAAGCCCTGCAAATCCGGATCCAGGAATGGCGGAAGGTGCTGTTTGCCCCCATAGACCAAATCGTACCCCGCTTTTGTTAAGTAGCTGGCCAAATTTTCTCCCAATGCCTCCGGGCTGCTAGCCGGGATATCCATAGCGCCTGCATTGTTCCTTACCTGCCTGCCTTCAGCGTCTTTGTAAAAGCCGGGAAACCTTCCCGTCATCAAACTTACCCGTGAGGGAGAACATACCGGATTGGTAACATAGGCCCGGGTAAAACGAATGCCATTATGAGCAATGTAATCCATAGCCGGGGTTTGGAGGTACTTGTTGCCCGAACTGCTCATCATGCTTTCGCTTTGCTGGTCGGTGAGGATTAAAATGATATTGGGACGCTTTGACTGCTCCTTGCAGGAAAGGAGCAACAGCAGACCAAGGAGGGTCAATACAGGCCGGGTAAAAGTCCCTATCATCATTCTCTTTTTTATAGGTTTGGGCATAATGCTAAATTTATGCATTATATTTATTCAACCAGTCGTTCTTTCATTCTCGTTTCCACTTTTGCCCACCATTGTTCGTAATGTTCGCTCATTTTTTTAACGGTTTCCGGATTTTCATCTGCAATATTGCTTGTCTGATACAGGTCTGATTTAATGTCGAACAATTCCCATTTGCCTGGTGAGGTCAATTTATAGTGTTCGTTATTGGATGTATAAAGTGCCTTTACCTGATCCAAGCCTCTTTTACGTGCAAGGCGGCAAGTATTGCAATTTTCATCCTCGCATGGTTCATTCCTTACCAGGATATAATTTTCTGAGCGTATGGCACAACCAGCGTATTTATGGTCTGCCCAATTTTCCGGGATGTCCCACCGGCCAAGATGATGTATTTGCATGCGGTCTTTGTTGAGATTAGCACCTGGATTTTCGAGAACCGGCCACAAACTGTTGCCTTCGAGTTGATGTAGCAGTTTATCCGAAATACCTAACCCACACACATCAGCCAGCGTAGGCAGGACATCAATGTGACCACTCATTTGTTGTCTTTCTCCCGGAGGCAGGTTTTTTCCCCATTGCCAGAAAGAATACACCCGGGTACTTCCATACCAGGGTGTACCTTTTATTCCACGCATGCCGGCATTGTAGGTATCCACTCCCCAGGTTCCGCCATTGTCATTCATCACGATCAAAAGCGTATTATCATCAAGTCCCGATGATTCAAGGTATGCCTTTAGCCTCCCGAGATTTTTATCAATGTTTGCTATTTGACCGAAAAATTCCGGCCTGAAAACACCATCTGGGAGTTCAGGAATATGGTAACCCTCATATGGTTCACTATATGTTTTGGGGACAACATTCGGAGCATGGGGTGAATAGGTGGCCAGATAGCAAAAGAAAGGTTTATCTCTATTCCCTGATATAAAATTCAGGGCTTCATTGAATAAAATATCCTCCCTGTATCCCTCATATTTTATTTTCACCTGGTTTTTTAAAAAGACCGGATCAAAATGTGTGTCCTGTTTGTCACCAGGAATGGTGAGTGTTTCATCAAATCCACGGAACCAGGGACCATAATTTTCTGATTGCCCAAGGTGCCATTTTCCAAACAAACCGGTTATGTAACCTTTTTCCTGAAACAAACTACCAAGAGTAACCGATGAGGTATCCATGTTGCGCATAGGGTCAATCGTATGGGTTACCCCTGATAAAAATTCATGTTTTCCCGTCATCAAAGCTGCCCGGGTTGGTGCACAGGTTGGGCTGACCGCAAAATTGACAAACCGGGCACTTTGATTATGGAGCCTGTCAAAATTGGGTGTTTTAATCAGGGGATTTCCATGTGCGGCTATATCACCATAACCCATATCATCTACCACAAGGACTATGACATTCAAAGGTGATTTTTTTGAGTTGAAATCGCAGCCAATTCCACCTACTAAAAGTAACATTAAAAGAAAAAACCTAACTATCATTGTCATTTTATAATTTTCTTTTCCCAATATTCAAACTTAAAAAAGGTAAAGGCGCATTTGACTCATATGGGTTGATTCAATTGACAAACGATTCATTTAAACATTTCCCTTCTAAAGTAAGAATGAACCTTCCAATTTTATTGGGTAAGAACCGTCACTTCTGTTTCGCCCAAACCTTCTGCTTCAGCGGTTAAGGTAAGTTGTCCCGGTTTTCCGTTCGATTTTACAATAACCAGGCATTTTCCGTTAAAGACTTTGCGTGAGGGGCTGTCAAAGCTTTCCTCATTTAACGGATCTCCGTTATCTACTGCGATAATGCTTGCCTCACCATCTATTTTAAAATGAATCCTGTTGGATGCATGGGGAACGAAATGGTTGTTGTTGTCCAGAACGTTTACTTCCACATGAACCACTTGCTGCCTGTCGGCCTTTATCGTTTGCCTATCAGCCAAAAGCTGAATTTTTGCCGGATCTCCTGAGGTCACCACTTCCATTTCCGAAACCACTTCACCATTCCGTTTGCCTTTAGCCACCAAAACTCCTGGTTCATAAGGAACCAGCCAAACCAGGTCCATCTTATCCCCCATTTCCTTTTCTCCCAAGGATTTGCCGTTCAGAAACAACTCCACGGATTCACCATTAGAATAGGCCACTACAGGTATTTCCACGCCCTCCTTGCCTAACCAATTCCAATGAGGAAGGATATGTACCATCGGTGCATCGGTCCATTGGCTTTTATAGAAAAAATAGGTGTCCTTGGGGAATCCGGCCATGTCTATGATTCCATAATTCCAGAATCTCGCCGGCCAACCCATCAAAGATTCTCCCAGATAATCAAACCCAGTCCAGCGAAACTCGCCTGCCATGTAAGGTAAATCACGGGTTCTCCTCCAGGAATCACGCGCACCTATTCGTACCATGGCATTGTCATAGGAAGAACTGTAATGTTTGGGCAGGTCGGTAAAGACCTCCTCTTCCGTAAGATTGGGAACTTTCATTATTCCTCCGAGGGGATTTTGTCCCCGGTACCAGGACTGGGTCCGGTACACTCCTCTGGTTTGAAAGGAATGGGGAACTTCAGTCGCCAAAAATATTCTGTCCGGATAGGTCTCCTTATCTGCTTCATACATAAACGCAGAGCCACCTCCACCGTTGTATCCAGTTACATCCAATTGGGAGGCAAATCCACTTTCATTGGCCAGGTGCATGTGGGTGATGCCTGCGGTAATCGGGCGGGTCGGGTCTTCTTCTCTAACGACCTCCATTAACTTTTTCAATCGCTCGGTACCTATTTCAAAGCAAGCGTCTGGAATTTCATTTCCAACGCTCCATAGAATGACAGACGGATGATTTCGGTCTCTACGGATCAGCTCAGTGAGGTCTTTTTCTGCCCACTCGTCAAAATGCAGGTGGTACCCATATTTTGCTTTTCCTTCCGGCGGTTTTATTCCCCTAAAAGGCCAGGATTCCAGCCATTCGTCAAAGGCTTCGTCCATCACCATAAAGCCCATCCTGTCACACATTTCCATCAATTCCTCCGAATGGGGATAATGTGCCGTCCGGATGGCATTGCAACCCATGTCTTTTAATATTTCCAGCCGGCGTTCCAACACCCGGTTGTTTAAAGCCGTACCAAGTGCCCCTAAATCGGCGTGAATGTTAACCCCTTTCATTTTCATACTTTCTCCATTTAAGGAGAATCCATTGTCCGGTGAAAACTCGAAATAGCGTATGCCTACCTGTGTATGTAGCTCATCCACAGGGGAGTCCTTTTGACGCAATAGGGTCTTAAGGGTATAGAGGGTAGGATCATCGGGAGACCACAAATCTGGTTCAAGGAGGGTTATTTTTTGGTCGAAGGTCGTGTCCTTCCCGGGATCCACCTGGACCGTTACTTCCGATTGGCCAACCAGTTCATTGTGGGAAGTGTACAGTTCCTGAACCAGCTGAAATGGCTCGTCGTGCTCCCATTCATTCTTGATGGTGGTACGAATAGCTAGCTGGGCGCTGTCTGAGTTGACATGGGGAGTGGTCACAAAAACGCCATGTCGGGCGACATGCAATTTGTTGGTTTTAACCAGCCAGACGTGCCTGTTGATTCCGCAACCGGTATACCAGCGTGCGCTGGGCTGTTGGGAGTTGTCTACCCGTACGGCAATGACATTGTTTCCATTTACATTCAGATACGGGGTTAAATTGTAGTTAAAACTGATATAGCCATAGGGTCGAAGTCCCAGGTAATGCCCGTTTATCCAGACCTCACTTTTCTCATATACTCCTCCAAATTCGATGGAAACATTGGACTCGGCAGCCTCTTCCCCTAAGAAAAAGGTTTTTCTATACCATCCCACCCCTCCAGATGAAAAGCCCCCGGGCCTGCCCGTAGGATTATCTGGTGAAAATTCATCCAGAATCGCCCAATCATGGGGAACATCGATTTCTTTCCACTCACTATCGTCAAAATTCGGCTGCGAAGCTTCGGGAAAGTCTCCCCTGGAAAACCGCCAATCAAAATCAAAGTTTTCTTTTTGCCTGCCGGAATTTTCCGATTTATTGCTATTCCCACAGGCAAAACAAAAAGCAGTTATTAAAATAAAAAGGAAGCTCAGAAAATGGTGTCTCATGGTGACTATAATTGTTTCTTAACGATCATACTTTGTCCCATACGAAAGATCCTGATAGCCTGTCTCAAACTTGATTCGGAAGAATCTCTTATGTTTAACAATCATCCCTGTATGTGTGGATCTCGTCATGCTTGATTTCATGGAAATAAATTTTAGGAAAATATTTTTTGCCTAATTGGTTGAAAAGGATATTCAATTTTAGGGTTTTGTGCTTTAAAAGGTGTCCTTTATTTTGACAAAAATATATAGTATGTTGACTAAATTACCAATCTGTGAAACTGCCTAAAATTCATCGAAGCAGTTTACCACACAAGGTAACAAGCGGAGCACTCGTCATGCTCGATTTCTAATATCAATTGCATGCTGAGCGTAATTTCGATACCATTCAATCGAGCAGTGCTGCTTGTAATTTTCAAAGGCCCGTATAATTTGATCCGTACCTTCCAGATGCGCTCGGGATAGGTCAACATCAGAAAGTTGACGGCTCCAGATTTGATGGGTAATTCGAATAGCTAAGGAAAGCAGAACTTACCCGTCCCCAGCTAGCAGCCGGAATACCCTAAAACCGCAGAGAAGCTACATTGGGAAAAGAGGTGCCACAATAGGATCAGCTACTTTTTAGGGTAGCCGCTTCACCCACAATTCATCTAAAAAAAGCAATACCAAATTCAGGGAATTTGATTTAACTTGCAGGGTCATCCTCCTTATTCCTGTCAGCCTATGCCTTATAGATTACTCCTCCTTAGCCTTTTACTGCTTTGCCAAAGCCCTTCTTTTGCCTTTTCAGCAGAAAATCCGCTTTTTAAAGTAACCGGAACCGTCACTGCAAGCTCGTCAGTAGCCAATGCCCCGGCACAAAATGCCATTGACGGCAATCTCAGTACCTCCTGGGTATCGGCCAATCCCTTTCCAAACCTTTTTTTCAGCAATCCGGAACAAAATATTTTGTTGGGGCAAGCCCTAAACAGCCCCTCAAGCACCTTATTGACAAATGCCACCGATGGGAAACTGGGCACGTATACCCCTCAAATCGGCCTTATCGATGGCAAGGCAACGGCAGCACTGCTCTTCTCCAATCCAAGAAAAATCCATCTGTTGGGCCTGCGTTTGGGCGGCCTTCAGGAAGATGTTGAAATCAAACTTTTTGATGCCTCGGGCGATTTTACCTCGTTTCTTTACACCGACATTCAAAATAACGCCACGATCCGTTATACGCCGGATGTAGACAACATTGTCAGCATCAGCCTTTCCAGTACTGCCCCCTTTTTTATCTATGACCTGGCAGCCCTGGAGCAAGCTGCGGTGGAATACCTTACCATTGACCTGGAGCAGGACCGATGGATAAAGCAAATCCACAGCAAGCACTGGGCGGGCTGGGGAAATGCCACGGCCACATCCCTGCTGATGGGTACCCACCTGGACAGCTTGGTACAGGTAGGCAGCCTCAATCCAACGGACCTTTCGCTTGTCATGACCGAATTTCCGCAGGCCATAAAAGCACGGTACGTTAGAATTGCCCATACCCTGGTACCTGAAAATTATAAGAAGGTATCTGTATTTGAACTGAAAATTTTTGGGGAAAATGCCCCGAATCCCCCGCCCTCCATTACATGGGATCCGCATGCCGGTCTCTACCCGGCCTTGTCCTCAGAGGCAAGTGTAGTTGCCAGTTCCACCGCATCCGGAGAGCAAAATCAAGCCTCCAGGGTCCTGGACAACGATTTTTCCACTGCCTGGGTATCCGATAATCCCCTGCCTGACCGGTACGTTTCTAATCCCCTGCAAAATGTGCTCCTGCATCTGGCCGGAGATGCATCCGGAGCGATCCCTGTCGAAAAAGCTACCGATGGTTTATTGGGAAACAGTACGCCCCTTATTCCAATACCCCAGGGAGAAAACCACGCCTGGTACCGCCTTTCGATTCCTTCCCTGCCCATTCACCGGCTGGGATTGCGGATTTCGAACAATTTCAACGAGCCCATTGACATACGCCTTACCACCGCCAACGGAGAAACGAAAGACCTTTCCTATCCGGTAGGTACCAGTGGGCACCAACGGTTTACCGTCGAACTGGACCAGGTTACCGAAATTTATTTGAGTTCTCCTTCGGCCTTCAGCATTCAGGAAATGGCGGCCTACAGCCAGCCCCTGACCGAGCACCTGACCATGGATCTGGGGGAAACAAAGCAAGTATCCTGGATCCGATCCCGGCAATGGAACGGTGCAGGCACGGCCATTTCGGCTACATTGCTCCTGGGAAACCATCCCGACAGCCTGGTAGAGGTAAAAGACCTGGACCCAGGCATCCTGGATTTCCAAACGATCCAATTGCCCGAACCCGTTTCGGCCCGCTACCTGAGACTGGAAATACAGCTTGCCGATGAAAATTATAAAAAGGCCGCCATACAGGAAATTACCGTTTACGACGAATACGGCAACTATGGCCCCCCTCCTGCACCAAAACCACAGGACCGGAGTTTCGGGGAACTCTTTGGCCTGAATACCGTCTGGGCCTGGGGCACAAAAAAAGTACCCAACCTGCAGGGTCCCGACGAAGGTGCCCAAAAATTTATCCGGGCGGCTTCCCAGGCCAGAAATTACCACAACATCCACTGGGACACCCCGGATCCGGATCAGATCCCCAGCTATGATCCGGACAACCTGCAGGTGCACCTGAAATGGACCCAATGGGAACAGGAATATTCCGATTGGAAAAACAAGGGGTTTTCCGTGGATGCGACGTACACCTTCGATCGGTTTCGGGAGTCCGACTGGGATAGCCCCTACGAATCGGGGGAGGCCCTTGGACAAGCTTTTGCCGGCACCTTCGGACCGGGAAACCTGGATCTTATCCGTTCCGCAGAGATTGGCAACGAACCCTGGGATTACAGCAATGAGACGTACCGGCTTATCCTGGAGGGCATGGCAAAGGGCATGAAATCCGCCGACCCAGCCCTGATCGTGCTGCCTGCGGCACTTCAGGCCTCCAATCCCGAGGCCGGTAATTCCGGGATCAGCAAAAATTACATGGGCTACAAACTATCGGAAGCCGCTGCTCCGTACCTGGATGGCATCAACCTCCACCTGTACAGCTATATTCGAAACGAAGCGGGAATTCGCCTGGCCGTGCACCCGGAGCATCCGGCTTCGGAGATGCGGGCACTCTTTGCCGGTCTGCGCTTCCGGGATCATAACATGCCCGGTAAGGAAGTGCACGTTACCGAATGGGGCTGGGATGCCTCGAGTAACAATGAAACCGCCTCCAACAGCGAAGCCGTATCGGCCATTTCCCAAGCCGTGTATGCCGTGAGAGGACTGCTTTGGCTGAGCCGCATGGGCGTAGACCGGGCCCATTGGTATTTCTATGCGAATGTGGATTTGGAAAGTACGGACTCCCAACGAAACTATGACCGCTCCGGCCTTACGGAATCTCTGAACTTCAACTTTAAAGAAAAAAGGTCCTTTATCACTGCCGAGGCCCTTCAAAACCGAATGGCCAGTCTACGTTTTCAGGAGGTATTGAAGGAAGATGAAAATGCCTATATTTACCTGCTGCGCAATGAAGCCGGTGAAGACAGCCACTTGATCGCCTGGAGACCGGTCACCGGGGATGATTCTGTGGCCGTCAACCATCCCTTTCCCTTTGAATTACCCGCAGCATCGGCCTGGTACCTTTCCGGATTGGACCCACAGGGGGAAGTTGCTACCGTAAGGTATGAAAACGGGCAACTGCTGCTGCCCCTGTCTTCCAAGCCGCTGCTTATCCAACTGGGCAAATCTTCCCCAAGCAGCCTGCGGGTGCATCAAGAGGCCAGCTTACGCTCAAAAGAAACAGATGGGAAGGTGAAATTGATTTTAAAGACTGGCAGCCCGGTACATGGAGCGGAAAGCATCACCTTAACGCAAGACCTAAAGTTGGGAAATATATCCTGGGAAAAAAGCGATGAACTTACCTGGCACAGCTTTCCGGAAAAGCTCCCTCCCGGGTCCTATCAAACTTCCGCAGTGCTGAAAGGTACCGATGATCAGTTGCTGACTACCAATACGGTTCATTTTGTAATCAAAAGCCAGGTTAGCCTGAACCCCAATCCCTCAGCAGGTTGGGCCGCCTTCGAAGTAAAACGAGCTTTTACGGAGCCCAGCCAATTGACCCTGCTGTCTGTGAATGGGCAGTTGGTAGGAACCTATGTACTCCCTGCCAACGAGACGGTACTTCCCTTACCGGTAGCTCACCTGAAAACCGGTTGGTATATTATCAAGTTGGAAAACAGCGGGTTTACGGACCGGATCCGGTTTCTAAAAGAGTAGAAAAGATTCAACCCCTTCCGGGTTTGGAGGTTCGTTTTGGTTAGCTTTCCGTGGGTTGCACCTGCGGTTATTGTTGTTCAGGCCCTTCAGGCTTGCCTTAACTGTGAGAATCATCAGCAGCCTAAATTGGCATCTATAGCATTTTTATTCGTTAGTCCAATCACATTAATAATGAGGTTCCATATCACTTCCCAAGAAACAAACTCCTATTCGACTCCGAAGCCTGAAGGGCTTCAACAATAATAACCCCGGGCGAAACCCGGGGCTTTGGTGACAATCTATCCTTCCAGCAACCCTGGAGTGGGTTGAACATTTTTTTCCAAAAAGACCCAAAATCAAGTACAAAACCGTTCAAACGAACCAACTAGTCATCTATTAAAATCCAACTCATGTTGACAGGGCTCTTCATCTTGAATCAATTGTAGCCAACCAAAGTCCGCACATGCTGAAAAATCGGATTGTAAAGCAGACACTTAACTTATTAACCTAATTAATTCAAAATAAATCCATATATTCTGGTCAGTATCTATCCAGCCATCAGCATGCACGCAACCTCAGTCATTTCTTTTCAGCAGGTTTTGCCATCCGGGATTTAGAGGTAACAGCGCACCTACTTTTCACCCGGAAACACGGACAAATCCCTGGCAACCCTGCCTATATTATTGGCAGTATCAAACCCTACTTGAACTGCCTATTTTTAATCAAATTCAAATAAACGAACTTGTCTTGTATGGTTTCATTATACCATACAATTATTTTTTTTTACAATACTCAAAATTAAATGATCGAAAAAAAATAACAGTCCTTTATTTTATCTAAAACGTATGGTATTTTAGCCAGTTAAACCCGGATCTCCCAATGATAATCATCCCAATGGCTGAGGTATCTGCTGTGCTCGATAATGAATCACTAAAAAATTATTTGATCAGTTCCCAGCTTATGACGATGTTTCTGATTGTAAATTATAAAATGCTAAATATTCTGAAATATAATAAATTACCAAATTTTATTTGTTTTTTTATGAAATTATGTCGCCAAATGGATTTTTTTGAGTTTACGCTTGGCCACAGGAATACCGGTAAAAATGAGCATTACCGCTACTGAATTTTTTTAGAAACCAGCTTTTTTAACCGCTTCACCTATCCATACTCCGGATAACTTCCAGACCCTCAATCTTTCCAGGGGAGGAATACTCCCTTTACACCTAGCCGTTTTTTTCTTATATTTATACAAACTTTCCAGAAGATGAGAAAAAGAACCTTTCTGAAAAACCTTTTGGCACTGGGTGCTACGGCCAGCCCCGGTGTCCATTCCTTTGGCCAGCTCCTGACCCGTTTTGAGCACATTCCCCCCGCTCAACTTGCCTCCAACGAGGACTTCTGGGCAGAAATCAGGGCCGGGTACCGGCTCAAACCCGATTACATCAACCTGGAAAATGGCTTTTATTGCTTTGTGCCGCAAGAAACCCTTGAAAATTTAATCGGGCATGTGCGGGAGGTAAATTACCAGGGTTCCTGGTACATGCGAAACGAGCGCAAGGGAAACAAAGCGGCCACTACGGCCCGTCTGGCAGAATTGGGAGGGTGCAGCCCGGAGGAGGTAGTCATTACCCGGAATGCCACCGAATCCCTGGATCTGGTAATCACTGGTGTTCATTGGAAGGAAGGAGATGAAGCCGTCATGGCCGAGCAGGATTATGGGGCCATGTTGAATCAGTTCAAACTGGCCGCAAAAAGATACGGTGTGGTGAATAAGGTTATCTCTGTCCCCAATCTGCCTCAATCGGACGAAGAAATTGTTGATCTCTATGCCAAGGCCATCACCTCGAAGACAAGACTACTGATGGTTTCCCATATGATCAATATCACCGGGCAGATCCTGCCTGTCCGGAAGATTTGTGACATGGCCCATAGCAAAGGGGTCCAGGTGTTGGTGGACGGGGCGCATGCTTTTGCCCATTTCCAGTTTAACCTACCCGATCTGAACTGCGACTATTACGGTACCAGCCTGCACAAATGGCTGAGCACACCGCTTGGTGCGGGCCTCCTGTACGTAAAGAAAGGGAATGCGGAGCATGTCTGGCCCTTGCTTGCCGAAGGAGAGCGAGACCCCAACGACATTCATCGCCTGAACCATATTGGTACCTATCCGGCCTATACCGACCTGGCCATCAGCGATGCCATCGCTTACCATCATGCCATTGGGGGAAAACGAAAAGAAGAACGCCTCCGGTATTTGCAAACGTACTGGACCAGCCAGGTCCGGGAGATTCCGGGGGTACGGGTCAACACGCCCGCCGATCCGGCGCGGTATTGTGGCATTGGCAATGTGGGCATTGAAGGCATAAAGCCTGCCGATTTTGCAAAAGTCCTGATGGATCGGTACAAGATTTTCACGGTACCGATCGATGGCTTCAATGTACATGGCTGCCGGATCACCCCCAACCTCTACACCACCCTGGAGGAGCTGGACGTGCTGGTGACAGCCTGCACCGAGCTTGCAAGGGCCTAGGGGCAGAGCTGACCAGAACCCGTCCAACGAGGGGCCTGCTTCGGGCACAACAAAGACCGCCCATGGCATCCCTGTCCGATCCGATAGGGTGTGCTCTATCGTTTTCATTAACAGAAAACCAGATGATGGAGGGTGCAGGATTTTCGAACTGGTCTAAAAATGAATAGTCCGTTTGCCAGGTCTGCACGTTTTGCTCATTGCCATGCCCGTGATTTTCTTGGATTCAAATTATTTTTTTCCGTTTGAACCATATAAAAATGCCAATAGCAATAATAAGCATTACCCATAATGACAGGAAATATCCATAATCCCAGCGAAGTTCGGGCATATTTTCGAAATTCATTCCGTAAACACCTGCGATAAACGTCAGCGGCAGGAAGAACGCAGAAAATACGGTCAGCAACCTCATTACGTCATTGCTTTTTTGGGCTTGGAAGGTCATGTATGAATTTAATAACGCATTCGCGTCATCTACCACCTCTTCCGTTCGCAATGTCAAATCCAATAGCGTATCCTTTATATCTTGTAGATTGCTATTTAATGAATCATTAACCTTAAAGTGATTGAACACAGACTGCATGATTATCAATAGTTTCTTGGTTAATCTTGCTTTAGACTTCTCAAAATAGAGCTTTTCGATAGACAGATTATCTCCTCCTTCAAGGAAAATACTTTGTTCTAAAGCGTCCATTCTTTCAGATTGTGTTTTGATGGGGTTTTCAAAGGTTTGAAGTAAACCATTGACAATATGTAAGACCAATTCCTCTGAAGAGTCAAAATCGTCAGGCAACTTGTTCAAAAAAGAAAAAGAAGCGCGATGTATTGTGATTAACGCCTCGTTATTTACAAAAAAGGCGATCTTATTACTGATTTGACCAACCTCAATCGCTTTTTCATCTTCCGATGCCGTATAGGCTCTGAGAATCATAAATGTATAGGCAGCCGTATTTTCCAGTTTAGGCAAATGCCCGGATTTAAGAGAATCTTCAAGAAAATTTGTGTCCAAGCGGAAAGGAAATTCAAGGTCTCTGAAACTTTCTTCTAATGGGTTTTCTATATCTATCCATTGAAATTTACCATAGTCTTTTATTTTTTCATTCATTTTTTAAAAATTATTGCTTTTTTGTTCAATAATCAATCTAACCGTTTTTTAATTGGCTAGCAAGTGGTACCATCTCCTTGCCTTTTTCGCTGCTCGGTTATTCATCAACATGTGCTTAACCTGAGCTTCTACCCAACGGACTCAGGGTTGTACAACGAACTCCTGGTGCAGTTCTCTCACAAAATTCATCTTTCCATCGGAATTTAATAATACTATTTATTTCTTTAAAGATCATCGAATGGCGCATTTTTCTACTGTGAAATCGAGGCCATAAAATTTGAAGGAAATTCCCCTCATGTCCTTTCGCGGGACAGCCTGTGCCCGCTTGGCGGGAGAGCAGCGGCTAGTTGATCATTCTCTGCGCAATCTGAGTGCGGGCAAAAAATTCCCATCTCCCAACGTATTCTCAGCATTCTTTGTAGCTAGATTCGTGTATTTCCATTTTTCTTAAACCCCCATTATGCAGTAGCGTTCTTCGAGAGGGCTCAATATGCAAAAAACCAGTTAGGCTGGCGTAGCCACTCCTATGTTGACCTCGAAAAGGGAAGCGAAAACTACCGTGTGCTGCACCCACGGCTATTATTGTTCACGCCCATCAGGCCTGCAGCTACAGAGCGAATCAATAAAGGCAATTCCTATACCTTCTACTAAACTACATGCTTTCCGGAATATAGTCTCATCGGCAAGGAAGTGGATTGCATCAATTCAACAAAACTATCGCCTCACGTGATTTACCGTGAGCTAACTAATGAAGCGACCCACAGGCTTTTCAGGAAATTGTCAGCGGGTTAATACAATTATTTTTAAAACAGCCCCATTTTCAGTACCAAATTTGCTCTCAAAAAGATGTTTTATTATACATCAAAGCATGGGAAAACGGGGATTTGCACCAGCAACAATTACGGGAATATGAAAAAAAATAACAGGAAAGATCTTGCTGGTGGATGACAAACCTTATGAAGAATTATTACTTAAAGAAGCATTGGCCTCCATAGACCGGTTTACTGAGGTCTAATATATTTCAGACCCTAAAGAAGCGCTTGTGCACCTGGAAGAGAATCGTGAGGAGATTTTACTCATCATTTGCGATATCAATATGCCGGAAATGAGTGGTCTGGAATTTAAAAAGGAGATTGAAAAGGACACTTACTTGAGTGAAAAATCCATTCCATTTGTCTTTTTTCCAGTGATGACTCCAATAAAACGGTAAAAAACAAGCCTATACCTATAATGTGCCAGGTTATTTTAAAAAGGGTGAGAATATTGAAGACCAGAGCGAACGTTTGAAATTGATTATTAACTACTTGGCAGACTGCCTGCATCCGATGATGGACAGTAAAACGTAGCTATGGGAATAGAATTTAAAATTCATCAACATGCCCCCATCGAGCCATTCCCTGAGCTTCTCCTGGCTGTTAATGATCATTTAGTTTTTTGGTTTTGTGGCCACGATGCCTTCCTGTTCCCCGATGTTTTTATTTCAGGCTTTAGCAGTACATTTTTCAGGCATTTTTCTGCTTATTATATTCATGACCCCGCGAAATTTGGTCCCGCTTTTCAGTTGGCCTGCTGAGGTTCAGGTATGGCCTTAAAATCAGCCGCAGTACGGATGGGTTTTTCAAGGCAGTATTACGGGTTAAGGTCTACCTTTTTGGGGCCTGCCCCTCATTTAAAACTCAAGTTACTACTCGTTATACCTGCTCTTTTAAAAAGGATTCCGGAAGACTTTCCATGGTCTTCAACTTTTCCAGGTCGGGCGCATTCACGTCGTATACACGGCGGGTGATGATAACCTTGTCTTCCTTTCGCATTTCCCTGCGGAATCCCATCAGGTGCAACTGGTCACGGATACCGGTAAAAATGCGGTAATCGATCAACAGTGTGTGTTCATCGTCCGGGTGCTTTTCCACCCCTTCCAGTTCCGTCAGATGGCGGAGGTCGTTGGCCCTGCGCAAGCGTTCTGACAGCTTGAGCCACTTTTCGCTTTTCTCGCGAACGATGAAATAACCGTCACAGCCTTGCTTCTGGTACAGCGGCATAAATATCCGTCCGGATTCCGGTGCGTAAACCGGCCCGTCCCTATCGTCTGCAAGGTGCTCACCTTCCTCAATCTCGTCAAAGGTGCTGTAACCAGAACGCATACGGAACCGGCCCTCTTCTTTTACCGTATAATGGTATGTGAGGTCGAAGATTTTGTGACTTCCGAATTTTTCTTTGCCCAGGAGCAAAAAAATTTTCTCATAATCCGGAATTTGAGGTTCGTCGATGCTGCCCACCAGTTTCAGGGCGGTCCAGATGAAATTAATGTTGTTCTCAATCGATGAGAGAGCGTAGTGCTCACCGGCCTCAAAAGCCACACCGGCCAATCCCATGTCGTTGATGAAGTTCATGAATGTTCCCTTTGTTTGTTCGTCAAAACCGAGTACGCAGGGTAATGGAAATTTCAGCGCAATTTGACGGTTGCGGATGGTATCACTGATGGCTGTGAACGGCGGACTGGCGGAAGAGGTGGTGTGCAAGTCGAACACGTATATTTCTCCGACGGCCCGGCCAATCACTTTTTGAAGCACGTCGATCAATGCGCGCTGTTCTTTTTTTTCGTGGCCCTGGAGTTCGTCTTCGTCTGTTAAAAACCCCAGTTTCTTGAGGCGTTTGGTCACCCATCCTCGGTTGAGATCGGTGTCGATGTATCGTACATCCTGTTCGAGTGCTTTGAGGTTTCCGGCAAAGGCGGCCACCATTTCGCCATTGATATCTGGCTGGGTTTGCTCCAACTTTTTAAATATTTCATGGATTGCAAACACACTCGAAGTTTCGTTGCCATGGGTACCGCACAAAAAGATTACTGTCGGCCCAGCTTTTTCCTGGGTGTACGTTCCGATTACGCGCTGAATATCAATCTCCTTGTCAAGTTTTTCGTGTCTGACTTTAACCATTACTTTTTTTTTCGTTTGACAAATCGTATTCGAGTACCTTCATGAGATCATATTCTGTGAGCAAGCCCACCAATTTACTGGTATGCTCAACCAGCAAACACTTTCGCTTGTTTTTCTTCATGATTTCAATCGCATGATTCACCGAATCGGAAGGTGAAACGGTGGACGGGTCTTTTTCCATAACATCGGCCACGGTGACCATTGGTCCTTCTCCGCCTTGTTTTTTGGCATATTTATCGAGCAGGATTTGTGAGCTAAGCAGGCCCTGGATTTCTCCGCTGCGGTTGACCACGGGAATATGGCTGTAGCTTTTTTTAGACAATATTAGGACTACCCGCTCGATAATATCGTCTTCTTCTACACTAAAAATATCTGCGGTCATTACGTTTCTGACCTTCCGGTAGAGCAGGACGTCGAAATCGTCATCAGGCATACTCCATTCGTGCACCGGTTTGTTTTCAGACTGGTTTCTGAAAACAGCGGCGGTAATAGCCACGGATTTATGGTTCCGGGATTCAAGGTGGTCCAGGGCATTCCATGCGTCGAGCATCCATTGCGACCCTGTTTGACGATTTTCAATCCTTTTACGCACAATTCCAAGGTAACGATCAATGTCATTTTTCCTGACTTTTGCTTTCTGAAGCCCCTCTTCGGCAATGGGCAGCAATTCGTCAATCAGCAGCTCCGCTACCTGAACGGACCTTCCCCCTTTCCATTTCAGCGTGCAATTCAATCCATAGCGCGCCGCTTTGAGAATATTATCGTGGGCTTCCGAAAACTTCATTTTTTTGGCAATTTCGCTGTATCGCTCCGGCATACCGTGCATAAGTCCGAGCCAAAGCGCGGCATTCGCTACTTCATCGACGACCGTCGGACCGGAAGGCAATAGGCGGTTCTCAACCCGAAGGTGGGCCCTTCCTTCCTGCGAACCATAGCAGGCGCGGGTCCACGGAAAAACAGAACTGTTGAAGGCATCAAGATTTCGCAGTTCCGGAGTCTCATTGCTTTTGCGCTTTTTGGGAATGTCCTCCTGCTCTGCGGGTACCTGGAAGAGTTGAAACCGCGCCAGGTAATCTTTGAATACCTCTGATATGGAGGAGCTTACCCAGCCGTTGCCAAACAGTACGCGGCGGTACTCCTTGCTCAGGTGGGTAGTGCTCTTTCGGGTATCTACAGCCTCTTCAAACAAAGCGATACGTGTTTCGTGCCAGAGCCGTTTTCCAAACAACAGCGGAGAATTGGTACAGGCCGCCAGAACAGGAGCGGAAATGGCCAAAGCGAAGTTGAATTTTTCGGCAAACGTGTCGGGATTAAGCTGATAATGGACCTGAAAGCTCGTATTGCAACTCTGAAAAAGATTGGAATAATCTTCTGTATACAACTCGTCCAGACCGTGGATGCGAATGGAATATCGGTCTCTTCTCATTTCGTTCATGGCCGCCACCATGCCCCGGGAGCGATCATTTTCGGTCATACAATCCTTTCCCACGTCCATTTTATTAAGGGTGGGTAAAATTCCAACCATTATCACGCGAGTCTGGTCAATTTTATCGGCGCAGCGGTTGGCGGCTTCGATGTACGCAATCAATTGTTTTTCAAGTTCGGTAAAGCAATTCCCTCGGAGCACCAGGGGATCCGTATTGATCTCGACGTTGAATTTGGCCAGTTCCTCCGTGAAATGGGAATCACCGCTTTTTTTCATGAACGCCTCAATAACCGAAGCCGGCCCAAAATCGCGATCGATAAAAAATAATTCCTGCTCCACACCCAACCTTATTTTGTCGTAATCGAGCAGGCCTTCCTCAATCATTTCCTCGAGGCATTCAATGTCGCGGAGAATGCGTTGAAATGCCGCTGCGCGTTCTTGAGGTTCAGAAATAAATTTGACTTTCTTAGTTCCCATTGCTCTGTTTTCTTTGGTGTGTACAGCGATTGTTATGTCGGCCTACAGTTTTAATTGATTCGTCACAGGTTGCGGAAATGGACCGATATAAAAGTCGTTACCTCAAATCTACTCAAAATTCGTGCCGAGGAGCAAATCAGTGGAAGTATACGTACATGAAGGATTGGTAAATAGGTGCTTTAGTTAGGCGATTCGGGATTCAAAACCGTCAATTACCCGCAATTCTTTTTAGTTAGATAGTGTGCGCTCCTAAGTAGTATCTACTGAAAAACTCAGGCATGGGAGAGCCATCCCGCCCAATTTGACCAGGTTGGGCTCTAGGATGATGGAGGCGATCCACGATTGGCTGGTGTTTTTGAGCCTTGCCCTGATCCGGTTCATACCGTATCCGTTTTTTGCCTGAGCAAACTTGCCTTCTATCGGGTTCCTTTCCCCAGGCCTTACGTGGTTTTCCACTGCCTTGGCCGAAGGCCTTCCCAAGAGCTTGGCCGCCAGTTTGATATTCTTTTCCTTAAGCCATTTCCGGTTTTCCCTGCTGCAGTACAGTTTGTCCGTCAGAACCTATGCCGGATAAAATCCAAACCGGCTCCGGTATTCTTCTACATAATCTTTAAGATGCTTCCCCTCGTTGAAGGCATCCCAGAACAGCATGTCCAGAAACCCAAAACCATCTACCATGCTCATATGTATCTTGGCTCCGAACTCGGTCTTTGCTCTTGCTTTCCCACGTATTATGAGACGTACATGGGGTTCGTGGATGCTTACGATCCGGTATTCCACCTGATGGCTTCGGCTCACCCACATCTTGAGTTGCTGGTCATAGACAGTCTGGATGATCCAGTACTTGCGCTGTAACTTGTGGTTCAGGGGGAAAACCTCAAAACCATCCAGCATTTTTTCAATCGTCCTGAAGTTTCTTCTCAGGTATTGAAGTTGGGATTTGATGCCTTTGCGAATTACTTTTTTTGAGGGGTTTTTGTTCTGTGCCACCTTCAGATAGGCTTTACGGGCTATTTTCCGGTAAGTCCGGGGCTTCTTTTCTGATCGGTCTGCCGCATGAAGCTCATCGATGATTTCCTCAGTGATCTCCCGGGATTTGTTGAGCAGTACATAGGATAGGCGATTTACTGGGGACAGACGCTTCCTGATATCCACGAAAAGTGAAGCGTCGAAAGGAGGTTGTTTGTAATAGGAACTGTACCCGCGAAAAAGTATTGGATAACTTGTTCCGCCCTGCGGGATACATGTTTTCAGTAATTTGGGCGATGGTTTCCCGGTCATCCAGATGGAGCATATGCTTGGTGAGCACGGCCCCGATCAAGACTCTTCGATTAAGTGCCGGCCTGCCAGTAGTTTTAGGTGGATTTCAGTTGCTGAACATATAGACCAGGTCATCCCGGGGAATCTGCTTACTAAGTACCACCCAACGGTTGGAGGGGTCCAGTTGGTTATAGAATGGTGTCTCAAATACTGAAAGAGAAAGCTGGTTTGGGCTGGTATATTCGCTGCGTGTTGCAGGCCTTTTGATGGTCTTTCGCATAGTTACTTGCACTTGTCTACCCTTAATTAGTGAAAAAAAACCACTAAAATCCGCTAAAACGTCATTTTTTTATTTTCTACGCAGACCATAATTAATCATTTTCACTTTTTTAGTGGGCCCTTGCGTACCGTTTCCAGGAAATCAGTAGGGCAAACAAAGAACAGACCGGTATTGATTGTCACTGAATCGCAGGTTTATATGCTTTTCAGGTCGATCACCTCAAAATTCCTGACATCAAAATAATCATCCAATCCATAGTCCGTATTTATAATGATACCCCCCAACAAGGTTACCTTGTCCACATGGAATTCGTCTTTGCACGTTTTGACATATTGGCGAATCTTCTTGTCGATAATACCGTACGTTGCTTCCGTAATGGCTTTTGTCGGATTCTCGCTTGCAAGTATCTCCGCTCTATGCGGAAGTAAACTTTCTTCCAACTTCATTTGCTGGTAGTCGTCCTCATTCAGCAGGGGTCTATACCCATCCTTCTGGAAACGATCCAAGGCAAGCATCAGGGCTCCACAAGAATTGCCTTTTGCTTCCATTCTCGGGCGGTACATCTTACCCAATTCCCCATCCAGGGTAATTCCGATATGGGGGCCTTAAAAAATAAACGCGCTCCCTTCATCCGGTATGTGGTGGGCATAGGCCGTCATGCCTGTTTTTCCGACGAATGGAATACCTCCCAGTCCACCCATAACGAACGGTCCAAACAGGACGTTGAAGAAAGTGGTTGATGGCATGTTGATGTCGTCCGAACAAACGGAGGTTGCCAGCAGCACTTTTGAAACATCCAGTTGGTGTTCGATTTGCATTTTTCCCAAAAAATGAACGGAGGTGTCTTTCGCATCCCTGGCATTCGGGAATTCCTTTTTTACGAGTTGGTCAAATTTCCTTTGTAACATGCGTCAAATATTTATGCGACCCTGTTTTTTTTCGTATAAAGATAAGTAAAATTTACCGGTGTTACTACGTTCTAGCTTAAATGCGTTTTAATGCAGTTTAAGTTCACTTAGTAAATATTATTTTGTCTTTTTATACTCAACGATATAATAAATGGATTGATCAATTAGAAAATCGAGAGATGAAGTAGCTACCTTCTCCGATTGATAGTCTAATATTGGAATCAAGCTTAATGTTAGATCTTCTTGCTTAATAAAAACTTCTCCATTACTGTAAAATGGAATTTCCTCTTTCCATTTGTAGTACACCAAACTTTCTTCTTTATCAAAATAAACTTCAAGTACAGGTGGTTTGGTCTTAGTTAGATACCAATCAAATAAAGTTGTATAATCATTGCCTAAAATGGCATTAAACTTCAATATTAATTCTTCACTTGAGATGTTTTTCTTTGATAAATCTTTTTGAATCAAAAACAGACTTTTAAAAAACAGACTGTCATTATTTACTACTTTTCTTAACGAATGCATCATAAGAGCTCCTTTATTA
>Ga0008836_100264_pt1 | contig 44316 bp, 38 predicted proteins | sample HotLakConsUCCR28_FD_62214 | JGI IMG/M metagenome (GOLD analysis project Ga0008836, IMG submission 62214) | Hypersaline microbial mat communities from Hot Lake, Washington, USA - Hot Lake Consortium UCC-R28 (Hybrid Assembly) ... | reverse complement strand
AATGGACTCGGCTGATGATCTCAATTTCAGCCAGTGTCGAACATTCCGGGCTGATATGCCTCAGGAATGTTCTTTTTTCAGATAACTCTGATTACCGAGAGAACTTCGCACTGCCCAGTCTGTGGGATCTTTCCAAACTTCTGGGGAATGCTCCCCAGAGAGTTGTAAAGAGAGACAGCAAACATATTGCGAGATTTTTCGTGCAATGGCGCGGGTCGACGATTTAATGAGAGCAGATTGCGAAAAATCTGTCTCAAGACAGATGGATTAACGGTGTTGTGGGGAGCGAGGCGTTTTGCTGTATGCATAAGTTGACAAAGTTTGGATTGTGGTGCCTGTCGGGCTTGGTGCTGAGTTGGCTCACGGTCAGTGTCGCCCCGGTTTGGGGCACTGTGACTCCTCCAGAAACCCCGCAGTCTAATTCGGTGATGGCTCCTTGGGCTGACCGCGCGATCGCCCAAGACCGCACGCGCTTAGGCATTCCCCAAGACCTCGATCCCGCCGCCCTCCCCGATTTTCCGTCGCGTGATTTGCAAGGCACTTCGAGCGACCCTGCTGATCAGATTGCGCCGCCCGGCTTGCTCGTGCGCCCTGGCGATGCCCCCATCTCCTATTTCTTTGGCCTGCGCATGCAAAAAGAATTGGACAGTCTGGTGGGCCGGTATGAGAGTGCGTTGTTTGCCGCCAACGCCGCCAGCCAACCGGTGGAGGTGCGCCTGCCAGAGGCCAGTGAGCCGGTTGCCGCGATCGCTGAAGACAAAACTTTGGTGGCTAGTGCTGACCTGGCAGCGGTCACGAACCCTGCTCTCGATGCCGCTCGGCAGCTCAGCCAAGACTGGCCTCAATTGCTGGAAGCTGAAGCCTATGGAGAGGCGCGACAGCGTTGGCTAGCAGTCCGAGATGGACTGTGGGCGGACTTTCCCCTCGATCGCCCCTTTGCCCAAACGGAAATTCGGGCCATGTGGCTCGATCGCGGCAGCATCGTCCGGGCCGGTTCCCGTCAGGGGTTAGCGCGTCTCTTTGACAATATGCAAGCTGCTGGTATCAACACGGTTTTTTTAGAGACGGTGAATGCCGGATTCCCCATTTATCCGAGTCGGGTGGCTCCGCAGCAAAATCCCCTGACGCAGGGCTGGAATCCGCTGGCGGATGCCGTGGAACTGGCCCACGAGCGCAACATGGAGCTGCACGCCTGGATGTGGGTGTTTGCCGCTGGCAACCTGCGCCACAATGCCATTTTGGCGAAATCGGATGAGTTTTTAGGGCCATCGCTGGCGGCGCATCCTGATTGGGTGGGTTATGACCAAGCTGGCAGCCCGATTCCCCTGGGCCAGACCAAACCGTTTTATGACCCGGCGAATCCAGCGGTGCGGGAGTATCTACTGCGCCTGGCGGACGAAATGATCAGCGAGTACGACGTGGATGGGTTGCAGCTCGACTACATCCGCTATCCCTTTCAAGATCCGTCGGAATTGCGGACCTATGGGTATGGCTTCGCGGCGCGGCGGCAGTTTCAGCGGCAAACCGGCGTTGATCCCATCAATCTAACGCCCCTGGTCGATCCGTGGTTGCCCCGAGCTGAGCGCGATCGCCAACTGGCCCTTTGGGCAGCCTGGAATGACTTTCGTATCGAGCAGGTGACCAGTTTTGTGGCGGAAACGTCGGCACTGGTACGCCGCAAACGCCCCGACATCACCCTCTCTGCCGCCGTCTTTGCCATGCCGGAGGACGAGCGCCTGCTCAAAATTCAGCAGGATTGGAACACCTGGGCGGAGGAAGGTCTGGTGGATTGGATCGTGCTGATGAGCTATGCCCAAGATGCCAATCGCTTCTCGGAATTAATCACGCCCTGGGTCGTCGATCAGAGCTATGACTCGACGCTGATCATTCCCGGTATGCGCCTGTTGAGTATGCCGATTCCTGTGATGGTTGATCAACTGCAGACCCTCCGGGATATGCCCGCTGCTGGCTATGCTCTCTTTGCCACTGACAATCTCGACAACCGCATTCAGTCAATCCTCAATACGACCCAAGGCCAACACGATCGGCTGGTACCGCAGCAAGCTCCCTATGCCGCTGCCGCCGATCGCTATCAAGCCCTGCAACAAGAGTGGAACTGGCTCTTGGCAAGTGGGCAAATCACGTTGCAGTCGCGTCTGGCCGATCGCTGGGTTGCGGATGTGAATGCGGTGGGAGCTAGCCTGAATGCCCTGGCAAATGACCCGAATGCGGATGTCGCCGCCGTGCAGGCCCAGGTGAGGGAGCTGCAAAGGAACATTGGTGCCGGGTTGACGCTATCGACCGCTACCACGCGAGAATATCGCTTGACTACCTGGAAGCATCGCCTGGAAACGATTAATCGGTTTTTGGCCTATGGGGCGAGTCGATAAGAGAGTGGTATTTGTGATGTCGGTCATGTTGGTGACACTGATGATCCGACCAGTGCCTGACTTTGTTGATTGGTGATCAGGACTTTGTGATCTGTCGAACCCAGCGCGATGAACCGTTACAGGTCAGTGCCGCGATTTACTCCCACAGCTAGAATTGTGGAGACATAGTTTGTCTAAAATGCGATGTCTCAGCAGCCTTACGTCTCGCGTCCCGAAGCCGAAGATTTTCTCGCGGCTTTAGAGGCCGCCCTGAAGTCTCCGCAGAATAGCCCCACGGTGTTTAACGCTTGGGGCATTGGCGGCGTCGGCAAATCGACCCTGACGCGCAAAACCCAAGAAAGCCACGCCGGGACGACCCAGATTGCGACGGTGTCGTTTGGCCTGACGGAAGGCATTGATGAGCCGATGCCGCTGATGGCGAAGCTGTATGAGCAAATTGCCGTCAAAGATAGCTGGAGCCGCGATCCGTTTTGGGAGCAGTATGAGCTGTACTTTGAGACCGTGCATCAACTCTCGACGCAAGCGGCGGCGGGGTGGGGCGCGGCAACGCCGGAACAGGTGACGCAGGTCAAGCAACTGCTGAAGTTGGGGGTGGATGCCATTGGGGAGTTTGCCCTGTCGGAAGCGGGCAAAAAGACCGCTAATACCCTGGTGGACAAAGGCCTGGATGCGGCGGTGGCGGGATTGTCGCTGAAGGACAGCTTGCAACAGCTTTTGCAGCAGCACAAGGCGACGAAGCGTGATCAAGCGCTGCAACGGCTGATGCTAGAGCCGCTACCGCAACTGACTCAAGCGTTTGCCCAGGGGCTAAGTCAACGGGCCGCCAAGCAACCGATCATTTTGGTGCTGGATACCTATGAAAAAGCGCCAGGGGTGATTGATGCTTGGCTGTGGCGGACGCTGCTGGGGAATACCGACCTGTCAGCGCAGCCAGTGCGGCTGGTGGTGGCAGGGCGACATAGCCTGTTGAAAACGGAAGGCTGGCGCAAGCTCCATCAAGACCGCGATGTCGTTCGTGATCTCACAATTGAGCGGTTTTCGCTGTTGCAGACTCAGCTTTATCTGGATGAAATAGGCGTTCGCGATATCGAGCAAGTTAAATCAATCTACCGAGTGACGCGGGGACTGCCCTACTACCTCAACTGGATCCGGGAGCAGAGCGAAAAAGGGCGGACGCTGGATTTTGCCCAGGGGAATCAAGAGATTGTGCGCCTGCTCTTGCAGGGACTCAACGACACGCAAAAGCACGTCGTGCAACTGGCGGCCTGTTGCCGCTGGTTTGATGCCAAAGTGATGCGCTATTTGACCGAACAGCAGGGACTCGACTTTGCCAGCGCTGTGGATGAAGGGCAAAACTGCTATGGCTGGCTGACGCAACTCTCGTTTGCGGAACCGCTGGGCAAGCGCTGGCGATTAGATGATGTCGCCCGAGATGTCTTTCGGCAATCGTTAGACAGCGATGATTTGGCAACCATTCACGGCAGTTTGGCGGCCCATTTTGCCGCCTTGTCGGAGTCAATGGGGTCGCTGCATCGCTCACCAGCAGATGATTACAAAAATCCTGACTGGTTAGAACTGCGCTCAGAATACCTGTATCACCTGCTGTTTGCGGGGCAGATCAATTTTCAGACCCCCTTCTTGACCCACTTATTGGAAGCTCGTTATTTCAAGGCAAGTGAACTGGTTGGTATTCCTTTCCAAGCGATTACCGCCGAGTTTGAACTAGCCGATCACCCGTTGTTGGGCTATCAGCAACGGCAGTTCTTAAAGCAGATTCGTCCGGCGGTTCTGTATGGCTGGGTAGCTTTAGAAGAGTATCCCATTGACTATTCGTTTAATGAAAAGCATTTCAACCTCTCAAAGGCGGAAACCGATCAAGCTGTTGAACTGTGCTTAGGGAATATTGACCAATTTCAGGGATTAGCGCAGGTCTTAGCACTTTGTTATCGGTCAGGACGTTGTCTCGAAAGTCAAAGAAGACATTATCTACTTGATGCCTATGAACAAGCCAAATCGCTATCAAAAATTCAATCCTTAGAATATTGGGCTGAGTTTTTCCTATACAAATTGGGCAATCGTTTGTATGAGATAGACCAATTCGAAGAGGCGATCGCGGCCTATGACGCCGCCCTGGCGCTCAAAGCCGACGACCACGCAGCGCTCTACAACAAAGGTAATGCGCTGGGCAACTTAGGTCGCTATGAAGAGGCGATCGCGGCCTATGACGCCGCCCTGGCCATCAAATCCGACGACCACGAAGCGCTCAACAACAAAGGCATTGCGCTGGGCAACTTAGGTCGCTATGAAGAGGCGATCGCGGCCTATGACGCCGCCCTGGCGCTCAAACCCGACGACCAGGAAGCGCTCTACAACAAAGGCAATGCGCTGTTCAACTTAGGCCGCTATGAAGCGGCGATCGCGGCCTATGACGCGGCCCTGGCCATCCAACCCGACGACCACGCAGCGCTCAACAACAAAGGTTTTGCGCTGAATGAATTAGGTCGTTATGAAGAGGCGATCGCGGCCTATGACGCCGCCCTGGCGCTCAAAGCCGACTTTCCCAACGTTTTGGTCGCAAGAGGAAAAGCATATTTAAGTTTGGGGGCTATTGAGCCAGCAAAAGAAGACTTTCAACGAGCAGGTGAGTTTCAACCCGACGATCCAGCCATTTCCATGATGTCTACATTAACCGGTTTGATGGGCAATTCAGGAGAACCAGTTGATCAATCTGTGTTGGCAACATTTATGCAGTCTCTCTCATCTCCAGAGCTACTAGAGCAATTGCAAGCTAATCTCGCTCAAAATAATCAAAGAGTTTCATGGGAGCAACAAGTTCAGCAGGCTGAAGCGCTTGCGAAGGCACTTGGATTAGATCCAACGGAAATACAGACACAATTAGCGCAATATCGTGAGGATCCTCAGGCTCAAATGCGCGATTTGCAAGTCGCATCACTATTGTTTGAAGCTAATTCAGCCTTTGAGCAAGGTAATTACGAAACCGCGATCGCGGCCTATGACGCCGCCTTAGCCATCAAACCCGACGATCCTGATACTTGGGATAATCGAAGTATTGCTCTGCTTCACTTAAAGCGCGCTGATGAAGCTATCGAGAGTTGCAAAAAGGCTCTAGAAATTGACCCAAATCATGCTGGATCTACTTACGATATGTCTTGCTCTTACGGGCTTCTGGGCGATTCTGAAAATGCATGTTCTTGGCTAGAAAAAGCAATTCAGTTACGTCCTGATAGGTATCGTGAGATGGCTAAGACCGATACTGACTTTGACGCGATTCGCGATGATCCCCGCTTTCAAGCGCTGATTGAGGGTGGGGAGTAGTGGGGTGGCAGGGTATGAGGGTGTGAGGGTGGTTGGGTGTGAGAGTGTGAGGGTAGATGGGTAGCAGGCAGGGGAGATCACACTTTATGAACGCTGAAGAACTCGATCGCAAATTTGATAACGGTGAAGCCGTGCTTGAGCATTTTGATTTGTCGACCCTCAAGCGTCCGAGTTTAGACTCACAATCGGTGGAAATTAGCTTCCCAAAATGGAGGGTGGCGGCCCTCTATCGCGAAGCTCAGCGCCTCGGGATTGAGCGAGATGCCGTGATCAAACTGTGGCTGAGTGAACGACTACAAGCCAGCGAGGCTGCTCATAGTCGCTAGCTAACCCTAATGGCTGAGTCGCGATCGCCCCCGACGCCCCTACAGAGGTCGATAGACCCGATAGTTGATATTGGGGAAGATGTTGTCGATCGCTTCCAGCTTCACCAGCCAGCCGGAGTCAATTTTGCCATGGTTGATGTCTTCCCAGAGCTTGGTAAACCGGGAGAGGTGCGATCGCGTCCGGCGCACGGCATAGGGCACCATCGTTCCCGTCCGCATGATGAAAGCCCAGTCCGAAGATTGCGCCAGCAGCAGTTCCCGAGCCGCTTGATTCAGCGCCCGCCATTCCAGTTCGTCGGCGGGTTCCCGTTTCGCCAAGTCGATCATGCGCTCTGCTGCCTTGTGCAGGTGGGGGTAGATCCAGGAGTTAGTTTCGTTCAGCCAGTACTCGTGAAAGCCCTTGTAGCCCCAGCTCGACTGCGAAGGTTTGGCTACCTGCTGGGTCGGGTGGTCGCGCAGGTAATCGGCCAGGTGGGTCATTTCGTAGGTGCCCTGGTCAAACCAGGTCTTGCGGAATAGATAATCGAGGAACCACGGCCCCTCGTACCACCAGTGACCAAACAGTTCCGCATCGTAGGGCGACACGATAATCGGCGGGCGCTGCATGATGCCGTGCAAATGCTCGACCTGCCGCTCGCGGTTGAACATAAAGTTGTCTGCGTGTTCTGCCGCTTTTTCCCGCGCCCAGTAGGGGTCGTACCAGGCTTTGTCGGAGAGCCCCAGCCCCTTACCAGTAATTTTGTGATACTTGATGCCTACGTTTTTGCGCTGACCGTTGGGCATCACATAGGGCTTGATGTACTCGTACTCGGCATCCCAGCCCAGATCGCGATAGAACTCGCGATATTCCGGCGCGCCGGGATAGCCCACCTGGGACGACCAGACCTGCTGCGACGATTCGTGGTCGCGACCAAAGGCAGCGACCCCCGTTTCCGTATAGATGGGGGCATAGGAGCCAAAGCGCGGTCGGGGCCGGGCATAGAGAATGCCGTGACCGTCAGTGAGGAAGTAACGCAGACCGGCATCCGCCAGCATCCGCTCGACCCCTTCGTAGTAGGCGCATTCTGGTAGCCAAATGCCGTTGGGAGCGCGATCGAAGTGCTCGGCATAGCTGTCGACCGCCACCTGTACCTGTGCCCACACCGCTTCGGGATACATCTTCATCAGCGGCAGGTAGCCGTGGGTCGCGCCGCAGGTGATGATTTCCAGGTTGTTGCTGTCCTGAAATTGCTTAAAGGCTTTAACCAGGTCGCGATCGTACTTTTCCCAGATCTGGCGGACGTGGCTAAACTCTTCTGCGTAGTGCTCTGCCAGGTAGCGCAGGTGGCCGTTGTGGGCGTTGCGCTCGACCTCCATCGCAATCAGTTCTTCGAGCTTGCTGAGATGGTCGTCGTAGCGCTCTTGTAGGAGGGGATCGCGCAGCATCGACACCAGCGGTGGGGTCATGCTCATGGTCAGCTTAAAGTCGACGCCATCTCGCTTTAGCCCTTCAAATACGGTAATGAGGGGGACGTAGGTTTCCGTAATCGCCTCGAAGAGCCATTCTTCTTCCAAGACAAAATCGCTCTCGGGATGGCGCACAAAGGGCAAATGGGCATGTAAGACGAGGGCGAGATATCCAGTACTCATAACGATGATGTTTCTCTAGTGGACGATGAGCGACCAAGCGGCACTTAAACCATATAGCTTGAGAAAAATTGTAAAGCAAATTTAAACCATCGAAGCAACTATAGATTATGGATAAATTTCCCGATGATTTTTTCAGCTTATCTTGCTTAAAATTGGTTCCAACGCAATAGGCATGGTGATTTCTGGTGACTGTCGGCGGGCTGCAGGTTTAATCGGGCAGCGATCGCCATCCTCCCTTCTGTACAGTGCAGACACCCACTTTAGGGACGCAGCTAAGATTAGTCACACTCAATGGGTTAATTTAGGCCTTCTTGCGCGAGTTCGTCTATCAACTCCCCAGGAGTAAGACAGATTTAGCTTTCGGTAGATGTCTAAATCAGGCGACGAAAGTTTAATGAAAATTGAAGTGCTCGAATCAGCAAACCGCAGCGCAATCAGAGGCTGGTCAGCTAGTTAACTTAGATGTTCTCAGGGGCAAAATCGCCGACGATATTACTCATTGATGATGACGCTGATGCTCGTTTTCTGCTAGAAACGGCGTTGGCTGAAGAAGGGTGTCACATTTTGCAAGCCTCAGATGGGACCACTGGGCTAAGTTTGGCGCTGGAAGCCCCCGTTGATATCATCTTGCTCGATGTCATGCTCCCAGATGTCGATGGCTTTCGGTGTTGCCAAATTTTACACGAACAGCTTAAAGAAAACTGTCCTCCAGTGCTGATGATTACCGGGCTTGATGACGAAGAATCGATCAACCGGGCATTCGAAGCAGAGGTGACTGACTTCATTACTAAACCCGTCAATGTGGCCGTCTTAGCCAACCGCATCAAACGCGTCCTCCGAGAGCGAGAACTCGTCCAGCGCTTAGAGACGGCCAATTCCAAATTGCTCCGGGTGGCGCAAACCGATAGCCTGACCCAGATTGCCAATCGGCGTTATTTTCAATCGATGTATTACAAGGAGTGGGCGCGGTTAGCCCGTGAACAAAAACCCTTGGGCGTTCTTTTATGCGATATCGATGCGTTTAAGCAATATAACGATAACCATGGACACCTAGCCGGTGACGCCTGCTTGCAGCAATTTGCCAGGGTGCTGGATGTTTCGGTAAACCGGGCGACTGATTTAGTGGCCCGATATGGGGGGGAAGAATTTATCGTGTTGTTGCCGAATACGGGGGTGAATGGCATTCGCACGGTGGATACGCGCATTCGCGAGCGTTTGGCCGCGCGCGCCCTATCCCATGAAACCTCGTGGATTGACCCGTTTGTGACCTATAGCGCCGGTGGTGTGGCGACCATTCCGCACTTAGAGATCCATCCTGAAAGTCTGATCAAGCAGGCTGACGAAGCCCTCTACAAAGCCAAGGACAGAGGCCGCAATTGTGCGGTGATCGAACCCTCTCAGACTAGTCCAACTTGGCGGATCGGCTGAGTTTTTTGAGGGTGCGATGCATCTCTGGTAAGCGGCCAATGACGGCAGAGGCTTTGAGAAAAACTTTATGGGGGAGGGCGGGCGAACCACTGACGATGTCGCCGGGGGCGATATTACCATGGACGCCCGTCTTAGCGGTGGCGATCGCCCCATCGCCGATCTTGGCCTGATTGGAAACGCCGACCTGACCGGCCAAAATGACGCGGTTGCCCACGGTGACGCCGCCCGCAATGCCGACCTGGGCGGCCATCGCCACCCCTTCACCAATTTCACAACCGTGGGCAACATGCACCATGTTGTCCAACTTGGTGCCCCGTTTGACCCGAGTTTCGCCGACTGCCGGACGATCAACCGCCGAGTTGCAGCCAATTTCGACCCCGTCTTCCAACACGGTCATGCCCGACTGCTCCATTTTTTCCCAGCCGGTGGCGGTTGGCACAAAGCCAAACCCTTCGGCCCCGATCGCGGCCCCGCTATGAATGACGCAGTCGGCTCCAATTTGGGTGCGTTCGTGAATCACACAGTTGGCGTGGAGCACGGTGCGATCGCCAATCACCGCCTCTGGATAGACCACCACATTGGGGTGAATGCACACGCCATCCCCTAACTTGGCTCCGGTCTGCACGACGACGTGCGCCCCGATCGCTACCGCTGCTCCTAGCTTGACCGTGGGATCAATGATCGCCGTGGGATGGATGCCCGGTTGCGGTTGAAAAGGGCGATAAAACAGCCCAATGGTCCGTGCAAACGCTAGACGCGGGTCGCGAGCACTGAGCCAGGGGAGCCCCCGCTCATCGGCCTGCGCTTGCAGCAATTCATTCGGTGGCAGAATCAGCGCACTGGCCTGGGTGGTGGCCACATATTGACTGAATTTTTCGCCCTCAATGTAGCTCACACTGCCGACTGTGGCCGTTTGCACCGCATCCACGCCAACAATGTCGGGATCACGCTCGGGAAACGCCGATAAGCTTGATGCCTCGGTGATCCCAATACTTTGGGCGATCGCGCTGAACTTCATACCACCAGTTGGAGAAAAGGGCTATCCTACGCTACCAGAAACGCGACACACTCAACATGAGCGGTCTGAGGAAAAAAGTCGGCAGGCTGCACCCGCCGCAGTTGATAGCCCCCTTCCCCACAGAGCCGCTTAAGATCGCGAGCTAACGTTGCCGGATTGCAACTCATGTAGACAATGCTCGGGGGGTGCAGTTCGAGGAGGGCGTCGAGCACGCGATCGCTACAGCCCTTACGCGGTGGGTCGAGCACCACAACGTCGAGGAAGTCTGGCAACGCCTCTGTCACCTGCGGCAGCAGTTTGTCGACGGTGCCCGTTTGAAAGCGCACATTCTGGATGTCGTTTAGTTGGGCGTTCTCCACCGCAATTTCGACCGCTTCTTCCTGCACTTCTAGCCCCAGACAAAACTGTGCCCGTTGGGCGATCGGCAGCGTCAGGGTGCCAATGCCACAGTAGGCATCCACCACAGTTTCCGTCCCTTGTAGTTGCAGCTCATCCAAAATCACTTCCACTAACCGTTCGGCCTGCTCCGTATTCACCTGAAAGAACGTGTTGGGATAGATGTGAAACCTCAAATTGGCAAACCGCTCTTCTAAATAGGGTTCGCCGATGACGAAGCGCGTTTCCTCTCCCCAGATGGCATTGCCAGGTTTGGGGTTGAGATTGATACAAATTCCGGCTAAGTCCGGAAACCGGGCTTTCCACTCGTCGCATTGCTCTACTAACCCTGGCAGTTCCCAAGTGGTGCTGACCAGCGTGAGCAACACTTGCCCGGTGCGCCGCCCTACCCGCAAAGCCAGATGCCGCAAGGCTCCGGTGCCGGTCGCTTCGTCATAGATCGGCCAGCCCTGTTGTTGAATATCCTGCTTCACCTCGGCGAGTAGCGGGTCGAGGCGATCGTCCTGCACGGGGCACTGGTTGAGATTGATGATTTGATGGGTGCCCTTGCGAAAGTAGCCCGCTTTGACGTTGCCTTCCGCAGACAGTTTGAGGGGATAGGTGGCTTTGTTGCGATAGCTCAGCGGGTCCTCGGCTCCCATCATCGGGCTGATGGGCACGGCGTCAAAATGCCCGATCCGCTGGAGCGCATCCACGACCTGCTGCTGCTTGGCGGCCAGTTGAGCCGGATAGTCCACGGCCTGCCACTGACAGCCACCGCACTTGTCGGCCACGATGCAGGGGGGGCGAATGCGATCGCCCGAGGCCTCTAGCACCTCGACTAACTGTCCGCGCCCAAAGGTCGGTTTGACGAAGGTCAGTCGGGCTTGAATGCGATCGCCGGGTACCGTATCCGGCACAAAGACCACGCGATTTTCCCAGCGGCCAACGCCGTCGCCCTCGCTGCTGAGGTCGGTAATGTCAAGTTCTAGGGTGGTCCCTTGTTGCCAATGAGTCATAGATGTGGGGGTGGGGTGATGGGGGCAGGGTGGGAGGGTGGCCGGGTGTGAGGGTGTGGCGACGTGAACAATCGAGTTGCGCCCTGCTGAGGTTCGCAATCTCCGGACCCTCATTATGCCGTCACGATCAGGCGATCGCCATGGCTTGGAGTTCGGCGATGGGGTCGCCTGCCAATACGGAACCATCGGGGGCTTCGAGGACGAAACCCGCATCGCGAATCATTTCAAAATCGGCGGTGGCGGCTTGCCCCGGCGTCGTCAAATAATCGCCGACAAAGATGGAATTGGCGGCGTAGAGGCCGAGGGGTTGGAGCGATCGCAACTGCACCTCGCGCCCCCCGGCGATGCGAATCTCCTGACGGGGCAGCAGCAGCCGGAACAGGCAGAGCATCCGCAAACATTGGCGGGGATTGAGGTCACCACGATCGCCGAACGGCGTGCCCGGAATAGGAATCAAAAAGTTTACCGGCACGCTCGTGACCTCTAGTTTGCGCAGAGAGAGCGCCAGATCGATCACGTCGTCCGCCGATTCTCCCAGGCCGAGAATGCCGCCTGAGCAAGTGGTCAGCCCCGCCGCTTTTACCGCCTCTACAGTGCCCACCCGATCTGCAAAAGTGTGGGTAGTGCAAATAGTGTCGTGATTATTTTCCGCCGTGTTGAGGTTGTGGTTGACGCGATCGACCCCTGCGGCGGCCAACCGTTGAGCCTGGTCTGCGTTCAGCAGGCCGAGACAGGCGCAGATTTTCATCGGGTATTGGGCTTTGACGGCGCGCACCAAGTCCAGCACGCGGTTGAACGTCGGTTCGGCGGGCGATCGCCCCGAAATCACCATACAAAACGTCCCGGCTTTGAGGGTGTGGGCGCGTTCTGCGGCGGCCAGCACCCGGTCCTGGGCCATGAGGGGATACTTCTCAATTTCGGCAGTCGAAATTTTGGACTGGGAGCAGTAGTGACAATCTTCGGGACAGAGGCCGCTCTGGGCGTTGAGCAGAAAGTGCAGCCGGACCCGATTGGCCCAATAGTGATGGCGAACTCGATAAGCTGCGTGGAGCTGCGCCATCAACTCGGTATCGGGAGCGTCAAGCACTTGATGCGCCGCTTCACGGCTGATTAGCTCTCCCGCGAGGGACTGGTCAGCGAGATGGTTCCAATCAGGGGTGGACAGCAGTGAAGTCATAACGCAAAACGGGTAACAGGCCAACCTATAGGCTAATACGGCGGCGACATTCCCGCGATCGCGATTGGCAAATTGTTGTCACCAGACTATCGACGAGTCCGCCATCAGCCGCAATCTTGAGAAGGCTCTAATCCTTAGCAGCGGTTCGATCCACCCAGCCACCCAGCCACTCCCCACGACGCCCCACCAGGACGGCCTCGCGCTACTGCCGAACCCAATAGTGACTACAGCCGTTACAAGGTCCCGCCGGATTGACCGCACAGCGCACGATTTCAGACTGGGCATTGTACTGACAGGTGATGTCGCCCATGACCCAGCGATCGCCCGTCCAACTTTTGTCTTGGCTGGCTCCGGCTACCTGCACGTAAACGTCAATCTTGTGCAACTGGTAACGGTTCGCGGTGAACTGGTAGCGATGTCGCCGCTCTAGCACGGTGTAAAGTTCTCCCTCATGGGTGACCTGCACACCGGGTTGGGGCATCCAGTCAAGCTGCACTTGCCCGAGCGATCGCCGAGGAGAATTCAAAATGAGTTCTGTCGGGGGCAGTGTTTGCTCCATGCCAGGATGAGTTGAGGTCGCCTCAAAACTTGAGTAAAGCTTGAATGAATCTTAGGGGCCATTGTCGCAGCCCTGGGCATCGCCATTAAAGTCTCTCAAGGTTGTCTTCATGATAAACACCCCCCCAAACTGAACCAGTTAGACCCATCGGCGTTGGCGATGGCCGCGGTGGGTTGGCTAAGATGTCAGCGGAAGCCAGATGACGGGAGTTCCCATGACTATCCAGCAGGTTCAATATGAGAACCTCCTTGCCGCGAGCAGCGCCTATGATGGCGCGATCGCCCTGCTCAAGCAATACCGCCCTTATTTGGAAGTCATTCCCAGTATGCGCCGCCCGCGAGAAAGCGTGGTCACCATTCCGTTACCCGTGATTAAAGTGCGTCGTCCCATCGAGCCGACGGGACATGCCGGGATTCACCTCCATGCGGGCGAATCGGTGCTGCTGCCCTGTGACGTTGCCCTCCTCATGTGCGATCCCGAGTGGAAAATCAAAACCGGCATCGAAATCCTGCTGTTCATTCATCGACCGAATGAAGATTTTTCTGACTTGCTGATGCGGTGGCGGCAAACTCAGATTTTGTTAGATGGCGGTTACGAATGGCTCATGCCTGCCCGCTACCAATATCTGCTGAACGATGGCGCTGACACGGTCCGCCCGTTATTTGTAGTCTTTCCTGGCAGTCCCGAACGCATTTCTAAGGGGCTGAAAGGGGCAGGACTGCCCGCGATCACTTACGCTGACGAAACTTTAGAAGACTCGGCCACCGCGGCGACCCCAGCGGCTGACGCTCATGAACTCAACGAAGAAGCGGCTGAAACGTTTGACTTTGCCGACCTTGATGACATTGGCAATGCTGAAATGACGTCGGAATAAGCGGCCATCTGCGATCGCGGCAGATGGCCGGTCGCCAAGGCGGTTTGCCTCGGTTGGTGCGGGCAGGTGGGGCTTCGGGCAATCGGTCTTGCCCATCTGCACTTGGGCAAAAACTGCCGCGAGAGAGGGCTACTTTTTTCTTTTTCAGAAATTTTCAGAAATTTCCTAACCCTTTGCGCCCAGAAACCAGTACGAAGCCTGGGTGAGGTCGGAATGATGCTCCTAACGGTATACTGCAAATACCTTAAATACCTTCAGATTGGATCCCTAACTCGTCTCCTTGCCTAAGGTGCTCACTCAGAACGTTTCAACCGACAATTGGGGCTTAAAATAATGCTAAGTTTTATAGTATCCCCAGTTGATGGGTTTCCCGTTGTCGGTGACTCTATTCTTTTGTTGCTTTCGCAAGGAACTAGATGAAGTTTTTCCTAGTTAGCGAAAAGCACTTCGTTAAACTGTTCAAAGAAGAGGAGAAAACCTTACTTTTTCAGGCAACGGACATAAAATATTTGTTTTGTGCGGTTTGCCTGCTTTATGATAGCTTAGAGCTTCTTTAAGGTCATAGCCTATTATTTAGCAGCCTTCAAAAGGTTTCCCATGAGGCTAGGACTGTTACATGTAATGTGGTCAATACTCTTAGCCTGATGGCATTCTCTTATTGAAAGTTCTATGACGAAGCAAGATTCCCCAAAACCTACCCGTGGCCAACTGGAGCGATCGCTGTCCCAGCGTTTACAAAAGCTCTATCGTGAGTATCTGGGTCATTCCACCGGGAAAGTCAGTTGTCAGCTTTCTGATGATAAGCTAACCATTGTGGTGGAATCTTCTCTAACCCAACCTGAACAGTTATTGTTGCAAGAGGCCGATGCTCAGAAAGTCGAGCAAATTCGAGCCGAACTGGATAATGCCTTTCGGCCAAAACTTATCGCCCTCGTCGAAGAGGTCTTAAGCCTGGAGGTGATTGACTTGATGAGCGATACGACTTTGGAAACTGAAAGAACGGGTTTTGTGATTATTCTTTCTGATGCTCCTCAGCAGTCAGTCACTAGGGAAAAGGCCACCAAAGCCAGAAATGATGCTTGACGATGGGGTATCACTGGTTGGACGTTAATCTGAAGCTACGTGCAGCTAATTCTGGGCAAAACAGTGCAAAATTCTATTGATTGATAGCCAGGTAAGCAACGACTGATTTGTTCATCACGATCCCAAATTACTTCAGCGAAGAATGCAGCAATAATGCCCTTGTCAGAGGGATGCTTCACTGATTCCCCTGTTCTTGAGCAATTTGCTGTACAAAATCAAATATGTGGTGCGCTAAGTGACGCTTTGAACAGGGCGGGACAACGGCTTTCTCCCCCCAACGGCTCAATAATATGGCTTGATTAAAATCGCTACCAAAACCGCTATTGACCTGGTCAATCGGGTTGGCAACGATCGCATCTAAACCTTTAGTCTGCAATTTTTTCAACGCTGGGGGCTCAATGTCGCCGGTTTGTGCAGCAAAGCCAATTAACAACTGGTGAGCCTTTTTTAGCGTCGACAAATGCGCCACGATGTCGGGCACGGGCGCAAGCGGCAACTGCTCAGGCAAAGCGGCCTTGGGGAGTTTTTGGGTCGCGCGATCGCGGGGTTTGACATCAGCCACCGCCGCCGCCATGACAATCCAGTCGGCTTGAGGCTGATAGGTCACTAGTGCCTGCTGCATTTCCGCCGCTGTGGTCACGGCAATTTGTTGCCCCCCGGTCAGCCCCTGCCGATGCTCCGCCACCATGGGGCCATGTACCAGCGTCACGGTGGCCCCGCGATGAATGGCGGCCTGCGCTAACGCTACCCCCATTTTTCCGGTGGCGGGATTGCCGATAAACCGGACGGGGTCTAAGTATTCCTGGGTGCTGCCGGTGCTAATGAGCACGTGCTTGCCCGCCAGATCGCGCTGCCCCTGCGTGAGCAGCAGCGAGTCAATTACCGCTAAGATTTCCGGCGGTTCGGCCATGCGCCCCTGCCCGACGCGATCGCAGGCCAGCAATCCGGTGCCGGGCGCGATCGCGTGATAACGCTGATTGGCTAACAGGTGTTGCCAGTTTTGCTGCACCCGCTGCTGCTGCCACATATCGGTGTTCATCGCGGGGGCGAGCAGCACCGGGCAGGTCGAAGCAAGGACGATATTGGTCAATAAGTTATCAGCTAAGCCGTGTGCCAGTTTCCCCAGGGTGTTGGCAGTGAGGGGAGCCAGCACGAGCAAATCGGTAGCTTCTCCCAGTTCGATATGTAGGGGTCGCGGCTGGGTTGCCGACCAAAAGTCGCGATCGGTGTAGGCCGGATGACGGCACAGGGTGGCCAGGGTCAGTGGCGTCACAAATTCTTGCGCCGCTGACGTCATGACTGGAATGACCGTATGTCCCGTCTTTACAAGGGTTGAGGCCACCTCACAGATTTTGTAAGCCGCAATTCCCCCGCCGATCCCCAAAATAATGCGGCGATTTAAAGCCGACTTCGCTGCCGTCATAGTTGGTTGCAGCCTACTTTCAGGATGAGGATTTGATTAAATCAACAACTTTGATCGGGGCGCACAACTGTACGCCCCTTCAGAAGAGGATCTTCACAACTTTATTTGTGATCCTTACTCTTCATCAAAGGGCTCATTGTCGAGCAAATAAACATAGTTTTTGACCAATTCTGGTCGCTGAAAGGCTAAAGCTCTCAGCAGATGCCAATCCTTTAAACCGTCAAAGGCGCTTTCATAAGCATCCTGCTCTAACCGCTTGGCGAGCTCCGCTACTGACTCCTGCGTCATCGCTGAGACAGACTCTTGTGATACATCGTTTAGTGTGCTCATGCTGGCTCCCCCAATCTTTCTTCTTACTGGCAAGGTACTCCCCTGCGGGAGTCACGGTTGGTAACTGGCAAAACAAAGGACTCACGCGCTGACTTTTATACCAGAAAACGCCTCCTTAATTCTGCTGAACATGATTCATGTCACGGTTGCCAACTGCAGAATTCCCCGCAATCAAACCCCGCCAAAATAGTGGGCAATGCTTAATTAATCTTGCTCCAATATCTTTGTCGGTTCTTTTCATCTTAAAAGTCAGGCTGGTTGATGCGATCGCCCTTGCGTCAAAACTTATCGAAGTCTGTCTTAATGGTCAGCCAGTGGGGATAATTTTCTTGCGTGAGGATTGAGCGATCGCTCTACTCCGTTAGCCGACTTTCCAGCTCCCGAGCGTTCGCGGCTTCGTTGGCCCTAAAAATCACCTCCTCTCAGGCACCCGGTCACTTGGGCTTGCCCTTGATGGGTTGGTTGCTCCGGCAGGGACCGGATGCCTGACCTTGACCCACATCTTCCCCTGTTCAGGCCCTGTTCAGGGTTGAGGGTGTCGCGCTCGCATCATAGGCCGTTGCTCTTTTTTCAAAAGGTGTGGGCGATGCCTCTAACGGGCTGGGGCATCGCCCCCCGAAGTGCCTAACCAGAGCATATTGAGAAGCACAACAATGTGACGATTGCTTCAAAAATTGGTCGTTAACTTGGGCATCCTCTAAGCGGGAGCGCCCCTAGATAGACGGCTCAGTTTGCTTTGGCGGTCATGAGCTACTATGGGCGCAATTCGCTCCTCTGCGATCGCCCGCTCTTGTTGGTACACCATTTATTCCAGTGGATTCTCTGCCCCCTTCCAAGCCCCTTCCGAGCCCATCGTCACGCCCTGCTTATCGGCAAGATCGAGGGGCCATTCTCTGGACGGCCTTGATGCTGTTGGGGGTGGCCTGGCTCATCTCTTCAGAAAGTCCGCTCATTTTTGGGCGATCGCGCCAGGTTCTGCCCGCCGTCTCTGAACTGGAATCAGCCCCCCTCAAAATGCCGGGGGGCGACCCCTATGTCCGGGCCTTAATGCGTACCATTTCCGCTGCGGAGTCTCATACCGTCGAACCCTATCACACCCTTTATGGAGGGCAGCGCATCAACGACTTGACTCAACACCCCGACCTGTGTGTCAAAATCATGGCCGGACCTAACAGCGGCGACTGCACCACCGCTGCCGGGCGATACCAGTTTTTGAGCACCACTTGGATGGAAAAAGCCAAAGAGTACCATCCAGAGCCGCCTCGGTGGTATTCCTGGTGGGCTGAATATAGCTTTGAGCCGGTCTATCAGGATGAGGTCGTCTATCGCTGGCTGACCGATGCGCAGGCTTGGAATGCCGACATCCCTAATTTGCTCAGACAGGGACAGGTCGAGGATGTATTTTATCTGCTGTCGGGCACCTGGACGAGCCTGGGTTACGGCATTGAAGATAATGTGATGACGCCTTATTTACGGGAAATTTATCAGCAGATACTTGCAGAGGAACTCCAGCAGGTACCGTAGCGGCAATGGGGTTGGGAGGGGCTGACTGACTTCAGCTTGGGCTGAGGGCGCACAACGGTGCGCCCCGATCGAAAAACCGAATGGGTGGTAACAGTAGCCGCAATTCTAAGTCAGAGCAGGAATCAGGCCAATTTGAATCAGGATCCAGGACAGGATGCTGTTGACGATGGTCAGGGCGAAGGCTCCCAGAATGGCGCTCATAATTCCCCAGCGCAACCGAAATCCTTCGATCAGCCAAGCGGCCAGACCAAAGATGACGATGCTGATAATGAGCGGGATGAGGCCCAAGCTGATAATGGCCCCGAAGGTCCGTAACCCTTGAGGTAAAAAATTGATGATGCCATAGAAAAAGCCAATGATCGCACCGCCTAGTAGCGCCTTAACTGGACTATCTATTTCTACGCCAGTGGGCAGCAACGAGACGAGCCAGAGACTAATGGCCAATACGACAACGGTAATCAGAAATCCGATAATCATGTTGAAAACTCCTTATCCTTACCGGTGATCAACGCTAAGCGAGCAACCAGGGAGAGACTCGGTCAGTCAGACCGTTTAGCACTAGCGTGAGCCAGATGCAAAAGCGTTGGTTAGACCGATGTCTCATTGGGGGTTAAATCCCTGCGAAGCTTCTACCTAGCTTGGATTTGAGATTATTTAAGATTACTTCATTTATGCATAGAAATTATTTCAAAGAAACATTAAGCCTGGATAAAGAGAATAAAGCTCGATATTTTTGATGCGATCGGCATTACTTGTGTAATTGAAAAAGTTTTCAGCTTCGTTGAGATATCCCAAAAGTAAATTTGGGGTTTATCTGAAAATTAATTTTAATTAAATGATTTAAGAGGCCGTTAAACCTCATCCAGATTCAGAAGTGGAGTTTTGGCATGTGGGAAACCTCACCGCCTGCGGCACCTCTCCTTCGCAAGGAGAGGTTTGACAAGGCTCTGGTTCCTCTCCTTTGAAAGGAGAGGTTAGGTGAGGTTCTGCCCGATCATACAAAACTCCAGTTCTCAACTTAGACGGGGTTTAAAGTCCAATTTCAGGTATCGAAATCTGGCTGACAGTATTTCCTGGCTTGGTGAGGCCGATCGCGTTGCTGAGCCATGACCGAGCTACCCATCAAAAGGCTGCCGAATCCGCTGGAGCAGCGCATAAAACGGTTCCCAGTCGTTTTCCGCCATGATCGGTGCCCAGATCGCCTCGATCGCAGGGCGCAGCAGCACCGTGCGGGGATTGGTTTGCTTGAGTCGAGCTGACATGGCGTCTAGGGCTGCTGCCGATTGCATTTGCAACGCCTGCTGATAGTGCTGTCGCCATTGCTCTAGCAACACCTGCGCTCCGGCATCGGAGGCTGGCAGAGTGGTGCCAAAAATTTGGGTGCCATCGTTCGCCCAGTCCGGCGTAAACTGATCCGCCAGCGATCGGAAAAAATCGTGGTACCCCACCGTTACTGAGTTCAAGAGATCCAGGGTTTGGTTGATCAGGTCGGTGCCTAAGGGGTCGGGTAGCGACTCAAAGCCTAGCTTGTGCAACATCCGCTGCGAATAGAACTGCCAGTATTGGGTTTCAAAGCTTTCCAGGGTTGACTCCAGATCCTCCTGGGGGATCACCCGTTTCAGCGGTTTTTGCAACATGCGGAGATTGAGATGACAAATAGCCGGTTGATTGCGATAGCAGTAGCGGCTGGAATAGTCAAAATATGCCGCCGTGAATTTGGGATCGTAGGTGTCAATGAAGGCGTAAGGGCCGTAGTCGAAGCTTTCCCCCGTGATCGACATATTGTCGGTGTTGAGCACCGCATGGCAAAAGCCGACCGACATCCACTGGGCCACGAGTGCCGCCGTGCGTTCTACAAGTTCCCGATAAAACTGGCTGTAGCGCTCAACCCGATCGCTCAGCCGCCCCGCTGCGGGATAATAAACCTCGATCACATGCTCCAATAGCCGCTGAATTAGGTCGGTGCGGTCCAAGTAATCGAGCCGCTCAAAGGTGCCAAAGCGGATGTGCGATCGGCTAAATCGCACCATCACGGCTGATCTCGTCGGCGATGGCTCATCCCCCCGAAACAGTTGTTCCCCGGTTTCGATCATGCTCAACGTGCGGGAAGTCCTGACTCCCAGGGCATGTAGCGCTTCTGCGGCCAATACCTCGCGCACGCCCCCTTTGAGGGTCAGCCGACCGTCGCCCCCACGCGAATAGGGGGTGGTGCCCGAGCCTTTGGTGCCAAAGTCATAGAGGTGGCCATCTTGGTCGCGGACCTGCCCGTAAAGAAAGCCGCGACCATCGCCCAAAAAGGCGTTGTATGCGCCGAATTGATACCCGTGATAGCGCAATGCCAGAAAGGGCGATCGCTCCTGAAACTGGCCAAACGCTTCGACAAAATGCTCGTTACTGACGATCGCGGGATCTAGTCCCAACTGCTGCAAAATGTCATCATTGCGAAATCGGAGAATCGTTTGCGGAAAGTCTGCCGCTGCCACGACATCGTAATAATCGTCTCCAATCGACTCCAACGCGGGCACGTATTCCAGGGACAACAACGGATTAGCTTGAGTGGCAACGGTCATACAGATTCACAGAGATTTGCTTGACTTAAGAAAAGTGTAAGTTGTTAAAGTCCATTTGATCAGGACTGTAGCCGACAAGAACGATCTCCTGCCCCTCAGTTCTAAAAATTCGAATTGCGCCCTCCGAATGCCGAATTCCGCTACACTCTACGCAATCTGACAGGGGTAAGGTACCCTTCTCACAGCAACGTCGGGAGAGCAGACATGGTCATGGGAGGCACAGGCAGTTCGAATAATTTGTTGGGTAGCCGTTATCGCATTTTGCGAGAACTCGGTCGCGGCGGCTTTGGCTATACCTATCTGGCCGAAGACGTGAATCGGTTTAACGAACTTTGTGTGCTCAAAGAGTTTTTGCCTCAGGTTAACGATGATGAAGCGTTGCAAAAGGCCAAGCAGCTGTTCGAACGCGAGGCCGATGTGCTCTATCAGCTCAACCATCCCCAGATCCCCAAATTTCGCGAACTCTTGCGAGTCCATACGCGGGGCCGCGGGCGGTTGTTCCTAGTGCAGGATTATGTCGAGGGGCCGACCTATCAAGAACTGCTCGAAACCCGCTTGAACTCAGGCAACCGCTTTTCGGAGCCCGAAGTGGTTCAGCTCCTGCAACAGATTTTGCCGGTGTTGAGCTATTTGCACAATGTGGGGGTCATTCACCGCGATATCGCCCCCGATAACCTGATCTTGCGCAACATGGATGGCTTGCCAGTGCTGATTGATTTTGGCGGGGTCAAGCAGTTGGCGACGGTGTTGCAACAACAGGTGGGCACGAATATTGTGCCGACTCGCCTGGGCAAAGCGGGTTATGCCCCCGAAGAACAGATGGAAACCGGCCAGGTCACGCCGAGCGCTGATTTGTACGCTCTGGGTGTGACGGCGCTGGTGTTGCTGACGGGGCAATCGCCGGATTTTTTGTACGATCGCTTCACCAAGCGCTGGCGCTGGCAGGATTATGTTTCCCTCAGTCCGCGGCTGACAAAGGTGCTGGAACGGATGTTGGCCCCTCGGGTGGGCGATCGCTATTCATCGGCGACAGCGGTCTCGCAAGCCCTCTCAAGTCCTGACACCTATGCGGTGCCCGGTTATCCCCCTGCTAGCGGCTACACCGAACCGACAGTGGCGGTAGCCCCTGGTCTGGCGGATCATCCCAGCACGATGGTCGCTCCTCCGGCTCCCGCGCCGGTGTCAAAACCGCTCAGACAAAATCGCCCAAGCCGCACCGGGGGTTGTTTCCAAGCGCTGTTTGGCTTGTTTCTGTTGATCGGCTCGATTGGTCTGGTCTGGTGGATTGCCAGCCGCTGGGAGCCGTCCCGCCCGGTTACGCCTCCCGACGCCGGGACGACCGAGGATACCCAAACCGGCGACGAGACGAATCCGGCCTTTTCAGCGGAAGAACAGGCCCGCAAGCAGGCGCTCAATCGCCGCCGCGATCGCCTCGGGGTGGAGGAGCGGTATTTGATCAACGTCACCGATCAACTTTTCTACAGTCAATTCCCTGAGTTGCAGTCACGTTTGCTCAGCAACGATCCTGCTGATGCGGAGCTACGGGCAGAATGGGACAACATCGCCAGCGAAGTGTTGGATGTGCTCGAAGCGGAACTCAGCCGGGCTGCCCGTCAGCGCTTGGGCAGTTTTGGGGCGAGCGATCGCGAGCAGTGGCGGCAGCAGGTTAACCAGCGCTATGTCAGCAGCCGTGCCCTTTATGATCTGGCAGATGCAAAATTTGCCTACCTGTATCCCCAGGCGGCGACGCAAAATTTCATTGACCAGCCGATTGGCCAAATCTGGTATGGCCTCGCCTACGATCGCGTGCAGTCCATCCTGTCGGGCGATCGCCTCGAAGAAATCCAGTTCGCGAGGGGGGAGTTCAGTCAATCGTTGCGCGATCGGCTGGATGCTGGGGAAGGTCGTATCTACATCCTCAATCTCAGCGAAGGTCAACTCATGCGCCTCAATCTGCAAGCGCAACCCGGCTCCACCCGGATGTCGCTCTATGTGCCCAGCCCCAACGACGAAATTCCCTACCTGTTAGAAGACTCCACTGAGAGAACCTGGTCCGGTCAACTGCCTCAGTCTGGCTACTACGAGATCACCATCGTCAATATCCAAAACTCACCGCTGAATTACGCCCTGGATGTCAGTGTCGACAATGTCAGTTCATCGCCCTCAGAAGCGGCTCCGGCGGAGGATAAGAATTGATTTGGGCTGGGTGAGGTCGGTGACGTGGGTGAGCGATTATCTTGATTGTCCAGTCGAGCGATCAGCAGTCATTAGCTTTCCTGGAAGGTCGATCGCACCAGCACATCATGCACTTGTACGTACTCCGGCTGACTCAGCACGTAGACCACTGCATTGGCCACGTCTTCGGCCTGCAATACCGGAAATCGCGAATAGACTTGCTGGGCCTGGGCGGCGTTGCCGTGATACTTCTCGGCAAACTCGGTCTCCGTAAAGCCGGGGCTGATGGTCGATACCCGAATCTGACTGTCGGCGGCCCGGAGTTCCTGCCGGAGCCCTTCGGTCAGGGCGCGCACGGCAAACTTGCTGGCGGCATACATGCCGCTTGCCCCCGGCACCCGATGCCCCGACAGCGAGCTGATGTGGACAATGTGGCCGCGATCGCCCCGCTGTTGCATATCCTTGATGGCCTCGCGGGTACAAATGCACAGCGCCAGTACATTCACCTCCAGCATTTCGCGCCAGGCCTCCGTCTCCCCCGACATGAGGGGCGATTTGTGGCCCAAACCCGCGTTATTCACCAGCACATCGACGCCGCCCCAGGTCTGCCGGATGGTATCGAACAGTGCTAAAATTTCGGCCTCTTGACGCAGGTCAGCGGTCTGCATCAGCACCTCTGCGCCTGCCGCTTCTAGCTGGCTTTGCAGCGTAGTCAAGCGATCGCGCCGCCGCGCACAAATCACTAAGCGATATCCCTGCTGGGCGAGCTGCTGGGCGATCGCCTCGCCAATGCCGCTCGAAGTCCCCGTCACTAAAGCTACCGGGGCTGTGCGATCGCCCGCCGTTGAAATATTAACCATAAGAAACCCAGAGCTGCTGCCACCTTGCTGATGTCTAAGGGGCAACGCAAGCTGGCTAGAAAGCGCCTGACCTTGGTGCCCTAAGACACTTTATTGCACTATGCAGTTGTTTCCCGGAAATAACTTCTATCATTGGATTGTAGAAGGTTCATGAAGTCATGAGACGTGCTTGGGTAATTAACATCGGCCTCACCCTCTGGTTAAGCGGTAGTTTTTTGGTGGGCTGTGGCGATCGCAATGCGACTCCTGAGCCAACTCCGACCGAACCTGAAGCCACCGTTCCAGAGCGTGGTGATGTCTCCGCTGAGCCCGACGCGGCAGACCCGTCTACCTCAGGCACCCCGGCAACCGAACCTTCCACCAGTGGCAACGGCACGGCGATTAATCCGCCCAAGACGGCGAGCTTAAAGGCGCAGCAGGCCGACACCCAAATCAATTTGCGATCGCAACCCACCACCGCTGCTGAGTCTCCAGGGTATGGACTGGTGGGCGATCCCGTCAAACTGCTGAGAGCTGCCGAGGGCGCAGATGGGCTGACCTGGTACTTCGTTAAATTCGACGAGTCGGGGGCCGAAGGGTGGATTCGCGGTGACTTCATCAACACCAGCGGCACCAGCGCCAACCTCAATCAGAGGGCCAGCGCCAGCATCGATGCCTTCACCACGGATGAAATTTTTGCTGTGGGTAGCGGCGGCTGTGGCATGACCCTGTGGCCCGTTGGTAGCCCCGACGAGTACATATTCTTCAATGGTCTGCCCGATACTGGCATGTGGATGAAGCTGGACGGCACCATGACCGAATTTCGTCGCACCGCCGCCTCTGGTCCTGAGTTTTATGGACAATCAGCGTCCCAAAGCTTTGTCAGCAGCAATGGCGCGATCACGGTGGATGTCACCGCCAGCGTCGGCTCCGAGGAAGGCTACGAGTCAGTCAATATTCAACAGGGTCGGCTGGTCTTAAAAGGCCCCGCTGGCACGACGGAAATCGCTGTAGCCGGGGATGCTGGCTGTTAAGGTCAGGGCTAAGGAGATGGGCTTAATTATTTGTAGGATGTGTTAGCGCCAGCGTAACGCATCAAATCCCTGTGGCATGGTGCGTTACGGCTTCGCCTAACAGCACCCTACAACATTGTTTGTTTATGTCCACCGACTTAGAACACCATCCCCATGCAGCAAAAAACGCCCCATGGAACGTATTGAGACCGGGACTAGTACACAGGGGCGCAAGTCTTGCTACCAATCCACCCTCATCCCCCAACCCCTTCTCCCCAAGCGGGAGAAGGGGAGCCGGAAAGCCTTGTCTGGCCTCCCCCTGGCCCAATTTTGGGAGAGGGGGACTGAGGGGGTGAGGGCCGAGATGTGGGTACACGGTAGCGCCCTTGGGGAGAGGGGTTTAGGGTGAGGGTTAAAAGGCTAGGCGAATTTACGCCACGCTCTACTAGATTGCTCCTGACTAGATTGATTGAAGTGGGGTAACGTTGGAGAAAACCGCTGCAAGGTTTTCATCTGGCTCCAAAGTTGCCTATGCTAATTAACTGGAGAGTGTGAATAAAGCATGAATAAGCAAGCGATTCGAGACCGGGTAGAGTTGATTCGGAGTAAGCGCGAAGCCCTGGTCAAGCTGTTAGCACAGCCTGATATCGGGATGTTGCGCATTGATGTCAATCAAGCGCTGGAAGAAATGGACGACCTGATCGCTGAGTTTGAAGCCATTTTTCCTCGCGACGAAATGAATTAACGGTTCCTCCAGCCGGTTAGGGCGCGATCGCGCGCTCCGTCATTTGAACTTCTCCGGTTAGTGAACCGGAGATCCGTTAAAGTTGTTTACTTGTGTGAGATTCCCCGAAGAACCGTCAATGGCCACATACACAGTTGAAATTAAGCACCAGGGTAACGTCACCAGCGTTCAAGTCCCCGAAGATCAAACCATTCTGGTTGCCGCTAACGAAGCGGGGCTAGATTTACCCTTTTCTTGCAGTGCCGGAGTGTGCACCACTTGTGCTGCGCTCATTACTGAAGGCACCGTTGATCAAACCGATGGCATGGGAGTCGGTCCGGATTTACAGGCAGAAGGCTACGCGTTGCTCTGTGTGGCCTATCCGCGATCAGATATCAAACTAGAGACGGAAAAAGAGGACGTGGTTTATCAAAAGCAGTTTGGCCAGCCCTCTTAATTGCCATGTCGATTTGGCTCGGGGCGTGACTTCTGAGCGCTAGTCCCGGTAGACGGTTTTAGTTTTTGTTGGGAGAACATGATGACGACTCACTTTATTGCCGCAGAAATTGATCTGACCGAGAATCCCGCTGAGTTACCTCAAAAAGTCGAAACCGAGTTGCGAAAGCGGGGGGAACCGCTGCGCTGGGCGATCGCTGCGGTCGATGAAATTCAGAAAACCGCCACAGTCGAAGCGGTCGTTACGGAAAAATAGGGTCGCAAATTTTCATGGTGCAACGGCCTTATACCGCAGTGTTGATCGTGCCCACTGGGGTGGGCGCAGCCATTGGCGGTTATGCAGGCGATGCTTTGCCGGTGGCGCGGGCGATCGCTGGGGTCGCGGACACGTTGATTACCCACCCCAACGTGATGAATGGGGCGCAGCTCTACTGGCCCTTGCCCAATGCGCTGTACGTCGAAGGCTACGGGTTGGATCAGTTTGCGGCGGGCCAATGGGGACTGCGTCCGGTGCATCGTAATCGCATTGGGCTGTTGCTCGATGCGGGCATTGAGGCGTCGCTGAGATGGCGACACCTGCAGGCGGCGGATGCGGCTCGGGCGACCCTGGGACTGGCGATGACCGATTATGGGGTTACCGATGCTCCGGTAGGTGTCACGCTGCAAACGGCGGCCTCTGGGGCGACCTGGGGCACCATCGCGAATCCGGGCACGCTGCTCAGGGCGGCTGAACGACTGGTGCAGTTGGGGGCAGAGGCGATCGCGGTGGTGGTGCGCTTTCCCGATGATGAAGGTTCCGCAGCCTTGCAAAACTATCGTCAGGGGCAGGGAGTCGATCCCTTGGCGGGGGCCGAGGCTGTGATTAGTCATTTGCTGGTGCGGCAGTTTCACCTGCCCTGTGCCCATGCGCCGGCCCTCAGTCCACTGCCCCTAGATCCCACCCTATCGCCTAAATCAGCCGCCGAAGAAATCGGCCACACGTTTTTGCCCTGTGTGCTGGCTGGTCTCAGCCAGGCCCCCCAGTTTGTGACTGCGGGCGATCGCCCAATCCAGACTCTCTATCGTGATCAGGTCGATGCGGTGATTGCCCCGGTGACGGCGTTTGGAGGCAGCGGGCTCCTGAGTTTCAGCGCGACTGCGGCCCATCTCATTGCGGTAGAAGACAACCCCACGACCCTCTCCATGACCCCGGAGCAACTGGGGATTCGCGCCACACGGGTGCGATCGTATTTAGAAGCGATCGGTGTGATGGTCGCTCACAAGGCCGGTATCGATCCGGTTGCGCTGGCTCCTGAGATGGCCCAAATTCAACCCCAGGGCTCGATGCAGGGGTGACAGCGATCGTCACCGCTGCCCAGTCTACTGCCCAGCCTGATGCCTTCTTGGGCTAAGGTATCTAGGGTGAAACTGATCACTTAGCTATTCCCACCATGACTTCTGATCCCCAAGATATTCAGACTTCCGTCGAGGCATCCAAAGATCCTCCAGATACTCCCGTGACTACCCCCGAAGCCGCCACCAGCGATGCTCAAAAAACTCCTTCCTTTGGCTGGAATGCTTATGCTGAGCGCATCAATGGCCGGTTTGCCATGATTGGGTTTGTCGCCCTATTGCTGCTTGAGCTGATTACCCGTCAGGACTTCTTTACCTGGTTGGGCTTTTGAGAGGGTGCCAAGAAAAAAACTGGATTGGCGCGGGCGGGGTAAGGGGCTGGCCCGCAAATAATTCCCCGCCGACCGAGTTTCGACTCCGCTCAACTCTCGACCCTCGCAAGTTGAGCGAAGTCGTTCGCGAAGCCTCTCCTGGCAGGGGAAAACCGGATTGATTGGGTCCGTTATTTAGCCGCCGCCGATCCCTAAGCCCACCATCGGGTTAGCCCAATGTCTATGGAGCTTATCCAGTTTCTACCAGCAAAATTTGCCCCTACAGGTGGGACGAATTTTGCTGTTGAGGACTCTAAAGTCGTAGTGCAACCCCTCGGGCCAGCAGTGGCTAACGGACAGTCAAGCTGTAGCTTCCCCGGTCAGAAGTGGAATACCCATTGACGATAATCAGGTAAGGACCGCTACTCGGTAGCGTGAACGAGACTTCAGAATTGGTGTTGCCGGGAGAAATGTCGTCGTTTTCAGCCACGAGATTGCCGCCGCTATCGACCACTGCCAGGTAAGTGTCGAATTCTGGACTGACGAGCGTCACTGTGACCTGCTGGCCTGCCGTCCCATCAAAGGCAAATTGGTCGTAAAGGGTGCCATCGGGGGCCAGGCTATCCCCTGTGGTGAGTTCACCTTGCTCTTGCAGAATGACTGCGCCGGTCGCAGTTCCTGAGGGGGGCGCACTGGAACCCGCATCGACTGCGCTCAGCCGCAGGTCGTAGCGGCCCTGTTCTCCCCGGCCAAAGGAGTTGGCGATAATGATATACTCGCCATCTGCTGGCAGGGTCGTCACCAGTTGCGCGTTTAACTCACCAGCGCCATCGTCATCTTCGAGATACAAGTTGTCGTCGTCTTGGCTGAGCAAAATCAGGTAAGAATCCAGGTCTTGGCTGCGCATTTCGATGGCGATGCGCTGACCGCGCCGCCCTTCAAAGATGTAGGAGTCGAAGAAACTGCCGTCCGGCAACATGTCGCTGTTGGAGGTGAGCTGTCCGGAAACGACATCGTTGAGGGCGATCGCTGCGGGTTCCCGACCCCCTCGATTGCCAGCCACACTAGCGCTCGGCAGGGCTGTCCCGTTGTTGACTTCGGCGATAAAGGTTACCACCTCATCCACTGGAATGGCAAAGCCGATGCCGATGTTGCCGCCGCTGCGCTGGGTGGTGAAGATGGAGGTGTTGACGCCGATCAGCTGCCCATCACTGCCCAATAGCGGTCCTCCAGAGTTGCCCGGATTGATGGCCGCATCGGTCTGAATCAGCCCCCGATCTAAGTCGATGCGACTGACAATGCCCACGGTTAAGGTGCCTTGCAGCCCAAAGGGATTGCCGATCGCAAACGCGCGCTGCCCCACCTGCACTGACCCTGCTGGCGCAATCTCAATAGTCGGTAGATCGCGGGGACTATTCCGGAGCTGAATCGCCGCCAAATCGACTCGGCTAGTGGCAAACCCCACCACGTCGCCGGTAAATTCTCGGCCGTCCGCCAGACGTACTTGGGCGGTTGTGTTGTTGCCAATCACATGGGCATTGGTCAAAATCAGGCCGTCAGGGGTCACGATGCTGCCGCTACCGGAGCCTTCCCCCGCCTCAACAGAGACCACCGCAGGACTCGCTTGTTGATAAACCTCAATATTCGTCTGCTCCTCCAGGTCCTGGGCGATCGCCATGACTGACGAGTCCCATGCTCCGGGTAGCTCTACCATCAGGGGCAACGAAGTGCCCGCCAGGCTCAGCCCCAAAGCCGTGCCCAATACATAAGCGCTTGAACGAAGCCGACGAGGCCACAGATTTCCCATAATCTTGACTCATTCCCAATCGCGTTTGTTCGATAAAAGGTTGAAACTGAGCAGGCTGTTATCTTTTACACCCTACATCCCCGTACTGTCTCATCCGGGTGCCCTCTGAATAGATGTGGCAGTGGGGGCTGCGCTTAAGTGCCCTTTGAACCTGTCCTAACCCATGCGTACTTAGCTAGAGGGCCTATCGGTGTACGTCTAAGCACCCTCTCCATCTCATCTTAGACGCCAGCATTAGGCGAATGCGAACCCCTCTACTGCCATCGGCAAGGCGGGGATTGATGGCCGGATGCTGAGCATTGCTGCCTGACTCGTTCGAGGGACTCAGAGGTTGGAAGAACCAGCCAACCGAATCATGCGGCATCGCCCTTGGCTTGAACGGGGCTAGAAGTCGCTTACCAGTCCCTCAATAAAAAGAATCCCCCGAGTCAAAAAGGTTCCAACCTCGGGGAATTCAATGATCGCGATCGCCCTGACTTAGTCTGACCAGGCCGCTGCTGGATGCGCCCGCCTTACTTAGAAGCTACCGGCAGTTCCGGGGCTTTGAGTCGGGGTAAAAATGCCAAAGGTTGCACCTCTTCGGTGGAGGCAAAGGCGCGCGATCGCAGATTGTCGGTCAATGCCAGCGTCGTGTTGTCGTAGATCTGCGTCAACATCTTGGGATACAGCCCGAAGCCAATAATGGGGATCAACAGACAGGCGATGATAAACACTTCACGCGGTTCCGCATCGATCAAGACTTCGTGTTCCACCAGCTCCTGATTTTCGGGACCGTAAAAGATTTCCCGCAGCATGGTCAGCAGGTAAATGGGGGTCAGGATCACGCCGACCGCCATTAGCAAGACCGCGATGAGCTTGAAGGTGAACGAGTAAGCATCGCTGGTGGCAAAACCCACAAACACCATCAATTCTGCCACAAAGCCACTCATGCCCGGCAGTGCCAGGGAGGCCATCGAGCAGGTAGTGAACATGGCGAAGATCTTCGGCATCTTCTTGCCGACGCCGCCCATTTCACTCAGGATCAGGGTATGGGTGCGATCGTAAGTCGCCCCCACCAGGAAGAACAGGCTAGCCCCAATCAACCCGTGGGAAACCATTTGCAGCACCGCACCGCTCAGCCCTAGGTTCGTAAATGAAGCGATGCCGATGATCACGAAACCCATGTGGGAAATCGACGAGTAGGCAATCTTGCGCTTCAAATTACGCTGGGCAAAGGACGTGAGGGCCGCATAAATGATGTTGATAATGCCAAAAATGACCAGTATGGGCGCAAACACCGCATGGGCATCCGGCAGCATCCCTAGATTCATGCGAATGATGGCGTAGCCTCCCATTTTCAGCAAAATGCCCGCCAGCAACATGTGCACCGGGGCGGTCGCCTCGCCGTGGGCATCTGGTAGCCAGGTGTGGAGTGGAAAAATTGGCAACTTCACCGCATAGGCGATTAAGAAGGCCGCATACATAAAGAGCTGAAAATTCACCGCATAGTCTTTGGCCGCCAGGGTCGACATGTCAAAGCTCACGACATCGCCGTAAAAGGCCATGGCCAGCGCCGCCACCAGAATGAAGAGAGAACCGCCAGCGGTGTAGAGAATGAACTTGGTCGCTGCGTACAGCCGCTTTTTGCCCCCCCAGATGGACAGCAGCAGGTAAACCGGAATCAATTCCAGTTCCCACATAAAGAAGAACAGCAGCATGTCTTGAACGGCAAACACCCCAAGCTGGCCGCTATACATCGCCAGCATCAAAAAGTAGAACAATTTGGGTTTAAGGGTGACGGGCCAGGAAGCCAAAATCGCCAGGGTGGAGATAAAACCCGTCAACAAAATTAGCGGCATCGATAGCCCATCGGCCCCCACTGACCATCTCAGGTCGAGCTGGGGCACCCAGGTGTAGCTCTCGGCGAGCTGTAGACCGGAACTGCTGAAGTCGTAGTTTAAATAAAAGGCAGTGACCAGCAATACAAAGTCAATCAGTCCCACGATGAGGGCATACCACCGCAAAGTCTTGCCGTCTTTGTCGGGAATGAAGGGAATGAATAGGGCGGCAGTGATCGGTAACAGGATGGTCACTGTCAGCCAGGGAAATTGAGCAAGTTCCATAGGAAAAATCTAAGGGTGCTTTGAGACAAATTTTTTCAATCGGGATTGCTGAAACAGTCCTATACGTAGGAATCAATAAATTCTTACTGAAGACTGTAAAAGGAATTTAAGAGAAAGCTGCAAATCGCAACAAGTTTTTAATCAATAAGAGAAATTTGCATCAAAAAGCGTGGCTGGTCGTCGCCAGCCACGCTGAGCAGCTATCTCATTAGGTAATGCCGGAGACCAGGACGAGCCCCAGTACTGCACCAAACACAATCAGCGCATAGAACTGAGCGCGGCCATTTTCCAGGTATTTTAAGCCTTCTCCAGTGACCAGGGTGACGAAGCCAGCCAGGTTGACAATGCCATCCACGATGCGGACGTCAATCGCCAGGACCTGTTTCGCTAAATTACGACAGCCTTGGACAAACACGGTATCGTAGATTTCGTCGATGTACCATTTGTTCTTCGACAGTTGGTAAAGCGGCTTGATCTGGTTGGCGATCGCGGCTGGGTCAATCTTCTTCTGCGCGTACATCAGCACCGCCAGAGAAATGCCGATGAGGCCAATGCCCACCGAAGAGCCGCCCATGATCAGGAACTCCGACCACTCGAAATCGGTGAACGCCTCCGACCAGGGCAACAGTGCTTCCACTTCTTCCCCGGCGGGGTGGATGAACGCCTCAAAGTAGTTGACGAAGGGCGTGCCGACCAAACCTATCAGGGCCGAAGGAATCGCTAACGCCACCAACGGCAAAGTCATGGAAATCGGCGACTCATGGGGCGTTTCGGCATGATGATGACCGTGGTCGTCCGCTTTTTCAGGATCGAGGGTCAGCTCTTGGGGATTCATCGCGCCCGGACCGAGGGAAGCCCCCATGGCCATGAGTTGCTCGCGCTTGAGCTGCATTTGGATGGCCTTATCGGTGCCGCGAAACGGCCCTTCAAAGGTGCTGAAGTACATGCGGAACATGTAAAAAGCGGTGATGCCCGCCGTTAGCCAGCCGATCGCCCAGAGTACTGGGCTGACTTGGAAGGTAGAGCCGAGAATCTCATCCTTGGACCAGAAACCAGCGAAGGGGGGAATGCCGCAAATCGCCAGAGTGCCGACCAAGAATGTGAAAGCCGTGACCGGCATATATTGCCGCAAACCGCCCATCAGCCGCATGTCTTGAGCCAGGGCCGGATCGTGACCAACCACTTCTTCCATGCCGTGAATGACGGAACCGGAGCAGAGGAATAGCATCGCCTTGAAGTAGGCGTGAGTCATCAGGTGAAACAGCCCCGCACCGTAAGCGCCGACGCCCATGGCCATCATCATGTAGCCCAACTGGGACATGGTGGAATAGGCCAGCCCTTTTTTGATGTCGTTCTGAGTAATGGCGATGCTAGCTCCCATGAAGGCGGTGAAGCAGCCCACCCAGGCGATCGCCGTCATTACCGTCGGCAACTCTTCAAACACGGGAAACATGCGAGCCACGAGGAAAATCCCCGCCGCCACCATGGTCGCGGCGTGAATCAGGGCCGAAATCGGGGTCGGACCTTCCATCGCGTCAGGTAGCCAAACGTGTAGCGGGAACTGCGCCGACTTCGCGACGGGACCTAAAAAGACCAGAATGGCAAAAATCGTTGCGACGCCAGCGGTGAGACTACCACTTTCTACCAAGGTGGTGAGGCGATCGCCCATCACGTCAAACTCAAAGCTGCCCGTGGCCCAAAACAGAGCCAACATCCCCAACAGCAGGCCGAAGTCGCCAACCCGGTTGGTAATAAACGCTTTTTGACAGGCATCTGCAGCGCCATCGCGCCCATACCAAAAACCGATGAGCAGATAGGAGCACATCCCTACCAGTTCCCAGAACACGTAGATCTGCAACAGGTTAGGACTGATCACCAGCCCCAACATGGAGGAACTAAACAGACTGAGGTAGGCATAGAAGCGGACATAGCCGGGATCATGAGCCATGTAGCCGTCGGTGTAGACCATGACGAGGAACGCCACCGTCGTCACAATCACCAGCATGAGGGAAGCCAGGTGATCGATGGTGTAGCCCATCGTCAGCTTGAAATCACCCGCTGATGCCCACTCGAAGGTGCGGATGTAGGTTTCATGGCCCTGTACCTGGCTAAAAAAGAGGAGAAAGGACAGCACCATGGCCGCGCCCGTGAGCGAGACGATAAATACTGCTGAGGGCCGCCGCAGGGTGCTGGTGGTCTGGCTGTAGCTGATCAGTCCAGTGCCGACAATGGCTGCACCCACTAGGGGCAGCACTGGCACTAGCCAGGCGTATTGATATATTGGCTCGATTGATTCCATACTTCCTATGCCTATTAACTGTTTCTGTAACAGGTTGGCAAAACCGCTTACATTTTTACACAACCCTAGACCCTGATTTTCATTCGCTCGATATACTTCTGTCTTTTTTTATGTATCAGAGGCGAAGGATTGGGCTAAATCATTTACTCAGGTCAATGATGCATTGGCTAGTAGAACGCGGCGCAAATACGCCTACTTTCAGCAATGACTTGGGTTCAAGGGGCAAGGCCGCAATCGTTCAAACACAGGGAGACTGCGGCGATGCCGTAGTCGTCCAGAGACTCGCCACTGAGACCTTGATGCCCTCAGCCCCGTTGGAATTGACGGATATTGTTGTACCCCACTGGCGGCGTCAACGCGGTAAAGCACACTGCCAAACCGCATCTAATTTCTATTGATCAAAAAAGTTTGGGGGACGGTGGTGCGTGGACTGGGTTGGTTGTTAGGCACGACTACCGCCCGGTGGGGATAAGGCGAAATCGATGAGATGGGCGGCGACTCGATCGCAGACGCCCGGTGCCCCCATGAGCGATCGCATTTCGGCATAACCGGCGTGCACGGCGGCCCGCGCCTGCTCGTTCTGCAAAAACTGGAGACCCGCTTGGGCGATCGCCTCGGGGGTCGCAGCCGCCTGCACAAACTCCGGCACGATGGCCCGATTGACAAACAAATTGACCGGCGAAATTAAAGGAATCTTTGCTTTCAGAATGTGATAGCCAATCCAGGCGGTGAGGGGATTCAAGCGGTAAACCACGATTTGGGGAATATTCATCAGGGCGACTTCCAGGTTGACTGTGCCGGATTTGTTGATCACCAGGTCGGCAGCGGCGATCGCGTCCACACTGCCCGAGTCGATCAGGCGGGCGTTGAGGTTGGTTTGGGCGAGGGCAGCGGCGATCGCCGGTCGCAGCTTGGCCATCGAAACGGGCACTAAAAACTGGACGTTGGGCCTAACTACCTGAATTTGCTCAGCCGCCGCCAAGATCAGCGGCATCACCCGGACAATTTCCTGTTGCCGTGAGGCGGGGAGGAGGGTGATCACCGTCGCGGCTGGGGGGATGCCCAGTTGCTGGCGAGCCGTGGCGCGATCGGGGGGCTGCACAAACTGATCGACTAACGGATGCCCAAAGTAATGCACCGTCGCGCCGAAGCGGCGATAGTAATTGGCCTCTTCGGGAAACACCGCCACCATTTGATCCGAAATTTGGGTGATCTGCTGGGTATCCTGGTCGCTAAAGGCCCAGACCCATTGCTGGGGGGCGATGTAGTAGACCGTCGGCAAATCGGGAAACTGCTTGGCCAAAAATTTGCCCAACTCCACATTGGGACCCATGTAGTCCAAAAATACGGTGAGGTCAATCTCGGTTTGGCGAAAAAACGCTCGCGCTCGGCGCTGTATCCGTAAGCTCGGGAAGATAAAGGGCAATGCTTCGACGATGCCGACGGCCCCAATCGGGGTCGTATCACCAATCAGGTGGGTCCCCACTGCTGCCATGCGCCGACCCCCTAACCCCGAAAGCTTGAGGGCAAGGCCTCGCGATTCGGCTTGCCGATAGAGGGCCTGGGCTAAGTAGGAGCCCTGTAAGTCGCCTGAGACTTCGCCCGTGCTGATAAAAATGTGCAAGGCGGAAGGGCGATCGCGATGCGGTAAACTCATTCTCCACCACTACCCGGTTTGGCACGGCTGCTACCGGCCATGGGGCCGCGGCGGTTCGACTCACTTGAGGACGTCGCCAAAAACCCCTGCAAGTGTTTGACAAAATCATTGTGCTGGGACCACTGCTCCAACTGGGATAACGCCTCTTTGAGCGGCAAGCGAGAGCGATACACAATGCGGTAGGCTTCCTTAAGTTCGCGGTAGTAGCGCCCCCCTTCTAAATCGGTAATGCCTGCTCGCCGTAGACCAATGGCGTTTAACCCGCGCACCCGACAGGGGTTGCCCTCCACCACCATGTAAGGGGGGACATCGCGATCGATACGGCTCATGCCGCCCAGCATGGCATAGCGCCCAATATGAACGAACTGATGGATGCCTAAAACACCGCCAATCACAGCGTTAGACTCAATTTCCACATGCCCCGCCAGCGCCACGGCATTGGCAATAATGACTTGATTGGCGATGATGCAGTTGTGGGCTACATGCACGTAGGCCATCAAGAGATTGTCATTGCCGATGACCGTGGCTTCACCCGCATGGGTTGCGCGGTTGATCGTGACATACTCGCGAATCTTGTTATTGTCTCCAATTTTGACCAGGCTTACGGAGCCGTCATACTTCAAGTCTTGCGGCTCAATCCCAATGACTGCTCCCGGAAAGATTTGGTTGTTAGCGCCAATTTCGGTATGCCCATCGATCACCACGTGGGCACCAATGTCTGTCTCGGGGCCAATCGTGACTTTTTCGCCAATCACTGTGTAGGGTCCAACTTTGACCGTGGGGTGAAGGGTTGCCCCTGAATGAATCACCGCCGTTGGATGGATAAGCCTAGTCAAGGACATGCCTCCGGAACCCCGAGTATCAGTAAGACGGACAGACATTATGCAAACGATTAAGGGCTAAGTTAATCAACTACAGAGAACATCAGTTCTCCTTCACACACCAGGTGGCCATCAACTTCGGCGCGCGCGTGCATTTTGCCAAATCGCTGCCGTTTTACCGTGAGGAGTGTGACCGTCATCACCAGTTGGTCGCCAGGGACGACGGGACGACGAAAGCGCACTTTATCAATCCCGGCAAACATACAGAGGCCATCAACTCCTGGTATTTGAGTCAGGACGACGCCGCCGACCTGGGCCATGGCCTCCACGATTAAGACGCCGGGCATGATCGGACGTCCGGGAAAATGTCCTTGAAAGTGGGGTTCGTTAAAGGTGACATTTTTGATGCCGATCGCCCGTTCGCCGGGAACATAGTCGATGATGCGGTCGACTAGCGCAAACGGATACCGATGGGGGAGCAGCTTTTGGATTTCTTCTAAGGTGAATGTTGTCTGAATGGTTGGGGCTGCCGAGGCAGGGGTGGGGGTCGCGGTAGAGATGCTGGAGTTGGAGTTAGTACTGACCACAGTTGTCATCGGTTCCTTCAAAATGGGCGATCTAGCCAAATACGTTTACTTTTATAAAATCTTCACTATTCTCCCATTTGCGGTGCATCCTAGCTAGATGGGGTTTGATTAGCGATCGCTTTTGCTAACTGCACATGCAGATGATGACTGGCTTTGTACGCCAGAATATGGGCGATTGGTAAGGAGCCCAGTAGACTCAAATCTCCCAACAAGTCCAATAGTTTATGTCGGGCTGGTTCATTCTCAAACCGCAAGGGCGGATTCACCCAGCCATCGCGATCGCACACCAGCGCGTTGTCTAAACTGCCCCCTTTAATCAAGCCCTGCGATCGTAAATAGTCAATTTGGTGAGCTAAGCCAAAGGTGCGAGCTGGGGCAATGTCGGTGGCAAAAGTTCCCTCGCTGGGCGTCCAACTGTGCCACTGATTGCCAATCGCTGCCAGGTCAAAATCAATGCCGTAAGTGAGTCGCGTTACCGGGGCCGGCATAGCGACGACAAAAGCATCGTTATCGCGCACCCAGATGGGTTGATTAACTTTCAAGGTTGGGCGCACAGGGGCTTGTTCCACGAGGCCAGCGGCGGTCAGCGCGGTGGCCCAATTTTGAGCCGAGCCATCCAGCAAGGGCATTTCCGGCCCATTGACTTCAATGTAAGCATTGTCAACGCCCAGGGCGACCATGGCTGCCAGCAAATGCTCTACGGTGCGCACTGTGGCTGGGCCGTTGGCGAGTTCGGTGGAGAGCTGGGTTTGGTGAACGGCGGTTACGTCAGCCCGAATTTCGGGACTACCGGGTAAATCGGTGCGCCGAAAAATTCGCCCAGTATCGGGGGCCGCAGGCAATATTTGTACCCGAGTTTCGACCCCCGAGTGCAGGCCCACGCCGACTTGGGTGAGCGGTTGCGACAGCGTCGACTGCCTAGCAGCATCGGGCGCTGATGAAACTGCGGTGACTGCGGACAGGGAGGACTGCGTCATGGTCTAAAAACGTTCGCCAATACCAAAGTGTAGCCGTCCATCGCCTTCATCGTTGAAGCCGTAGTCGATCCGAATCGGACCTAATGGTGTCTGCACGCGGACGCCAGCTCCGTAACCAAAGCCACTGCCGGGCTTGCCGCGATCGGGTCCGGGGGAGCCGGGAACATTATCACCCGTACCTAAATCAGTGCCTGCGTCTAAGAAGAGCGCCCCGCCCAAGAACGAAAACAGTGGGAAGCGATATTCCACCGAGGCTTGCAGATAGCTTTGACCAGTCCCCAGTTCACCTTCGTCGTAGCCCCGGACAGAGTTGGTGCCGCCGATCGCGAAGGCTTCATAAGGCGGGAAGTCGCCGATGATGCTGCCGCCTTGTACATTAACAGCGATCGCCTGCGGCCCTTCCCCAAATTGCAAGAAAGATACTGGGAAGTAATAGCTGTAGCTCGCCCGCAAACGGTTGAAGAAAATACTGCCGCTGCCCAGTGGGATTGACTGCTCAGTACCCAACCGTAAGACCGAACCTTCGGTAGGGGTCAGCGTGTTATTACGTTGGTCTTGCACCGCGCTAAATTGCACCGTCCATAGGTCATCAGCGCCAGACTCACTAGCGGTTAAGGGGTTGTCGTCAGGCGTGCCAGGAATTTGGTCCGGTCCCACGTCTTGAGTCACAATGTCCCCCTCGCCATCGGTGGTACGGATGCGCTGATACAGCGTTCCCAAAGAGGCACTCCACCCATTGCCCAAAGGCCGTCGGAAGGTCGCTCCAGCGCCAAAACGATTGACCCGCACGCGATCGCCATTGGCCAAGTCAATTTCGTTGGGGCCACCGTCAAAGACTAAGGAAATCGATCGTCGACCAAACCCATTTAAGGTGTAAGACGTGCGATAGGGGTCGCCACCAATCCAGGGATCGGTAAAGCTCACGTCAAACAAAACGTCGCGGGTACTGAGTTGAGCCTCGGCAGAGAATTTCTGGTTATTGCCGCCAAAGTTGTCCTGACGATAGCTCAAGGTGCCAAATAGGTCGCCTGTGAAGTTAAAGCCGATCCCCGCCGCCACAGAACCCGTGTTGCGCTCAATCACGTTAACGGTGACATCGACCTGCCGGGGGTCTTTCTGCCCAGGCTCAAGCGATAGGGTGACATCTTCAAAAATGCCCAATCCAAACACTCTTTGCAAGTCTGACTGAATCTGACTCTGCCGGAAAACATCCCCCGGCTCCGTGGCAAACTCTCGCAAAACGATATAATCCTGAGTCTTGCCGTTGATCGGATTCCCTTCTTCGTCTTCGTCCAAGCCCTCTTCGGTAAGAAACCGCACGTTAATATCTTCAATCACCCCTTCGGCGACCTGCAAGGTAACCACCCCATCTTCACCCACCTGGGGAGCCGCGATGACCTGAGCCAAGACGTAGCCGTTTTCTTGATACCAATTATTGAGTTCCAGAATGCTGTCTTGAAACTCCAGCAGGTTGATGATTTCTCCGTATTGGGGCGAGAAAATGTCATCGACCACATTTTCGGGCAGCACTTGACTGCCTTCCACCTGCACCTCAGTCAGCACGGGGTTAGGATCGACAACAAAAGTGACGCGTACCCCCAGAGGCGTGTCTGTGGGCACGGCTCGCACGTTCGCAAAGAACCCAGTGGCGAAAATGCTGTTGATGTCTTCTTGAATCTGCGATCGCGTCGTCGTTCTGCCAGGGCGAGTATCAATCGCGTTGTAAACCGTATTTTCAAGATCGGGGTCAATGGCCTCCCCTTCTGGATCAGCAACCGCTACCTCCGCCACTAGGACCTGAGTTTCTTCAGTTTCTTCCTGCTGGGCTTCCTCATCGAGTTCGTCGACTGCCTCGTCTTCTTCGGCTTCATCAAGCCCCTCTTCGATCTCTTCGATGGCGGCGTCATCATCCTCATCGAACTCCAGGGGCTCGTTATCCGTGGGCAGCGGGGCCGTCTGGGCCATTTCCAACTGTTGCGAGGTTGTGCCAAAGCCGCTGACAGCCCTTGACTGGGGCATCGAGTCGACCTCTGTCTCGGCTTCATTCAGTTGATGCACGCCAACGAAGGCCGAGGCATTTTCTGTCGTGTTCAGAGTTAAGCGGCGATCTTGATCCGCTTCAGCCCCCGGTTCGGTGCGGTCTATTTGGGGTTGAGAAGGATTAGCCGTCTCGGTCTCGAACGCTGCGATCGCGGCATCCCGCCGCACCGTTTCAGTTGTCCATCTTTGGGGAGAGCCCTCCGCAGTCGACACTAGCTCTGCCACACTGATTGCGCGTGATTCGGTCTGTTTTGAGGCCGTTGCCAGAGTATCTCCACGGGCCTGAGATGCGATGCCCAAGGTTGCCGAAAGGGTTAAGAGTGCTACGAGGCTAGGAGTTTGGCGCATGCTTGCAATCGCTAATGTCAGTAGGGGAACATGAAGAACAAGAGAATACTTCGAAACGCTTGATGTTTCGGCAATTTTTAGACTTTCGCCATAAACGGAAAGATTTTACCGCATTGGGTGAACTTACTTGAGATTCACCTGGGCCAGAATTCTCTGCAAGACTTCTTGATAAGCTTCGGCCACCTGCCCGAGGTCTTGACGAAATCGATCTTTATCTAAAACTCGATCGCTTATATCGCTTTTAGCTTGATCCCAAAGCCGACAGGTATCCGGACTGATTTCATCAGCCAATAAAATTTGATCTTCCCGGTCGAGACCAAATTCAAGTTTGAAATCTACCAACGTAATTTGACATCGTTGAAAAAAGGTTTGCAGAATCGTATTGATTTTTTCCGCAAGACGAATCAGTTCATTGATTTGTGCCTCACTGGCAAGTGCCATTGTTCGAATGCGATCGCGCGTTAGCAATGGATCCCCCAACGCATCATTTTTGTAGTAAAACTCCACCAACGGCGGAGTGAGTGGCGTTCCTAGTGCCAGTCCGGTCTGTTTGCACAGGCTACCAGCCGCAATATTGCGCACGACGACTTCCAGGGGAATGATCGTGACTGACTGGACGCGCATCTCGCGATCGCTTGGCGTGTCAATCCAGTGCGTTTTCACGCCTTGGGATTCTAACAATTGAAACAAGTGGGTTGCGATCGTGCAGTTAACCTTGCCCTTATCCGCAATTTGTCCGCGTTTTTGGGCATTAAAAGCCGTGGCATCATCCTTGAAGTAACTAACCAAAACCTCTGGATCTTCGGTGGCATAGAGAATTTTGGCCTTGCCTTCATATCGCTTCTGGCGCTCAACCATGCGATCGCTCCCAGAAAAACAGCCCCATCATCTTACTGGCTGAATGTCGCCCCAACTCAGCCAAGATGTCAGTTTGTCAATTTGCAGCGAAAACTGACGGCTCAGTGCTTCGGACTCGCCACTGTGATGGGGCTAGGCCCAACGACGAATATGTTCCACCAACAATGCTATTTCAGTTTGAACCGGCGCTTTATTTCCTTTAGCTGTGGCGTTCATTTTAGCTAGAGCACCGGTACAGGATGGCTAAACCCCCGGTTTCTTCGTCGCTGCTCTCACGGCATCACTGGCCTTCTGGCCAAGAAACCGGGTTTCTGTACCGACGCCCTAGTACAGTGCGGCGTAAATTTGCACACCCTTGGCCCTCACCCTAAATCCTTCTCCCAGCCTTGGGAGAGGGACTTTCAATCGGTATCGAGACTTAAGCCGCCGAGTACTAGGGCCAAAGTGCGTCTGCAGCCCTAACGAGCCATCGTCAACGCCGTATCCGCCAGGCTGGATTCTAAAATTGTCTGGATGTTTTCTGGCACCGTCGAAAGAAAGTCATAGCCGGTCGCCAGCTCAATGCGATCAATCGTGGTCTGGTAAGTCCGCCAATTTTCGTCGATCTCATCTCGGTTAGGCATATCCACTGCAATCACCAGCGTGTTTCCATCAATATCTTCGACAGACTGTCCCACCTCTAAAACGACAATGATTTTCCAGAGCCTAGACGGCACTGTCACCCGCCCAGAAGCTAGCTGCGCTTGCTTTCCATATCCCCCTGTCATGACCAACAAAGTCCGGTCCAATTGGTAAACTAAATCACGGCTATACTCTTCCAGTTCTCTCCAGCTCCCTCGATTGTTGCTAGGCGCTTGGGGCAAAATATTGGTCATTAAAAAAGTGGCGGCGTTGTCTTGGACACTGCGAGTCCGATCCCCAGACGGCACGAGGTGTCCGCGATCGTATCCCGTATTGAGGTAGTCATTGGGCGTAACCTGATAAACGCCCGCGGGCAGCCCCCCATCCTGCCGAAAGTTATCTTGTCTTGGCACATCCCCTAACCAATCAGCACTTAGTTGCCAGCTCACCCAATTCGCCGTGCCACGTTGACTGTTATATGACAGGGCATAGGGCGATCGCAGCAACAAATAATTGTTCAGATCTGCACTGCTGGCATTTGTGGGATTTCCTAAAACCAGATGCACCATGTCAGCCGAGGGCGGTGCCGAGCCCGTCACTGGAGGTGCTATCGCAGGCAAAGTTTCACAGGCAAGACCATTCGCGTCTTGATCCAACACGAAAGGATCATTCGGCAAAGCTTCTAAGACCGCTTGGGCTGAAGCTTGATCTCGAAAATTGTCACAGTTGCAATCATCATCCGCACAGGGGGGCAGCGTGGAAAAGTCCACCTGTGTTAAGGATGAGGGTTCGGCCACACTGGGCAAATAACTGCACCCACCGTTCAGGTAAAGCATCAATGCCGCAATTCCAAAACAAGCAACTTTGCCTTCCATAAGGATCGCGCTTTCGTGATTGGCTGGTTCCGTCTGGCTTCATTCTGCCCATTTCAGACAAATTCAATCTGACCTTAGGCGGATATTACTAATCAGCCATTGCAACCTTGACCACAGTATTTAAGAATGTTTACTAGATGGAAGTATGTCTTGTGTGTCTTGCCTGGAAGTAGATTTATAGCCAAAGCTTGATCTATGCCACGGCATACAGGCACATCGACATCACCAAAATTTATTGTCATAAGCTTTGAAAACCAACACCACGCAAGGCACTATGCTGAAGCAAATCATCTCTAAATTCCAAAATCAGTTTCCGGCTCCCGCGGTCAGCGCTCATTGCGATGGCCCTTGCGGTGTCTACGATCCTTCTTCCGCACGCATCGCCGCTGAAGCTGTGGTCTCCATGACCAAGAAGCTTCTTGATTTAGAGGCAAAACCCGGCGACCCCGCCTACGAAAACACGTTCTCTCGTTACGTTGCGATCAAAGAAGAACAAGCTCAAATCACAAAGGATGAGCTTTTGATCCTCTGGACTGACTACTTCAAGCCTCAGCACTTAGAGCAGTTTCCCGATCTGCACGACACCTTTTGGAAGGCAGCTAAGCTCTGCTCTGCCTGCAAGGTGGAAGTCAGCTCCCAGCATGCACAAGAACTAATGGCGGCTGTCGAGAAAATCCACAATATGTTCTGGGCAACCAAGAACCGTGATGTCGCTTGGTACACCGCTAGCTAACTAAGCGCTCTGGTCAATACATTTGCCCTTGGGAAGGCGATCGCAGTATTTGTTGCGATCGCCTTTTTAATTGCCTTTCCCTCTAAATGGACCATCCACCCCTGCGTCATACAACCGTAAAAGATATTTGCCTATGGCTGTTGCGGCGCTATCGGCGATTTCGTGTCACCGGAGAATCCATGATGCCAATCCTGCCACCCTCACAAGAAGTGCTAATTGACACAGCAGCCTACCACCACATACCACCTCAACCAGGAGACATCGTGGTCGCTTATCATCCGCTTCAGCCAAAGCTTCGCATCGTTAAACGCATCTTTTTCGTCCACATTGACGGTCGTTGTTATTTGAAAGGTGACAACGCCGCCTCCAGCAGCGACAGCCGACAGTTTGGACTGGTCCCACCAGAGCAAATAGCCGGTAAAGTACTCTGCCTATTTCCTTGAGTCCAGTGGCAACTTTCAACAAATATCTCTAACGTCCTGTGCCAAAAAACTCGCCAAAGATTCCAATTCAATCTCGGCCATCCCTCCCAGCCCTTGTCCTGTTTAGGTTTAAGACGGCCCGCAATTTCCTCAAAGAAAGTAGTTGACAGTCAGCAATGAGTATCGCTATATTGGTAAAGCGCTCGAGGGAGAGCGGCGCTGCGAAGCGACGAGGCTCCTGAGAGAGGTGAACCTCGA
>Ga0008836_100263_pt1 | contig 44372 bp, 37 predicted proteins | sample HotLakConsUCCR28_FD_62214 | JGI IMG/M metagenome (GOLD analysis project Ga0008836, IMG submission 62214) | Hypersaline microbial mat communities from Hot Lake, Washington, USA - Hot Lake Consortium UCC-R28 (Hybrid Assembly) ... | reverse complement strand
GTTGTAGATTTCAATGAAATCAGTATGCATGGCAGTTAATACCACTATTTCTTTATAAAGAAATAGTGGTATTAACTGCCATGCATACTGATTTCATTGAAATCTACAACAAAGATCAGGAAAGGGCTGCACAGGTATTGGCGGTAGGAGAATATCCTGCCAATGATTCATTACCTGTAGCCGGTAAGGCTGCACTCATGCAGGTGATTTCCCTGATTTATAATTTGGAAGAAACCAATACAAAATCCTGAGTCATGGAAAAGGAATTATTGAAGCATGGTTTGCATGTAAACAGAAGGCATTTTTTATCCAGCATGAGTATTGGCCTGGGAAGTGTTGCTTTGGGCTCCCTGCTGATACCGGACTTATTCAGATCCACGAACGATGGGGTAGTAGATGAGGCCGCATTGGGAGTTCCTCATTTTGCTCCAAAAGCTAAAAGGGTCATTTACCTTTTTCAAAACGGAGCGCCTTCCCAATTGGAATCCTTTGATTTCAAGCCAAAACTCAGGGAGATGTGGGGAGAAGAACTTCCGGAATCCATACGGCAGGGACAACGGCTGACAGGAATGACAGCAAGTCAAAGTTCCTTCCCCCTGGTAGGCTCCATTTATGATTTTCAGCAATATGGAGAGGCGAGGGCCTGGGTGAGTGAACTTTTTCCGCATACCGCCAAAATAGTAGACGACATTTGTATTGTCAAATCCATGCATACGGAATCCATCAACCACGATCCGGCGCTTACATTTTTTCAGACGGGGGCACAGCAGGGTAACCGGCCGAGCATGGGTTCCTGGCTGAGTTATGGACTGGGCAGCGAAAACCAAAATTTGCCTGCCTTTACCGTTTTGCTTTCCAAAGGCAAAGGAAACGGGCAGGGGGTTTATTCCAAACTCTGGAGCAATGGATTTTTACCGGCGACCCACCAGGGAGTGCAGTTCAGCAATGGAGAAGACCCTGTCCTGTTTTTAAACAACCTGGAAGGTATGCGTAAGGAGGAAAGAAGAAAGATGCTGGATCAGCTGGCGCTGCTCAATGAACATTCATTTCAAAAAGTGGGTGATCCGGAAATACAGACCAGGGTGGCGCAATATGAGATGGCTTACCGCATGCAAACGGCAGTTCCGGAGGCTACAGATTTGTCCAAAGAACCCGATCGTATTTTTGACATGTATGGAGAAGATAGCCGGAAGCCTGGTACTTTTGCTGCCAATTGTCTGCTGGCCAGAAAGCTCTCTGAAAGTGGGGTGCGATTTGTCCAGCTTTATCACCAGGGATGGGATCAGCACGGAAATCTTCCTTCCGAAATGGCTTCGCAGGCCAGGGATGTGGATCAGGCCTCTGCAGCCCTGGTTAAGGACCTGAAACAACGGGGTTTGCTGGAAGAAACGCTGGTGATTTGGGGCGGAGAGTTTGGAAGAACCAACTATTCTCAGGGGAAGCTGACGCAGGATAATTATGGCAGAGATCATCACCCCCGTTGCTTTAGCATATGGATGGCAGGTGGTGGGATCAAACCCGGTATGGTATATGGAGCTACGGATGAACTGGGATACAACATCACCACTAACCCGGTTCATGTCCATGATTTTCAGGCTACCGTTTTGCACCAGCTGGGATTGGATCATGAAAAATTGATTTACCGGCATTTGGGAAGAAAATTCCGGCTTACAGATGTTTCGGGAAAGGTAATCCGGGACATCCTGACCTGACTTTCCATAGGGAGGCTTCTTCGGCTGGATACAATGATTGAACCGGCCGTACAAGTAAATGAATAGGTTTTAAATTTGTGATTACAGGGAAAATGTCGCATTTTTAAAAACAGCAAATCCAATGAAATCTAATTTTTAGATAATCAACCACATACATGAAAAGTTTAAAGTTTGCCAATGGGGATACCATGCCAGCCTTGGGTTTAGGAACCTGGAGATCCAAACCCAATGAAGTTTTTGAAGCTGTCCTACATGCGATTAAAACAGGCTACCGACACATCGATTGTGCCCATGTCTACAAAAATGAAAAGGAAATTGGGGATGCGATAGCTAAGGCCATATCGGAGGGATGGGTAAAACGAGAGGAACTTTGGATTACCTCAAAGCTTTGGAATGATTCCCATTTAAAGGAAGATGTGCTTCCAGCATTGAAGACTACCTTACATAACCTGCAACTGGATTACCTGGACCTGTACCTGGTTCACTGGCCGGTAGCCATTAAAAAGGGGGTTGATTTCCCCTCTGGCCCCGGAGATTTTCTTACTTATTCGGAAGCACCCCTTGCGGAAACATGGGAGGCCATGGAAGATGTATGGCATAAAAAACTCACCCGCCATATTGGTGTTTCCAATTTCAATTCCCAAAAACTCGAGGAAATCAGGGAAGGGGCCAAAATCCAGCCCGAACTCAATCAAATTGAACTTCATCCGTACTTGCCCCAGAAGAAGTTGAAAGCCTATTGTGATAGCGCTGGTATTTTATTGACCGGTTATGGTCCTTTGGGTGCAGCCTACAGGGTAGCTAACAGCGAAGTAGACCACCCCCTTTTACTGGAGGATAAGGGCTTGAAAAAGATAGCTCAAAAGCACCAGGCAAGTGTGGCACAAGTAGTCCTGGCCTGGGCCATGGAAAGGGGTACCTCGGTAGTCCCCAAATCAGTCAATCCACAGAGAATAACAGAGAATTTTGGTGCCTTGAAGGTCCATCTGGATGCTTCCGATATGGAAGAAATCGATCAACTCAAAGGCCCATTTAGGTATACCCCTGGGCCTGCATGGGTTGAGAAGGGCAGCCCCTATAGTTATAGTGATCTCTGGGAAGAGTATATTTAATCCATCAAATTAAATTATTAACATATGAAATATATCACATTTGAAAATGGCGATAAATTGCCCATGTTGGGTTTAGGAACCTGGAAATCTGCCCCGGGGGAAGTTTATCAGGCAGTACTTTGGGCTCTGGAGGCAGGCTACCGGCACATCGATTGTGCCGCTGTTTACAAAAATGAAAAAGAAGTTGGGGATGCCTTGACTAAGGCTTTCAAAGATGGCCTTGTTAAAAGAGAAGATGTTTTCGTTACTTCCAAGTTATGGAACAATGCCCATGAGAGAGACCAGGTTCAGGTAGGCTTTAGCCAAACTTTAGCAGACCTGCAATTGGAGTATTTGGACTTGTATTTGATCCATTGGCCGGTGGCTTTAAAAAGTCATGTCATGTTTCCCGAGAAAGGAGCCGACTTTCTGGATCATGCTGCTGCGCCTCTTTCAGAAACCTGGGCTGGAATGGAAGCTTTGAAAAAAGAAGGAAAAGTGAGACATATTGGCGTTTCAAACTTTAATCAAAGCAAACTTGAAGAAATTCTGGCTTCTTGCGAGATTAAGCCGGAAATGAATCAAATAGAATTGCATCCATATTTACCTCAACAGAAGTTGGTTTCCTTTTGCCGCAGCCATCAGATTAATGTGACCGCTTATTCTCCACTCGGCTCTGCGGACAGGCCCAGTGCGAGAAAAAAAGCCAATGATCCCGTCTTGATGCAAGAGCAGGTTTTTCAGGAAATCGCTGACAAACATGGGAAAACGGTGGCTCAGATTTTAATAGCCTGGTCCTTACATAGGGACGTTGCTGTTATACCCAAATCAGTAAACAAAGATAGAATCATACAAAACCTGGAATCTGCGGACATCAGGTTGGATGGATCAGATATGGAAGCCATGTCCAACCTGAAAACAAAACACAGGTATATTGACGGAACTTTTTTTACAGAGGTACCGGGTAGCCCTTATGGGCAATCAGATCTCTGGGAGAAAGCTTAAAACTCAATTGGATTTACCTGAGAAGGAATGGTTTTCTGGACATTAGAGTGGTTACTTAGTCGTCTGATTTTCAAGATAAAGGGCCGGGAAATTGGTTCTTAAAAGGTGTGCTCCGTTTGCTTCAGATTGTCTAAAAACCATGATAAGAAATCAGGCTTAAAGATTATTTAAAGGGAAGGATTACTTTGTTAATTCATATACTGTATCAGTATCGGACTAATCATTATTTGTAAAATCAAGTTTAATAGCCTTATATTTGTAGTCAGTTTATATAAAGTAATATTTCGATTGTTTAGGAAGAATTATTTTAATAAAGCAAGTAATTATATCATACATATTTGGAGCCCCAATCACGAATGAAATCAATTCACATCTTATTGGTAGAGGATAACGAAGGAGATATTTTTTTGACAACCGAAGCCCTTGAGGATAGCAATTTGATCAATGAAATCAGTATAGCAAAGGATGGTCAGGAAGCATTGGATTTTGTTTTTAAAACCAAAGGATTCGAAAATAAGTCAACCCCGAGCTTAATTCTACTGGATGTCAATCTTCCCAAAAAGAGTGGACATGAGGTGTTGCAGGAGTTGAAGTCTCATGAGGTTTCTCGAAAAATTCCCGTGATCATGTTAACCACTTCCTCGTCTAAAAGGGATATTGATCTCTCCTATCAACACCATGCCAATTGTTTCATCACCAAACCCGTAGAGGTATCAGATTTTCTGGAGGCTATTGCCTCTATTGAACAATTTTGGCTTCGAACAGTAAGTTTGCCCCATTGATTTAAATTTTTTCATTGTTATTGCCGAATGCTTAATTTTTCTATGTTTGAATAAAATGAACCACATAAGGTAAATACGTACGTGGAAGGGCTTGGGATATTCTATATGTTAGCTTAAGTTCCTGATATGGTTTAAAAATTGGACCACATAAGTGACATAAGGGCATGGAAGAGGTTACGATGTATTTATGTTTGCTTAGGTTTCTTAAAGGGTTAAAAGGAGGCAGAGAGGTTTATGTTTCGGTTATTTCCCTAATTTTTAGCTGTTTATTGGTTGCTGTACTTTGTTTATTTCGATTGGATGTGTAAATTTTAGAAATAAAACCATTCACACCAATATTTCCAATAATATGTTATCAAGATTATCCGCTGGGAACATGCTATTTTCCCTCCTCCACCTGTTGTTTTTTGCTTGTGGTGGTAGCTCCATGCAGGAACAAAGTAGTGAAGATAAGCCCCAACCTAATGTTGTCATCATCTTTACCGATGATCAGGGATATGCAGATGTAGGTGTATTTGGAGCCAAAGGGTACCAGACACCAAACCTGGATAAAATGGCTGAAGAAGGGACCACCTATACCAATTTTCATGTGGCCCATGCAGTATGTTCTGCCTCACGGGCTGCCCTGCTGACCGGCTGTTATTCTAATCGGCTGGGAATTTTTGGTGCATTGTCGCATCAGAGTCAGCACGGCTTGAACCCGGAAGAAGAAACCATCGCAGAGGTTCTCAAACCCCAGGGCTATGCCACGGGTATAATAGGAAAATGGCATTTGGGGCATTTGGACCCTTTCTTACCTGCCGAACAAGGTTTTGATGAATTTTTTGGCCTTCCATATTCCAACGATATGTGGCCTTACCATCCGGAAAGGCCTGATTTTTATCCCCCGCTTCCATTGTATGAAAACAAAACAATTATTGATACTTTGGAAGATCAAAGTCAGCTGACAACCTGGTACACAGAGAAGGCGGTAGATTTTATTCAGCGAAAAAGGGATCAACCTTTCTTTTTGTACCTGGCCCATAGCATGCCCCATGTGCCACTTTTTGTTTCAGAAAAGTTTAAAGGAAAATCCGACAACGGACTCTATGGAGATGTAATCATGGAAATAGATTGGTCCGTAGGACAGGTTCTGGATGCCTTGAAAGCACAAGGGTTAGAAAACAATACCTTGGTGATTTTTACCTCTGACAACGGACCCTGGCTATCTTACGGCACTCATTCCGGTAGCCAGGGGGAACTAAAAGAAGGTAAGGGTACATCCTGGGAAGGGGGTATCAGGGTACCTACCATTATGAAATGGCCGGGTACTATTCCAGCAGGGAAAACCCAGGACGAGATGGCGATGACCATAGATTTATTGCCTACCATTGCACATCTCACGGGGGCATCCCTTCCTGAAAAGAAAATTGATGGCAAAAATATCTGGCCTCTCCTGAAAATGGAGGAAGGGGCCACGTCTACCCAGGAAGCCTATTATATTTACTATAATCAGAATGAATTGCAGGCAGTCATTATGGGCAATTGGAAACTTGTTTTCCCTCACAGATACCGTTCTCTTCCTGATGACTTTGTTCCACCCGACGATGGGAACCCCGGAAAATATGAAATGATTGAAATGGAGGAAATGGGGTTGTTTGACCTGGGGAATGATATCATGGAAAGCGTAAATCTTATTCATGAGCATCCGGAGATAGCCAATAAAATGATGGAACTTGCGGATATAGCAAGAGAAGATATGGGGGATGCCTTGCAGGACAAGGAAGGGAAAAATCTCCGCCCCCCTGGCAGATTGCCATCCACTGGTATTTAATCTCTTAAAAATTCCTTACATTAGACATTCAGGCATAGGAATTGACCTGTATGGGTAATTGAATTTTATATCTTTAAACCAAAATATTTTCATGGGAATACAGGAGGAATACAGTCTTTTTAATGATGTGTGCAGGGTAGTGGACCATGCGGCCAGTCATATGGATATACATCCGGGACTTTTAGATCAAATCAAGCAATGCAATAGCGTCTATAAGTTTAGTTTTCCTCTCCGGAATGGAGATGGTACCTACCAGGTTATCGAGGGATACCGGGTGCAACATTCCCAGCACAAATTACCGGTAAAAGGAGGGATTCGATACAGTAGCTTCGTAAACGAAGAGGAGGTAAAAGGTCTTGCTGCATTGATGACCTATAAATGTGCTTTGGTGAATATACCCTACGGGGGAGCCAAAGGAGGGGTAGCCATTGATCCCACCAAATACAATGTGGACCAATTGGAGAAAATCACGAGACGGTACACTTCTGAGTTGATCAAGAAGAAATTTATTGGTCCTGCCATTGATGTCCCGGCACCAGATTATGGTACAAGCAGCAGGGAAATGGCCTGGATTGTAGATACTTTTGAAGCTTTCAATCCGGATGTGATCAATGCAAAAGGCTGTGTGACCGGGAAGCCCCTTTCACAGCATGGCATTGATGGTAGAACTGAAGCTACCGGTATGGGGGTATTCATTGGCATACGGGAGGCTGTCAGTGTAAAGGAAGATATGCAAAAGTTAGGTCTGTCAGTGGGACTGGCAGGAAAAAAGATTATCGTACAAGGACTGGGTAATGTAGGTTATTATTCGGCCAAGTTTCTGGAGGAAGCAGGAGCCAAAATTATTGGTATCGCAGAATACAACGGAGGTATTTGGAATGAAGAGGGGATCAATGTGGATGACATTAAGGCGTATCAGATTGAAAACAAAAGTTTTAAAGGATATGGTAAAGGAAAATTCATTGAAGACAGTAAGTCTTTATTGACCTACCCTTGTGATATATTGATTCCTGCTGCCCTGGAAAACCAGATTACAATAGAAAATGCAGCATTGGTTCAGGCCAAAATTATCGGGGAGGCAGCCAATGGCCCAGTGACCCAGGATGCAGATAGAATACTTATTGACAAAGGAGTGATGGTCATACCTGACATGTACCTGAATGCAGGTGGTGTGACGGTCTCATATTTCGAATGGCTCAAAAACTTATCCAGGGTTTCCTTTGGTAAATTGGAGAAGCGGTACGACATGAAGAAGTACGACATCCTGCTGGAAAGCATTGAGAAGGCTACGGGGGATTCTTTCAGTGATGAACAAAAGGAACTCATCGTCAAGGGCGCAAGCGAAAGGGATCTGGTGAATTCCGGTTTAGAAGAAACCATGGTGACTGCCTACCACCATATGAATGGAGTGAAAAAAGAAAAAGACATAAAAGACCTTAGAACGGCCGGATTTATTGTAGCCCTGGAAAGGATCGCCATTTCTTATATGGACCTGGGAATCTTTCCTTAAGAAATTGCTCCGCGATGAAAAAAAGACAGTTTCTAAAAAATTCTTCGCTTCTTGTTGGAGCTAATTGGGTATTTCCTATGATTTCTTGCGATTCAGAATCAAAAAAACAACAGGGTCCCCTTAGGTCCAACTGGGCAGGGAATTTTACCTACAGTACCCAAACTTTGGAGGAACCTGATAAGGGGGAAGCATTGCTTGCGGCCATTAATAAGCAGGAAAAACTTAAGGTGTTGGGTACCAGGCATTCGTTCAATGCCATCGCCGACAGCCAACACCGACAACTTTCCCTGGCGAAAATGGACCCCAATATCCAGCTTTCTACGGATAGGGGCACGGTTTCAGTAAACGGTGCTCTCCAATATGGCGTATTGGCTAAAATACTGCAGGAGGAGGGATTTGCCCTGCATAACCTGGCTTCCTTGCCGCATATTTCGGTTGCAGGAGCTTGTGCCACAGGAACCCATGGATCAGGTGACCAAAATGGGAATTTGTCAACCGCTGTAACAGAAATGGAAATGATCAAGGCCAATGGGGAGATCAAGGTTTTTAGCGAAGAAACCAACCCTGAGGAACTGAGGGCATCGATTGTTCACCTGGGGGCTTTGGGAGTAGTGACCCGGTTGCGTTTACGTATCGAGCCTGCCTTTACCGTCAGGCAATTTGTTTATGAAAACCTACCATTGGAGCAGCTTGATACACAATTTGATGCAATTTTTTCTTCCGGCTACAGTGTGAGTTTGTTTACCGACTGGCAGGGAGAAAGGGTCAACCAATGGTGGATCAAGAAGAAAGGCCAAGGACAGGATGATTCCATGCCTGAGACCATTTTTGGAGCCTCAAAGGCTAAAGACCATTTGCACCCTATAAAGGAAATTTCCGCTATCAATTGTACGGAGCAATTGGGAATAGAGGGGGCCTGGCACGAGCGGCTTCCTCATTTTAAAATGGACTTTACACCCAGCAGTGGGGAGGAACTTCAGTCGGAGTATTTTGTTCCCAGGACGGAGGCAGTAGCGGCAATCCATGCGATTTATGCTATGGGAACAGAAATTTTCCCTTACCTGCTTATTTCTGAAATTCGTTCCATTAAAAAAGATGAGCTGTGGTTGAGTCCCGCCTATGGCAGGGATAGTATTGCGATTCATTTTACCTGGAAGGCAGATTGGGAAAATGTAAGCAAATTATTGCCCAAAATTGAGGCCCGGCTAAAACCATTTCAGGTCAGGCCCCATTGGGGAAAATTGTTCACTTTGGATCAGGATTACCTCCGTGGTCAATATGAGAGGATGGATGATTTTGTTTCCCTGATGAAAAACCTGGACCCATCAGGGAAATTTATCAACGATTTTCTTCAAAAAAATATTTTGTCAAAAGGCTGAAATCAAGGGGCTTCTTTTCCTTTAAAAGCCCCTTTTTAATTTATTCTTCACTTTTTAAGAGATTCAATACTTCCTCCAATTTGGCAGGATCACTCTGGTACGGGGACAGGTCAAAAATTTCCACCCTTTTGAAATCAATGGGGTGGCTTTCGCTTTGCAGGGAGATAAAACCTTCTGAGATCAGTTGCCCGTCCTTTTTTACTTCAGGATTGTGATTACTCACATTTCCGCCTCCCATTTGCGGCTGATAATAGGTAAGCACCGTATCGCCCTCCAGGATATGGTGAATGATGGAATCACCCAGGACAAGAAAATCAGCCGTTACCCATTGCTCTCCATGATAGGTCTTGGATGTTGAATTGATACAGTGGGGAGTGAAGAGTTCATTATCCATTACTACGTTGGTACCCGGGGTACAAAGGTTGCTGGTAGTTCTTGGGTTTTCACCATCTCCTCCCAGCAACTGTCCTTCAATAGAAATGGGGAAATCCTGGTCTTTGGTCATGGTCTCCGGATCCTGTCCATGCAACATGACGCCGGAATTTCTCAAAGCCCATCCTTCTCCTTCCGGAGCCTGTTCCCCTACAAAACGGTATTCTACCCGATAAAGATAATGAGAGAAGGATTCATCATAGAAGATATGACCATACTGTCTGTCGAAAGCTTCATAGCCATCATACCTGACTTTAAGCAACCCGTCCTCCACCCGGAAAGTATTGGCATAATTTTCATCCAGCTCATGTTTGGAAATTTTTATTCGCCAGTTGTCCATGTCTTCGCCATTAAATAGGCTTCTCCAGCCATTCTTGATGTCTATTTCCTCTTCCTGCTTCTCAGTCGCTGGTGAACAAGCCATCCAAAGACCGCATATAAATATTAATAATATGGATTGAATACGTTTACTTTTATTCATAGTGAAATTAATTATTGAAGATGTAATTTAAGTATTTTAATCTGGTTATTTGTTTGGCCTGTGTAGATGGGGTTGACTATTGCGTAAAAAGGGAGGTCAGGCCCTTCAAAATTTAAAATAAACAGGATTTCATAAGGCAAGTCTACCGACGCAGACCAGCCTGTTTTATCTGCGAAGACCTTTAGCTGCTGTCCGGGAGGTTTGTTTTTCTGCTGATTGGGTGAATTTTCCAATCCTTCAAAAAATGTTACGGCAAACCCATTCTCCAATCCGAAAAGCCCGGTAATCTCTCCTTCTGCTAAAACAGAACCGTCATTACCCAAGGGGACTTCCTGCCCCTGGATTTGGACAAAATTTGCTGTTTCCAAAGGTATGGATTCCTCCCATGCACCACCCTCAACCAGGTTATAGCGATGGATAAGGGGCTCTTTGTTGAAAGCAAAATACAATTGATTTCCAGCGCAACTGATCAAGGCCGTGGGAGGTTCGAAATGGAGGTTTTTTTGGTATTTGCTTTCGGGAGATAGTTTTAGGAAAGGGCTGCTTTCACCTGTATTCAGGTCCAGTTTTTCCAGCAGGTAATTGTCACGGTAATAACCCAGGGAATAAGGGCTTTTGTTGTCCCTGCCTGGATAAAATAACAACAGCTCATTGTTCCATTTGTCTATGGTACTCACATTTCTCTTCAGGTCCATGGTGCCATTGGGAAAGGGCATAAACAGCTTTTCCCGTAGTCGAAGTTCTTCATCCAAAAGCGCTATTTCACCTTTTATCGAATGGGCTAAAACCTCTCCATCATCCAGGATTTTAAGCGCATTCACATAAAACAAGCCACGCTCACCTTCTGCAGGAATGGAATTTCTGATCAAAACCTTACCCGCACTGTCAAATTTAAGGTATTCTCCGGACCTGTAATTGTAGATAATTCCCCGGTTATCCTTGAAATCTCCTGCGTGGATTTCACCTTGGAAATCAATAGATAGCGTATCTTTAACCACCAACTGGAAAGCATGGTTATTATCTCTGGCATCAGGACTGCAGGCGAATGCGAAAATCACTGAAACCAGGACTGGAAAAAATCTAGCTTGACAAAACATTCCGAAATTTAAGCGCAATTTATAACCCATTCAAACATTCTATTGAAAGTAATGCATAATTTTTTGCTATAAATCTCCGTATTTCTTCTAAATTCAGGACTGAAATGGTTCAATGTATTTACCTGCTGCCTTCAGAAGTGAAGGCATTTATCCAAAATCTAACCATAGTATTCGAAATAACCATATTAATTAATCATGAATAATTATCGTAGAAAGTTTTTGAAAAACAGCACTTTAGGTGTTGCGGGTGTTTCCCTTATACCTTCTTTTGTATTGGGTAAACCTCTGGGCCATGTGGCACCAAGTGAAAAAGTCAACCTGGCCTGTTGCGGAATCGGCCACCGGGGAGGAAGCATCACCAAATCACTTCACGAAACCGGATTGGCCAATATTGTGGCCCTTTGCGATGTGGACATGGGAGCACCCCATACCGAAGAAGTCATGAAAATGTTTCCCAATGTGCCCCGATTCAAAGATTTCAGGGAAATGTTCGATAAAATGGGGAAGGATATCGAAGCGGTAAGCGTAGGTACGCCGGATTTTTCTCACTTTCCCATTACCATGCTGGCCATGTCTCTGGGCAAGCACGTGTATGTAGAAAAGCCCATGGCCCGAACCTTTCAGGAGGTGCAGCTGATGATGGATGGTGCCGAAAAATACAAAGTGGCTACCCAAATGGGAAATCAGGGGCATTCGGAGGCCAATTATTTCCAATTTAAGGCCTGGAAAGAAGCAGGAATTATCAAAGATGTGACCAACATGACGGCCCATATGAACGGTCGCAGAAGGTGGCACGGTTGGGATACCAATATCATCTCCTTCCCGGATAAACAACCCATTCCCGACACCCTGGACTGGGATACCTGGCACACCACTGCTCATGAGCATGCCTATAACGAAGACCTGGTAAACGGACAATGGCGCTGCTGGTACGACTTCGGCATGGGCGCATTAGGTGATTGGGGCGCACATATCATGGATACGGCCCATGAATTCCTGGATTTAGGGCTTCCGGAAGAAATCATTCCTACCCGATTGGATGGTCACAACACCTTCTTTTTCCCCATGGAAACTACCCTCGAATTTAAATTCCCCAAAAGGGCAGATATGCCGGCCATGACCATTACCTGGTATGACGGGCAAAATAACATCCCTCCGGTACCGGAAGGTTACGGTGTATCCGAATTGGACCCAAATATCCCACCACCTAGTGATGGGCAATTGCAGCCATCCAGACTCAATCCTGGTAAAATCATTTATGGGAAGGACCTCACCTTTAAAGGAGGATCTCACGGTAGTACGCTATCCATCATTCCTGAAGAAATGGGTAAGGATATGGCTTCCCAGCTTCCAGAGGTCATGGAAAGCCCTTCCAATCACTTTGCCAATTTCCTTAAAGCCTGCAAAGGGGAGGAGAAGTGCCGTTCTTCCTTTGATATCGCCGGCCCCTTAAGTCAGGTGTTTACCCTGGGAGTCCTTTCCCAGCGACTCAAGGCCCATTTGAAATTTGACCGGGAGTCCAAGCAAATTACCAATCACGCATTGGCCAATCAATTGCTGGCAGGCGTTCCGCCAAGAAAAGGCTGGGAGGAATATTACAAGCTTTAAAAGGCTTGTAGATGAATCGTTTTCAGCAATTTGTGCTGTTTACGCTATGCTGCTGGGGATGGGTTTGCTGCAAGCCTTCTCCCCAGCTTCCCGTCGAGGTTTCGGGGAAACGCATGCAGGAAGTTTACGAGCGGATTAAAACTCCCTATAAGTACGGTGTGGTGTTTCAGCACAGCGATACTACCAAACTGGTGGATAGCCCTACGATCTTTCGCCACGAAGGCCAATGGTACATGACTTACATCGTCTTTGACGGAAAGGGCTATGAAACCTGGCTGGCAAAAAGTGGCAACTTACTGGATTGGGAAGAGCTGGGCAGGCTGCTTTCATTTACGCAGGATACCTGGGATGCCAATCAAAAGGCTGGATACCTGGCACTTGTAGACACCGATTGGGGTGCCGGAAACGAGGTAGGGAAGCATGCAGGTAAGTACTGGATGTCCTATTTGGGAGGAGCCACGGAAGGGTATGAAGCAGGTACTCTTGGGGTTGGAATGGCGAAATCGGATCACCTGGATAGGGCCGAAGAATGGGAGCGGATAGCCCACCCGGTTTTGCTGCCTGGTGATTCTTCTGCCCGCTGGTTTGAAACCGATAAAATCTACAAGTCCCACATTATCCGGGATGAAGATCAACTTACCGGTTTCCCTTTTGTCATGTATTACAATGCCAAAGGTGATACTGCTACCTATGAAAGTATTGGCATGGCGGGATCGGAAGACATGGTAAACTGGAACCGGATAGGCGAGGGACCGGTCATCACCCGTGGAGAAGGTATTTGTGGAGATGCACAGATAGTTAAGGTAGACGACGTGTATGTCATGTTTTACTTTGGTGCTTTCTGGAAACCCGGTGCTTTCGAGCGTTTTGCCTGCTCCTACGATCTGGTCCATTGGACGGATTGGGAAGGGGAGGACCTGGTGGCACCCTCCGAGCCTTACGACTCCCAGTATGCCCATAAGCCCTGGGTAATTCGTTGGGAGGGAGTTACCTATCATTTTTACAATGCAGTCGGAGACCAGGGCCGGGTGATTGCGCTCGCCAGCTCCGTTCCTTTAAATTGAAAAAGCATGAAAAATTGGTTGAATTATGGCCTTTTCCTGAACCTGATCCTTTTCCAGGGAACAGATGTCCTTGCTCAGGGTCTCGATGGGAAAGCGAATCCCCCCAATATTGTCATCATCTTTGCCGACGATATGGGTTATGGTGATATCAAGGCCCTGAACCCCTTATCCAAAATTGAAACTCCCGCCCTGGATGAAATGGTTGCGGAAGGCATTACCTTTTCCAATGCCCATGCGAGTGCCTCGGTGTGTACGCCTTCCCGTTTCGGCTTACTTACCGGGGAATACGCCTTTCGAACGCCAGCTGCGGCCCGGGGAATCGGCGGGTTTGAACCCCCTGTAATGGATAAAAATCGCCATTCAATGGCCGCGTTTCTTAGAAATGCCGGTTACCAAACCGGAATAGTAGGGAAGTGGCACCTGGGTTTGGAATGGGTCACCAAAGACGGCAAACCTGCGGTGTTGGATGCCGAGAGTGGGCATTCTAATGTGGATTACGGCCAGCCAATTAGAATTGGACCGAGTGATTTTGGTTTTGATTATTCCTTTATCCACCCGGCATCGCTGGATATTCCACCCTATGTATTTTTGGAAAACCATAGGGTCTTGGACCCGGGGGTGATTCTGACTACGGAGGTGTATCCTACCCGAAAGGAAAACACGGAGTTTTCCTGGGATAAGAAACACAGCAACGACCAGGCCGTTTACTGGGAAAAAGGCGTTTGGTGGAGACAGGGAGAGATGGCACCTACCTTTCGGGTAGAAGATTGCCTGAATGAAATCACCGGGCAGGGCCTGGCCTTTATCGAACGTCAATCTGCAGCTAATCCGTTTTTTCTGTATCTGCCGCTGACCGGCCCCCATACCCCCTGGCTACCTTCGGAGGAGCATACAGGTAAATCCGGAGCGGGGCTGTACGGAGATTTTGTCATGGATATCGATCAGGTGGTAGCGCGCATAAAGGAGCAGCTCCAGGCGCAGGGATTGCTGGAAAATACCCTATTGATTTTCGCCAGCGACAACGGGGCCTATTGGCCGGAAGAAGAGATTTTGCTGTACGGTCACGATTCAAATAGGGGTGTTCGGGGCCAAAAAGGTGATGTGTGGGACGGAGGCCACCGGGTTCCGTTGATTGTTTCCTGGCCGGAAGGCATACAAGAACAAGCAGCCTACCCGGGACTGGTCAGCCTGACCGATCTCTTTGCAACGGTTGCCGGCTTGCTGGATCAAAGCATACCGGAAGGTTCGGCGATGGACAGCTACAGTTTTTTACCGGTATTGCAGGGAGATACGGATTTCGTATCCCGTACCGAAATGGTGCACCATTCCTCCTCCGGCATGTTTGCCATCCGGACGCCGGAATGGAAATACGTCGACGGGCTGGGTTCGGGAGGCTTTAGCCCTCCGAATCGCTTGCAGCCCGAGAAAGGTGGGCCCAAGGGGCAGCTGTACCGAATCCGGGAAGACCCCGAGGAAAGAGATAACCTTTTTTCGAATTATCCACGGTTGGTAGAGCAGCTTAAATCCCAACTGGAAGGGATAATTAATCGGTAACTTGTTTTTTTATTAAAACATTGCGATTTCTGCCCCCGATTGGGTGAAGAACCTTCACTCCGCTATTATTCTTTACCTACTTTAAAGTTGGAATCCATTATAAGCCATTTGCAATGGCTCACTAAAGAACGTCTTCGTAAACAAATGTCCAAAATTTTGAACAGTGTCTGGCAGGGGTTTGAAAAAGTACCCAATCCGACGATTCCCTGGTTCATTAAATTCATTGGTAATTGCTGTTCGGATAAACTATTTTTAACTACGGGAGAGACTTACCAAATAAGAGGTCAGCAGTTGCAAACTCCCAGTTGATGAAGGTATAAATTACACCAAGAGAGGGCTTGATACCTTCCAGTTCTTCCAGCTCATCGCCCATTTTGTTGTTCATTCATTAATCCGTTTCCAGCACTTTGTTGCCTCCAATAAAAATTTCGCTGATGGTCCTGGTGTTCCGGATATCCTGCAGGGGATTGGCATCCAAAATGATGAAATCTGCATAATGGCTGGGAGCCAGCGTTCCCAAACCTTCCAGTTCCAGGTACTCGGCTACATTTTTGGTAGCAGAAACAAGGATATCCATGGGAGACATGCCTGCCTCGGCCATCATCTCCATTTCCAGGTGTTCAAAGTATCCCATAAATCGGGTGGGTACACCGCTGTCTGTTCCAAACACAATGGGCACACCGGCATCGCTCAATGTTTTCAGGTTGGCATAGGCGATCGGCAACTGTTTTTTATAGGTTTGTGCATTGCTGTTGGCGGCTACATTTGCCTGCCTTTCAGGATCCAGTAAGGGTTGAATGGTTTCCTTATCATAAACTTTTTGAAAAAAGGGATCCGAAAAGAATTCGGCGGTGTCTTCATAGACATAGGTGGAAAGCTCACGGGTAAGGGTGGGGCAGTACCCGATATTTTTTTCCCTGATCAATTGGATAAAGGACTCGTCCACGGGTAAGTCCCTTACACTGTGTGCCAGCAGATCGGATCCGGCTTCCAATAACCTTCTGCTGTCTTCCAGATAATAGGAATGGGTGGCGATTTTGTATCCAAGTTCATGGGACCTGCCGATCACCGCCCGGTACACTTCTTCTGACATTTTGGTCGTATTTCCCAGGTTATCATCCACCCGGATCTTCATGAAATCTACCCCCATTTCATGATTTTCTTCAATCATTTTTTCGGCTTCGGCAGGAGTATCTCCCGTGATGACTGCGCCTGCGATAAATAACCTTGACCTATTCTGGGGGTTTTTATCATTGAGGTGTCGGAAAGAAACCGCCTCTTCCTGATCCCCGCCGAGGCTGACGACAGTTGTGATGCCGTAGGTTGCATATATGGATAAATTTTCAGCAAGGTTTTCAGCGGAATAATGGCCTCCGGATATACCCTTTACGTCACCCACATGACCATGGCCATTTATCAGTCCCGGTATAATGGTTTTGCCCGTAAGATCAATCACATGGGAATGCTCAGGAATTTCTACTTCTTCCCTGGACCCGATGGCTATAATTTGATCCTCCTGAACCAAAAGAATCCCATCTTCAATAGGGGAAGACCCACTGCCATCGATGATCCTTGCACCTGAAAAGGCAGTAAATGCGGCTTCCTCCTGTATATCATTTTTACAGGAAAGCATGCATAAAAGCGAAAGGAAGAAAAAGGGATAAATTTTCATGATTAAAAGTTAATCAAATTTTGGGACTTATCCATCGGGCGGAATGTTTACCAATTTATCTGCCTGGTAAACTTTAGGGAGTACTATGGATTGTCTCCCAGATGGTGTCTAAAAACCGGAAAGCGATGAGGCTTTGTTCAGGGTTTTCTCCCATGCGGACCAAAACCAGGTTTTGGGAAGGCACTACACACACATATTGACCATCCCTACCCATGCCACAAACCATGTCAGATGGACCGTTTGGGATAAAACTTCCCGGAAAGGGAGATTGAACCCCGGGTACCATAAAACTACTCTTTCCGTTGAGCCACCAAAGGTAGCCGTAGCTTTCGTTCAGCTCCTGAGATGGTGTCAACATGGCTTGAAGGTAAGCTTTATCGGTTATGATTTCCTCGCTTCCCCACATTCCCTTTGCCAGTATCATCAGGCCAAAACGGGCCATGGAGCGGGCATCGCTGAAAAAGACCCGGTTATACCCTATTTCCTGCCAAAAACCGGTCATGCCTATTTTGGCACCTATTTTTTGTTGAAAATACTCCGATAAACCCAATCCGGTAGCCTGTTCAAGGATGGGGTCCAACAGGGTATACGGGGCATTGTGGTAAGCCCACCTTTGCCCGGGATCTGTCAGGTACTGCAGGTTTTCAGGGGCATAATCATCGGAGTTGCTTACCCCCTCATCCAGCCCGGTGGTCATACTCAGGTGGTGCCAGATCTGGATCCGGTTTTCTTGTTCTGCAGTCAGGCTGCTCCATCCGGGCCCCAGAATTTCGCTGGTAGGCTGGTCCAGTGAGAGCCGTCCTTCTTCCTGAGCGATGCCTACCAAGGTAGCGGTTAGTGTTTTTCCCGCCGAAGCCCAGTACCAGGCTGAGTTTTCCTGGAAGGGTTGATTACCGGTCAGCCTGTTGCCAAAATAGTACTCCAGGGCCATCTTTCCATCCTTTAAAACGATAAAAGCCCGGGTACCGTTTTCGGCGAGCAATTGCTCCAGCTCCTCTAACTTTTCTTCCTCCAATCCCAAACTGGTAGTTTCCCAATTTCCCGATTGGAGAGGCGGAAAGTAAAGGTCAGTAGTGGGAATAGGTGCCGGTGATGGTGACTCTTGGCAACTACAGAAAGCAATGGCAGAAAAAATGAACAAGAATGGATAATATTTCATATCAAACTCAAATTGTTCCCATAAAAGTAAGGACTTTTTGTGGAATTGATATCATGGAACAAAGACAGGGGATAGGCAGGTCAACCGAAGAGGGACCGGATATAAAATTCCGGGTGAAAGGTAAGGCAACATTGGTTTGGTAGTGGAAGCAAGAGCAAGAGGTAATGAAGCGGACTTGAAGAGTTATTATACCGTAACAAAATTATTCACTATTTAATCTTGAAAAAACCTGTTTTAATACTTATTTTCAGTTTTTAATGTTGTATTGATTGGTTAAATATGATAGCAGGTAGCTTGTTTCATTTTACAAATGATTTAAAAACCCTTCAGATTATTCTTGAAAGCCAGAGGCTGCGTGCATCATATAATATTGAGGATATCAGAGGGTTTTACCCTGATGAGGAATTCCTGGCAATGCCAATGGTTTGTTTTTGTGATATTCCGCTTAAAAATGTTTCTGATAACCATACAGAAATATATGGTGGTTTTGGTCTCGGATTCAAAAAAGTTTGGGGAATAAAGAATGGGAAAAATCCGATCATGTATAGAACAGATAACTTTTTGATTGCGACATACATTGAAACGTTAACTGAGGAAACCACATCGATTTTTCATGAAATTGAGAAATTAAATGAAATGCAAGAGTCTGTATATTTACCAGAAGCGGAACACATTTATTTTTCATTACAAAAAATAAAAACAAGTCAGAGAAACTTGATTGGATTTATTAAAAAATACGAAGTCTCGGCAGCAAAAAAACAAATTATTACCTGGAACGGGAATGGAGGTGGGTTTCCAGTTCAACCAGTAACAAATTTTCACCTTCAAATAGCAAAAAAACTAGAGATGAAATTAATAAAAAATATCATTTAGATCCAGATTTTTTGAATTTTACCGTTGATGATTTGCGTTATATCATTGTGGATAAAAATTCCGATATTGTAAAAGCGATAAGATTATATTGGGTCTTTTTCCATCAGTGAAGCTGAGAAAGGCCGATTGATTCAAAAATTAAATGATATTGAAAGTATAAATCAGGATATGTGATGGAAAATGAAGTTTTTAATAAAATCTCACAACTTAAAAGAGAGTTCAGCCTATCCTTACATTGAGAATGAAGGAGATTCAGAGAGATTGATACTCAAAAAGAAGGAGAATCGAGAGCAAATGGAAGTTCTTAAATTTGAAATCATTTCTGAATTGGGCAAGAATGGGGTCGCTATAGTTAAAAGAAATTTGGTCGATGCCTTGGATATCTTGCTGAAAGAAATTGAACGCAGCAAAACTGGATTTCCATTGGATAGAAATCAAGGCCTGGGGATAAATAATTATATCTATGGCAAAGTGGCAGGGGTTATCCGAAGTGCTATGAAAATCGGATACGGATATTACTATCCAGAATTTTATCAAGGTGTGCAAAGCGATTTTGATGCCTCAACTCTACAGGAATTGCTAATCAGCTTTAAAGAAAAATTGAGGGTTACAGATTTCAATGATTTTTTTGAATTGAAACATTGCGTAGAAATTTATTTATCCAGGATCAGGCAATTATGGGAGAAGGAAAATGCAGCGATGGTAATTCACAGGCATTAAAAAAAATAGTTATCGTTAATTATGGCAACTGCGAGGGATGGAGAACATACCTTCAGGAACCAATTAGTAGCTCTTTGCCTGTTTTTTGCAATAATTTAATTAAAAGCCAGAGAGTCCAAATCAACCAGCTATGGGATTTGGCGAGAGGCCTGGGATGGTATGGACGATTCTTCGGCCAAAACGGCGGATCTGCATTTTTTTCCCGAGCATGAAACCCCTGCCATCAGACCTACCTTGCTCTTGGTCAATCATCCGCATTCCAATACGCCATCCGCTCACAGCTGCTGACTTCCACACTATAGAAGCCGAATTCCTCGGTGACTTTTCCCTTGATCAGGTAGATGCCGCGGCCTTTGAAGGGTGTCTTTTTCACCACCGGAGGGAAATGCACCGTATCGATCCAGTGGCCCTCCCGGTCGATAAAGGTCCCAAAATTCATCACTTCCCCCTTGACGGTGCGGGTATATTTGACCGTGACCAGGTAGCCGACCAGCTGCACCCGCTTGCCCAGAAACTGCCCCATTTCCCGGGCTGCGATTCCCTTTACCTCTTGCTCTTTTACCAGCAGGAAGGGGGATTCCAGCGGGAATTCCAGGATTTCGATCTGGTCAACGATCTCCTGCCTCACATCCGCCGCTTCCAGAACAGGAGGCTGCAGCTCCCGGAAGCCCGGCTGTGCAAACAGCCGTTGACTTCCTCCGGCCGGTTTTTTTTTGCGGTGCAGGATAAAATGCGCCTCCCAGAGTGTCGCCTGCTTGCTCTTGCCGGTGAAGCGAAAGCAGCCTATCCGTACCAGGATGAGCAATTGCTCCAGGCTGATGTCAATGCGGGAGACAAAGTCCGCCAGGCTGGTAAATGCCCCTCCCTGCTGTCTTTCCTGCAGGATTTTGGTCACACTTTCTTTTTGCAGGAACTTCATGTGCACATAGCCCAGGTACACGGTTTTGCCCCGGATGCAGGTCAGGTTTTCGCTTTCATTGATGTGCGGAGCTTGTACATCGGCGCCATTCATGCGGAGTTCGTGAATGTAAAACTCGGTAGGATAAAATCCTCCGAAATTATTGATGACCCCCACCATAAATTCCAGGGGGAAATGGGCCTTGAGGTACAGGCTTTGGTAGCTTTCCACGGCAAAGGAAGCGGAATGGCCCTTGGCAAAGGAGTAACCGGCAAAGCTTTCAATCTGATGCCAGACCTCTCCTGTCACTTTTGGCTCACGTCCTTTTTTTCTGCAGTTGGTAAAAAAGCTGTCCTTTACCCGCTGGAATTCGTCTTTGGAGCGGGACTTGCCACTCATGCCCCGCCGCAACACATCGGCCTCGCTCAGGGAAAGGCCGGCAAAGTAATGGGCTACCTTGATCACGTCTTCCTGGTACACCATGATGCCATAGGTTTCGAGCATGATGTCCCGTAGTACCGGGTGGGCCATTTCCCTTCTGGATGGATCTACATGCCGCAGGATGTATTCCCGCATCATGCCGGAGCGGGCCACACCCGGCCGGATAATGGAACTGGCAGCTACCAGTTCCAGGTACTCGTCCGCTTTCAATTTTGCCAGAAGCATGCGCATGGCCGGAGATTCTACGTAGAAGGCACCAATGGTACGTCCCTCCCGCAGGTGCAGCTTGATTTTGGAATCTTTCTTGAAGGCGTCCACCTGGCGGATGTTCACTTCCTTGCCCTGATTTTGTTGGATGATTTCCAGGGTGCTTTTGATATGTCCCAGGCCCCTTTGGCTGAGGATGTCAAACTTGTGCAGGCCTATGTCCTCCGCCACATGCATGTCGAATTGGGAGATGGGGAAGCCTTTGGGCGGCAGCTCGGTGGCGGTATAGTAGTGGATGGGTTTGTGGGAGATCAATACCCCTCCCGCATGGATGCTGAGGTGGGAGGGCATGTCACGGATCACCTGGCTGTAGCGGTAGATCAGCTTGCCGTACTGGTCTGGCCGATAGTTGCTGGTTTCCAACTTGTCTCCATGGTAAATCAGCGATTCTATTTCGGATTTGGGCAGACCAAAGACCTTGCCCAACTCCCGTAGCACCGAGTTGTACTGGAAGGTATTGAAGGTGGCCAGCAGGCAGACATGTTCGCTTTCGGGGCGGTTGTATTTTTTGAAAATATAATCGGTGATTTCGTCCCGGTCTTTCCAGGAGAAGTCCAGGTCGAAGTCGGGGGGATTTTCCCGGTACAGGTTGATAAAGCGCTCAAAGTACAGGTCTAGCTCGATGGGGTCCACATCGGTGATGCACAGGCTGTAGGCCACGATGCTGTTGGCCCCGCTGCCCCGTCCCACATAGAAGAAGTTCTTGTGCCGGGCAAAGTTGACGATGTCATAATTGATGAGGAAATAGGAGACAAATCCCTTTTGCTGGATCATCTCCAGTTCCTTGAGGATGCGTTTTTCTTTGGTCTCATCCAGGCTCCCATAGCGCAACAGGGCACCCTTAAAAGTTTCCTGCCGCAGGTAGTCAAAGTCCTCCCAGTCGGATCCCAGAATGTCCCGCCTGTTTTTAACAGCCTGAAAGTAGAAGGAAAACTGGCACTGTTCCAGCAATTTCTGTGCATTGTAGATCAGGTAGCTGTGCCCTGCGCTGCGGCCTACCATATCGGCATAGCTGTAAAACCGGTCGGAGGGATCTCCCTGTTCCGATACAGGTAATTTGCTCAGCAGGGTATTGCGATCCATACAGCGGAGCAGGCGGTGGGCGTTGAACCCGGTTTTACCGGCAAAGGTAACAGGCTGCAACAGGACAAGCCGGTCTTTGTGCTTTGCCCAGGGGCTGTAGGGCAGTTTCTTCAGTTGGGAGGGGTGTAGGCCGATGTACTCGTTTTCCCGAAGGGGAAACTGGTTTTCGGAAAAGGGGTAAATGAAGAAGACATGGTCCATGGCCGGAGCCCGATCGGGGAAAGGCTGCTGGTGCACCAGGTGATGGGAGAGGTGGAGGTTCAGCGCATAGAAGCCATCCTGGTTTTGTGCCAGGCCGATGTACTGCTGATTGATGCCATTGCGGAAGTCAATACCGATCACGGGGTGGATGCCATTTTGCTGGGCTTCCCGGATAAAGGGGAAGACCCCGGAAGTACTGTTGATGTCCGATAAGGCCAGGGCATCGAGTTTGTGCTTTTTGGCTTCCGCCACCAGGGCTTCCACCGAAAGCGTACCGTATTTAAAACTGTAGTGACTATGGCAGTTGAGGTACATTTTGTTTATTTAATTAACATTAATTGGTTAATAATATAAACATTAAATAGTAATATTATGGATTGGAAAGCTATTTTTTTGGTAAGGGTAAAGTTGGGTGATTTGCTATCGGTAGATTTAAAACTGATCAATTGACAATAATAGGACAACAGAAATCCATGTTCGGAAAGACCTGATGTTTTAAAATTAATATACAGGATAGCCCTTTAATAGGTAATAAAAATATTTTTTTAAATCGATAAAGTATTATTTTTAGTATTTTATATTTAAAATAACAAAATAATATTACCATTTAAGTAGGTTGTTTTATAACACATAACAAATAAAATATTTAATTCTGTTTTATAGTTTAATTTCATTATAAAAGGTTATATTAATGGTTATAATATTTGTTAAATTTTATTTACATTAATAGACCAGAATAAAGTAAATTCTGATCAGACCTATTCAGGTGGGATTTATTAAGGACCAACAGCTTCATTTTTCCCACCGCCACTTTTAATGTTCCAGGCAAATGATGAGGACTTTCGATGGAAAGATCTGCTGCTATTTTCTTTGGGTCTTTTTAGTATTCTTCAGCTTTGTGGAGCATTAGTTAGTATTTCAAAAATTAACATCAACTTAAACCCACAAAAATTATGCATGTATTTGTATTCAGGCGGTTAGATCCGCTTTTGAAAATGCTGTCCTTACTGCTGCTTCAATTGGTTTTTATTGGGGGCACATGGGCTCATGAGACAATCTCTTCGGCAAAATTTGATTCAAGCATGGATATTTCGGTTTCAGGCACCGTTACTGACACCAACGAGGTGCCCTTGCCGGGGGTAACCGTTACAGTCCTGGGTACCAATAGGGGTACTGTTACCAATCTGGATGGTAGGTATTCCATAACGGTCCCGGACAATGCTGAGTTGGTATTTTCCTTCATTGGTTTTACTTCGCAAACCATACAGGTAGGCAACCAGAGTACCATTGATGTGGTATTGGCAGAAGACCTGGCCTCCCTGGACGAAGTGGTAGTGGTCGGCTATGGTACCCAGAAGAAAGCCAACATGACCGGATCAGTAGCTACGGTGGGGGCAGATGAAATCATCAAGCGACCATTGACCAATGTGGCCGGGCTCCTGCAGGGAAAAGTAGCCGGGTTGCAGGTTTCTTCCCATTCCTGAAAACCAGGAAGCGAAAATAATTCCCTAAGAATTAGAGGTTTAGGTACATTCAGTTCTGCCGGTAGTGAGCCTTTGGTCCTCATCAATGGCATCGCCGGCGACATGACCAATCTGGACCCCAATGATGTAGAATCGGTCTCTGTGCTGAAAGATGCTGCATCAAGTGCCATATATGGCGCCAGAGCTGCCAATGGTGTCATTCTGATTACAACCAAAAGAGGTACTGAAGGTGCGCTAAGCATCGATATCCACAGCAATGTGCAGGTTCATCAGCCTACAAGGTTACCCAGGTTGCTGAGTAATTCTGCCGATTACATGATGTACTGGAACCAGGGAAGGCAACGTGCCGGAGGTCAGGCTCCTTATTTCAGCCAGGAGGAGATTGATGCTTTCAGAAACAATCCGAACGATCCCATCAATTATCCTAATTTTGATTGGATAGATCATTCTTTCAATACGGCGGTTGCCAATATGCAATCGGTCCGCGTGAGTGGGGGCACAGAAAAAACGACTGTTGGATTATCTCTGGGCTATTTTGATCAACCTGGATTGACCAGTCTGTATGAATTCAAAAAATACAATGCAAGATTAACGGTGGATTCCAAAATCAATGATTGGATCACGGTAGGCGGCGACATTCAACTGGTCAACAAGGATATCCAACGCAGCAATTGGGATAATGGAAACGTTGATTACCAGATCCTGGCCATCTATGGGGCGGGTCCCAATTATACACCTACCATGACGCTGCCCGATGGATCTACCGGTCACGTGGCAAGATACAGCTCCAATATTGGAGAATGGACGGTAAGAAATCCGGATGCTCAGGATGCCAGTGGCATCCAAACCGATATCAATTACAACGTTTTGCCCCAATTCTATGTGGAGATCAAACCTACCGAGCACCTGACCTGGTATACCAAAGGAGCTGTATCTTACGACAACCGTGCGCTGAAAAACCATGAAACACCGGTGGATAATTATTTTTTCAAGGATGGCTCCTATGCCCACAATAACTCTACCTGGCAATTGGGAGTCAGGGAAACCTGGAATACCGGGATGTGGACCACTTTTTATTCCACATTGAATTACAGGCGCTTGTTTAATGAAACCCATAATGTCAATATTTTAGCCGGATACAACCAGGAATACAGTTTAAATCGGCAACTGAGAGGGTCTCGGGTCCATTTCCCAACCGATGAACTGAAAGAACTGGATGGTGGTGCTCCGCTGGACCAAACTACAGGAGGTTTTACACAGGAATGGGCCATCATGTCATTTTTTGGCCGTGCCATGTATGATTACAATGAGAAGTACCTACTGGAAGCCAATGTACGCTATGATGGGACTTCCAGGATTTCACCGGATAACCGCTGGGGAGTATTCCCTTCCGTATCTGCCGGCTGGAGAATTTCTCAGGAACCATTTCTGCAACAAAACCAATGGATAGATGAGTTTAAAATCAGGGGATCCTGGGGACAATTGGGTAATCAGAACGTGGGATTATATCCCTACCAGGAAGTTTTGACCACTACTTCTTATCCCTTTAATACTGCCCATCCGGGGGCTTATGTCAACCGCCTGGTAGATCCTAATCTGAGATGGGAAACCACCACTATGACTGATATTGGGTTTGATCTTTCGGTGAAGGAGGGACTGATCAATTTTACCTTTGATTGGTTTGATAAGGTTACGGACGATATTCTGTACAATGTACCCATTCCGGCCAGTGTGGGTCTTTCTCCTCCCACGGTTAATTACGGTAAAATGAGAAATACCGGTATGGAGCTGGAATTGGGATCCATCAGACAGTTTGGTGATTTTGGCTATAATATCAGTGTCAATTTCTCCACTTTCAGAAATGAGGTACTTCGGATACTTTCTCCGGTTTACGGCAATTTTACCATTCAGGAAGGACTGCCCTTTAATTCTCATTTCATGGTGGAGTGGGATGGTATTTTCCAGAATGAAGAAGAAATTGCCAACAGCCCCCAGCACCAATTCAATCCCAAGCCAGGTGATTTAAAATTTGTGGACCAAAATGGAGATGGAGTAATCAATGCGGATGACCGGGTGGTCATGGACGGTGCTTACCCCAGGTTTCATTACGGAAGTACCATCAATCTTTCCTGGAGAAATTTTGATTTAAATGCATTTTTCCAGGGTTTGGAAGGCTACAAGCAGAGTACCCAGGGATTATCCTGGGGATTGGTGCCTTATATACAGGGTTCACCCCCTCCTTTGGATTTTATCGAAAACATGTGGACGGGTGAGGGCTCCACCAATGCACATCCAGCCATGTATATTTCCGGTTATGCTCCTGTGACAGGTACGCGTAATTCTTACTGGTTATTAGATGCTTCTTATTTAAGGTTGAAGAACCTGGCCATCGGTTACAATTTGCCAGACCGTTTAAATGAAAAATTAGGTTTGAAATTTACCCGGGTTTACATGTCAGGAGACAATTTGTTTACCATCACTGATTGGCCGGGTTCAGATCCTGAAAGAGCCAATACCAATTGGTTTCAGGCCTATCCTCAGATTACCAGTTACACATTAGGCCTTAAAGTTTCCCTTTAATCAAAATAACAATAACCATGAAGAAATATATAAACCATCTGATATACAATTATTTTCTGATAGGCCTGTTCATTTTGTCTTCTGTTTCATGTACAGATTTTCTTGAAAGGAATCCTACCACCCAAATATCAGGCCCCACCTTTTGGAATTCCCAGAAGGATGCGGATTTGGCTTTGGCTGGTGTTTATTCCAGACTCAATACCAATACTTTTAACCATGAAGGGGTTTATTCCCTGGCCATTATGGCAGGGGACGCGAATGAAGGGGGGCAGAGTCTTGGAGCTGCTTCCACGGGTACCTTTGCTATGGGAATAATGGAAGCTGTTTCCGGAGGCTTGCTCGCAAACATTTACAACCATTGTTATCAGGGAATAGCTACCTGTAACTACTTCCTCGAAAATATAGACCGGGTAGACATGCCTGCAGAAAGGATCACCCGGTATAAGGGAGAAGTGCTCTTTTTGCGTGCTTTCTTCTATTTTACCCTGGCAGACTTTTACGGAGGAGTGCCACTTTACACTTCCACGGTATCCGCTGATGATGCAAAGGTGGCCCAAAGTTCCCGGGATCAGGTGATCGATCAGGTTTTGGCTGATTTAGATGTAGCGATTGCCAGTCTTCCCAATACAGATTATAGTTCCAGTGGACACGCCGTAAGAGGCTCTGCACTTGCCCTGAAGAGTCGGGTACACCTATTTGAATCCGACTGGGCTGCTGCGGCACAAGCAGCTTCTCAGGTCATGACAGATGGGCAATTTAGCCTTTTTGCAGAAGATTGGGCAAACATTTTCCTGGTGGAAGGGCAGAATGACAACCCTGAGATCATGTTTTCTACCAAATACCTCAATCCCGATAATTTCAGCAATCAGGATATCAGAATTCTCTGGCATGGCATATGGAATCCAAGACCAGAATTGAGAGATGCCTTTGAATGCATCGATGGTTTATCCATTGCTGAATCGCCCTTGTATGACCCCGATAACTGGAAGGAAAACCGGGATCCCCGGCTAGGTAAGACCATGCGGGATTTTAATGATCCGGCTGTTAAAGCCTCAGGTGAAGTAGTGGAATTTGCCTATAACGGTGTTTCTATGACTGGATTGATGCCAGCCAAAGGGGGAAATGTAGAAACCCTGCCGATTGACTATTCCACAAAAAGCGAGCAGGATTGGGTATTGATCCGGTACGCAGAGGTTTTGTTGAATTTTGCGGAAGCTACCAACGAACTGAGTGGACCTGCTCAGGCCGTTTATGATGCGGTGAATGCAGTCAGAACCCGTCCGGGAGTGGATATGCCTGCTCTTCCCGAAGGCTTGAGCCAGGATGAAATGCGGGATAGGATCTGGAACGAAAGAAGGGTGGAATTTGCCTTTGAGGGCATGCGGTACAGGGATATCAAAAGGTGGAGATATGCTGAAGAATACATACCAACCCTCGTTGAACCGGGATCTGGTATAAGAAGGGAATTTGATCCCGCCAAACATTATTTGTTTCCCTTTCCCCAATCCGAAATTGACATCAACCCTAACCTGGAACAGAATCCGGGTTATTGATGTAAGCAATGAAAATAAAACATGAAGGCCTCAGGCTTTCATGTTTTATTTTTTAATTTTATGCCTTTCCGGATCATAAATCACCTAAACAAGTATGACTGCCATTCAACCCTTTCACCTTGCTTTTCCTATCAGGGACATTGACGAAACCAGAGCTTTTTACCAGGATTTGCTGGGATGTGAAATTGGTCGCAGCACTGAAAAGTGGATAGATTTCAATTTTTTTGGACATCAGCTATCCGCCCATGTCAGGCCGGAAGAATTGGCTCAGGCAAAGGCCAATCAGGTAGACGGTAAAAATGTTCCTGTTCGCCATTTTGGGGTGGTTTTAAAATGGAAAGACTGGCATGATTTGGCAGAGAAACTAAAAGATCACCAGGTCATATTTATCATTGAACCCTATATCCGCTTCAAAGGGGAAGTAGGGGAGCAGGCCACCATGTTTTTTCTGGATCCAAGTGGCAATGCCCTGGAGTTTAAAGCTTTTCAGGATCCTGAGCAAATTTTTGCCAAATGAATTTTACGAAGCATGAAACCATTATTTTCCGGTTGCTGGATTTTTCTATTGCTGCTATTTTCTACCAACTGGCTTTTTGCTCAGGAAGGGGAACCCTATCTGATATTAATTTCCCTTGACGGCTACCGGTACGATTATACCCAACGGTTTAAGCCGAAAAACCTGACCCAATTCATCGAGGAGGGGACTGCTGCTGAAGCTCTGATTCCTTCCTTTCCTACCAAGACTTTTCCAAACCATTATACCATTGCTACTGGTATGCTTCCCGAAAACCACGGTTTGGTGGACAACTCTTTTTATGAACCCGAAAAAGACCAGGTATACAGTATGGGCAATAGAAGTATCGTAGAGGATGGTTATTGGTATGCGGGTACGCCCATCTGGGTGCTGGCAGAACAAAATGGGATAAAGGCCGCCAGTTACTTTTTTGTGGGCTCCGAAGCTCCGGTAAAAGGGGTTCGGCCAAGCTATTACTATCCCTTTGATGGCAGCGTCCCCAATTTGACCCGTATTTCGAAAGTGTTTGAATGGCTGCAACTCCCTTCGGAGGAAAGACCCAGATTGATTACCCTGTATTTTTCTGATATGGATGAGGTAGGCCACAGGTATGGCCCCGATAATGATGAAAAATTACAAGATAGGCTTGATCGGTTGGACCATGAATTGGGAGCCTTGTTTGAAGGATTAAAAAGTTTTGACTTGGATATTAATATCATCATTGTTTCCGACCATGGAATGACCAATGTCCCGAAAGAAAACATATTGAACCTGGACCATATCACAGAAGGTATCAATGCCAGGCTGGTAAATAACGGTGCACTGGCACATGTTTACCTGGAAAACCCTGAGGAAACCGAAGAAGTGTACGATCAAATTAATGCCCAAGAGGGACCTTTTAAGGTGGTAAAGGTTCAGGACCTGAGGTACTATAAAGATCCTGAAAAATACAAAAACCGAAAAGGTGATCTCCTGATCATGCCAGAGCTGGGTTATTACCTGGCGACTACCAAGGGCATGGTGACTTACCAAAACCGTTCTGCCATGTTTGGGACGGACGTTTTTGGAGAACATGGATACAGTCCGGAATTCCGGGATCTTTATGGAATTTTTTATGCCCAAGGCCCGGCGATAAAAGAGGGTTTGGTCATTCCTCCATTTCAGAACATCCATGTGTACCCCTTACTTTGTTCTATTTTGGGACTGACAGCACCAGATGATATTGATGGTAATTTTGAGGTGCTGAAATCCGTTTTAAGAGGGGAGTAAGATTGACTCGTTTAGCTTATGCTGATCAATAAAATAGCAAAAATTCTTGTATAACAAGAAAAAATGCTTATTTTTTAAGTAAAATTTAATCTGATGGAAGTACGAGACGATTTTCAGGTGGTGTATCAAGTGGATAAGGGGATTCACATTGACCTTTTTGATGAGGTGCTCAAAAAATCGGGCTTACAAAAACAGGTATTGTCCGCTTTATTGGGTCTGGACCCAAGGACCATAGATAATTACAGAAATAAAGGCCGGAGTTTTGGCGCCTTAGAGGGAGAGCTGCTTTTGAAATTAAATGAACTGTTTGAATTTGGAGCGGAGGTTTTTGAAAGCAGTAAGGTTTTTAGAGATTGGTTGCATTCCCCTGCTTTTGCCTTTGACAATAAACAGCCATTGGACTTCTTAAAATCAAATACCGGAGTGGAGCTGGTAATGCAGGCATTGTTGCGCATTGCGCATGGATACGTTGTCTGATAAATGGAGCTTTTCAGAATTACAAAAGCAGCATTTTCCCAAACAATTTTTGCCCCTGGATTTCCCGGAAGGTGGAACAGAGCAGGTGAAGAAGTCATATACACTTCGTGGAGCCGCTCATTGGCCTGTTTGGAAAATATGGTCCACCAAAACATTGGACAAACCAAAAATACCTTTAGAACCATGGTCATCTATGTGCCCGACCAAATTTCGGCCAGGCAGGTAAATTTGTCCGATCTACCGAATGACTGGAACCAGAGCTCTTTTTATAATCCTTGCCAGGCAATTGGATCCTCCTGGTTTCAAAAAAATGAATCTTTATTGTTAAGGGTTCCTTCTGCGGTAATCCCTGATGAGTCTAATTATGTGATCAATACCCTTCATCCGGAATTTTATCAGATAAAATTGATTGATGCACTGCCTTTTTATTTTGAAAAGAGACTTTAATTCTATTTGCTGGACAATTTAATTTTCCCAAATACGAGATGTTAGAGTGAAAGGAGGGAAATTCCTTAGCAAATCTTATTAGTAGGTATATAAATCGCAACAGCTTATTGTGATCAAATGCGAAAATGATAACCATTTAATTGTTCAGATTCAAAGGGAAAACGCCAGGCAATTGGTTAAAATTCATGATATTCTCTATCTTTAAATCATTGAATCCGGGAAAATAGAGCGGCTTAAAGTGTTGATGCCCTGAAAGTTGTTTTCGTGTGATGGTCGGCAAAAAAGCCAGCAGGCTAATGGCCAGAAAAGTACGGGAAATAGCGCTGATTTCGGATCGGATGAAAACCCAGGTATCCTTAAATATAAAAAATAGAAATTATGAAATTCCTTCCTTTTGTTGTAGTCTACTTGCTTTCATTGAATTTAAGTGGACAGTCCGGAACTAAAACTTTTTGGCTTAGTGAACTGGCTACAAAAAAAGAAGTCCGGGGCTATAATGGACCGAAACGAAATGCACCATTAAAAGCTTTAATCGTGGACGGTCAAAACAACCATGCGGTATGGCCGAAAGCTACCCTAATGATGAAGCAGTACCTGGAAGAAACGGGGCTTTTTCAGGTAGCTATTTACAGAACCAGGTTTACCTGGGGCGCAGAAAGGGAAAAGGAGTACTTGCCATTAGCTGGAGTGGGCGCAACCACAGATCTGGAAAACCCTCAGCATGATCCGGATTTCGCCCCCTTGTTCAAGAATTATGATGTTGTGATTTCCAACTTTGGCTGGAAAGCTGCGGATTGGCCGGACCAGACCCAAAAAGCATTGGAAGAATATGTGTCCTCCGGCGGAGGCTTTGTCTCCGTTCACGCTGCAAACAACTCCTTTCCTGACTGGCTGGAATACAATAAAATGATTGGCCTGGGTGGCTGGGGTGACCGTACTGAAAAAGATGGACCTTATGTGTATTATAATAATGAAGGAGAGTTGATACGAGATCCTTCTCCGGGGAAAGGCGGTTCCCATGGACCCAGCCATATTTTTCCCATCACCATTCGTAAAAAGGATCATCCCATCACCAGGGGAATGCCGGAAGTATGGCTAACTACGAAGGATGAATGCTATTCCCAATTGCGCGGGCCGGCCGAAAACCTGACCATTCTGGCTACTGGTAAGGATGTTTCAGGCAAAGCCCCTACTGACCGGCACGAACCCATGCTGATGGTGCTGGACTACGGCAAAGGGCGGGTATTTCACACCACCCTGGGGCATGATGATTTTTCGATCGAAAGCGTTGGTTTTATCAGCTCCTTTTTAAGAGGAACGGAATGGGCGGCAACAGGGAAAGTTACCCTACCCATACCGGATGATTTTCCTACGGCAGAAAAATCAACCAGCCGGGATTTTAAGCTGAAAATTGATGGTCAATAAAACCGAATGGAAGCAGCAGCTATTGCATCAAGCCTTTCTTTAGTTGTTCCATGGGCATTCGCAAGGATTGAAAACTTTATTACCCTTCGGAACTAGCGGCGGAGCCCCGGGTACCAGGTTTCGGCATTGGTCCGGTAGATCTTATCCACCACTGTCTTGGGCAATTTCAATCCGTTGAAGGTACCAGTGACTTTTGGTACCTGCATTTCTTGGTCCCCGGTAAAAAATTGCCAATGCCTTAACCAAACCTGATGGGCATGTTCCGAAATTTCTTCCGGTTCCGTCAATCCCATTTCCTGTATGTCCGATGCTCCGGCGCGCAAATCCGTTCCATAGAGGAGTCGGTCCTGGTAGGTAATGATGAAGTCGCGCACCCCTTCCCAATTGGTGACGGCCTGGTGTTGCAGGTGGGAGATTCTTTCTGCCATATCCACGGCCATGTTGGGAAAGGAATCCAGTCTTTTTGCCAGTTCGTTTACATCGTATTCCAGGCTTCCCAAATGCGCCCCGACAAATCTTAGATCGGGATTATTGGCGAGCAGTTGATCCCGGGCGCTAATCTGCTCCTCATATGAGGGTAAATCCGGAAACCGATACATGTGGTATCGGGGGTTTTCCCGAAAATAATCCCGATCCCCCTGAACCGTCATTTCCTCTAGCGGCAACCAGGTATTTTTGGGTTCCCCAAGATGGCCTAACAGGGTAATGTCCTTTTCCATCAACAACTGCAGGATGGAATCAAAGGCTGGATCGGTAATCATTACCAACTCGTCTTTTTCATTTTTCAACTCCATGCCAATATTTTTCCAGACCTTTACCGCTTTGGCCCCCCTGGAAATGGATTTTTCCAAATAGTCCAGGGTTTTACTTTCCCAATCGTTGTTGGTAAATCCCTCCAGGGAAAAGGTCGTACCATAGGTAACGATATCCGGAAATTCGCCGATGAGTTTCAATGAAAAATTTTCCTGCGCTTCCGGTGTCAGGTTTGGAGAGGTATACACACTTACGTTCAGCAGTCTAAACTTATCCCGGGCTGCCTGACGTATAAAAACGGTATCGAAATCCGTTCTCAGGTGCACATGGGCATCGATTTTTTCTATACGGTCAAAATCTTCCAGGGAATAGTAGCTTTCTTCCATAATTTCAGGCGTTACCTTATTGCTTTTCGGTGATTGACAGCAAAACACGAGGGTGAAAAGACAGAAAGAAAAAACAAATAGTTTGCCTATTTTGGTCATTATTTTCATGGTTTTCGAAGGAATGTGGTAAATTTTTTTTCGGTTCTGGCCCCTTTCCTGTAGGATTGGATAAGGAGTTTTAGCCCTGGTTTGGTATAATTTTAGAGAATTTTTAGGTTTAAAAAAAGGGTGGCACTCATTTATGAGGAGATTGTTGCGTTAGACCTGTCGCAAGGTATGCTGTTTCCGGCGCAAAATGAGGAAACTGGATCAGTTTGTCTAAAAATACTATTCTGAAAAAAACAGAAGTGAAAGGATTTTTTTGATGGTAACATGACCATTCCTTCGTTTGATTGTGTGTCGGTTACTCAATAAGAGGGTTTTTATTAACAAGATTTGCTAATTTTTAAATTTATACCGATTATTAGGAATTGAATTAAACATTTACCCAAAATAACCATGGTGAAATACCAGGAAAACCCTATTTCCTTTAATGACCGCAATGAGCTTTGGCTATTGTTACGGAATGGAAAACGAGAGGGTTTGGAAGGCTTGTACCGATTATTTGCCCATGAACTTTTTAAGTATGGTCTGGCCTTGGTGAATGATGCCGATTTTGTGCAGGACTGTATTCAGGAAGTTTTTTTGACCTGTGGAAGTATCACCCGAGATTGCAAAGGAGGGTTCCATCTTTACCTATGACAAGGGGTATGTGGATTATGCGAAATACGAATCCCTGATCCAAAGAGAGATATCGTACGTGACCAGGTTAAAGGGCAATGCCGTTTATCGCTCCGGAGAGGAGTTCGACATTCCCGAAAAGGCTGATTCGGGACTGCTTAAAGACGAAGAAATTGTCCTGTACTATGGGGAAAACAAGCAAAAGGATCCCGTTCAAGAAGGATTACCTATTGGGATAGTATTAATTACCGACTGTTTTAGTTAATCGCCAGCAATTGTGACCTGGGAGATGGGAAGAGAGCTCTTATCTGCAAAAAACGTTGGAAGATAGCGCTGTTGTTCAAGCAGCTTAATCAGAACTTCCCGTTGAAATACTTCTTGGGAGAAAACGAAAACGCCATTGGTCGATGTATGTTCAATTGGCTTTAAAACGTACCAACAAGAGGGTATTATATGCCCAAAAGCCACAAAAATTAAGTGTTTTGACTGGAGTTAAACCAAATCGGCTACGATAAAATAGCTTTTGTCATGATGTCAATGCTAAAATCGTCTCAAAAATTACTAATTTGGATTTTTAAAATAGCTAGACAATTTATACCCAAATCAAACTAATATAATGAAATCAACAAGAAGAACATTTTTAAAATCAGCTTCAACAGCTGGTTTAGGAGCATTATTTATTCCCAATTTCATCGAACGTCCGCCGAGTACAAAATTGCGTTTTGCAATGATTGGTGTAGGTGCCAGAGGTCGTGCGAGTTGGAGCCAGGTTGCCGTAGAGGATATTGTGGCCATGTGCGATGTTGACGACAGAATGACTGAAGATGCCTACAAAACGGTGCCGAAAGCTAAAAAGTACAAAGATTTCAGGCTGATGTTCGACGAAATGGCCAATGAAATTGATGCCGTTATGATTGCTACGCCTGACCACACACATTTCCCAGCGGCAATGGCTGCCATGCAACTTGGGAAACATGTATTGGTTGAAAAACCACTGGTGCATAATATTTGGCAATGCCGCACCATGAAAAAAGCAGCGAAGCATTATGGTATCGTATCGCAAATGGCAAATCAGGGACATACAACCCATGGGATCAGATTGGTAAAAGAATGGTATGGTGCAGGTGTTCTTGGGGATGTAAAAGAAGTAATTAGATGGGGAGGCCCGACAACATTTAGCCCGGATGGATATTTCTCGAAGCCTGAAGATTTTCCATTTCCTGAACATGAAGTACCCAAGGGTTTAGATTGGGATTTATGGAAAGGTCCCGCAGCTGATCGTCCTTTTAATAATGAATATGCACCTAAGTCATGGAGAACTTTCTACGATTTTGGTAGCGGAGCAATGGCCGACTGGTGTTGTCATACCTTAGACGCTCCTTTTTGGGCGTTGGATCTTGGAATGCCACATACCGTAGATGCGGTGATACCAAACCCTGAAGTTCCGGATCATAGTATGATTGCAAAGGAATCAACGATAACCTGGCAATTTGGAGCTCGTGGTAATAAACCACCTGTTACTATGAAATGGATTGAAGGCATGGGCAAACCGGAATTAAAGGAGGAGTATGGGCTCGAAGAAATGCCGGATAATGGGATGATTATGATTGGTTCGAAGAAGACACTTTACCATGGTGGTCGTCCAAACAATCCCCGATTACTTGTCCCTGAAGAAGAATGGATAGATTTCCAAAAGAATAAACCAGCAGAAACCATTCCAAGAGTGGAAGAAGAAAAACCAGTACAAGAATGGGTGGCTGCCATTAAAAACGACACCTTGCCGGGCTCAAACTTCGATTACGGTGCAGACTTAACCGAAATGGGACTTGTAGGTGTATTGGCTCAACGTTTTGGCGGAACCATTAAATACGACGAAAAAAACATGAAGGCCATTGGTCGTCCAGAGCTAGATGCATACATTAAAGAGCCTGTTCGCGAAGGATGGTCTTACGGAGAGGACCTTTGGTAGAATGGACAGGATTTTATTGATAATATATGGGTGAAAGGATTGAATTCAAATAAATACCAATTCCTTGACTTGGTGCCTGTGGACTCCTGGGAAATACCCTGGTGATTTTTTGCCAAATAATGGGTGTTTATTTGGAAAACCATGGCTTGGGCAATGCATTGACCATGAATGAAGTATCGGTCCGGATTCCCATGTTCATTTACCGGGATAAATTCAAAGTCAATTAAGCAAAAGTCGAAGCACTTGTTTTGAGTACCGATGTTTTTCCGATAATCTTGGATTTGGCAGATTTGCCGATTCCCCATCATTTCCATGGTAAATCCCTATCTCCAATCATGAAGGATCCTTTAACCCAGATACCCCCCTTTGTGGCCAGTGAAAGTGTAGGTGTTGGAGGTAAAATTGGAACAGGTCACCGAATGATAAGATCCATGGATTGGAAGTATATGATTATTGATATGAATGAGGAATTACTGTATAATCTATCAGAAGATCCTTTTGAAAAGAACAACCTAATTCACAAAAAATTATATGAATCGGAAAAACAACAATTAATGGAGTATTATCAGGAATGGAAAAATTTGGTAGGGGATACCAAGCCCGATCCATCCTCCGCAAAATAAGATAGAAGGACTGTTTTTTGATATTAAAGAAACAAACTGTGGGCTAAAATCAGTAAATTTCCTTTGTTAAAGGTAATAAATCAGTTGAGAAATGAGAAACATTACATTCGAGATGAGCGGAATACCTAACGTATCCAGCCGTACTTTCTTATTGGTCTGTACTTTATATTTCAAACCGTCACGTATGACAGCCATTTTATGATACTTTTTTTGAAAGGGGTAATGCGCTTCCGTAAACAGAAACGCTTGAAATGGTAAATTACAAGTATCCAAACGTTTAGCTATAAGCGAATCTGCTAATCATGAAAAGCTCTTGTTTTAATTTCCCACTTTTATTGCTGCTGTGTACGGCAGCTAGTGGCAGCTTTTCTACTCCAAAACAGGCAAACTGGAATTGTATCACCTGCCCGATGATCTTGGCGAAACAAAGGACTTGTACGCATCCCAGCCCAAAAAGGCGGAGGAACTGGACAGCAAGCTTCGGGCCTACCTGCAGGAAGTAAACCCGGAATTATTCAAAAAATTAAGCACTTATTGATCGGTTGTTTTCGGGAGGTAATTCCTGGTTCAATCCTTGTTTGCAGGCCAAACGAATTCAGCCAAGCAGTTAATCTACCGCAAACCTGTCTTGCTTTTATTTCGTGGCTTTATATGTATTATTTGTATATACCTTTTCAAAACTGAGTCTGAAATTCTCCAGAAAATGTTCAGGTTTCAATGCCTGGAAATTTCCCGAATATTCCACCATCCGTTCATTTACTTTTTTGAGCACAGAAATAGAGGATACATAAATTGGATGTACAAAGTGCCCAATTCCCCCAAATAATAAAATTCCTTGAAGAACTGATTTCATGGGTAAAAAATTTAAACTTTTTGTCATGCCTGGGCTAACATATTACACAGGATAGGTAAAATATTGGATGTTTAACCTGAAATATCCTGGTAATTTTATTTACTAACATAAAACCTCACTGTAATGAAAATAAATACTTATTTCAGCAGGAAGAAAATTGATTTTTGCTTCTATCTGAAAAAGATAAGTCAAAAAAGGATACCTGCTAGAAAGGTGATTTATGGATATTGTTTGTCTCTGCTTTTTATTGGCCAACTTACCGCTTCCGGCTTATCCATTAACAATGGAGAAACGAATGTTCTTTCCAACAACATCAGTCCACATTTTATAAACTCATCAGGTTTTGGAGAGGCCCCGATGCCTTTACATGTAGACATTCAAATCTCTGGAACGGTAACCGATGAAAGCGGAGCGCCTTTACCAGGGGCTTCGATAACCGTTCTAGGTACTAGCTCGGGGACTGTCACGGATATAGATGGTAACTATTCCATTAATGTCCCGGAGGAAGCAAGCCTGGTGTTTTCCTACATTGGCTATGAATCAAAAACAGTAGCTGTAGGCACCCAAACCACCATAAATATTACCCTGTTACAGGACGCCTCCTCTTTGGAGGAAGTGGTTGTTGTAGGGTACGGAACAGTCAAGAAAAGTGACCTGACAGGTTCAGTCAGTTCCATTCAGGCGGATAAATTGAATACGGATTCCCAGGGATCAGTAGAGCAGATCATTCAGGGAAGGCTTCCGGGTGTTCAGGTGACACAGGCAAGTGCCCGTCCAGGTGGAAATTTTTCCATTAGAATTAGAGGCTCTAATTCCATAACCGCAGGAAATGAACCGCTTTATGTAATTGACGGACTTCCCGGAGCCAACCCGGAAAATTCCTTAAATCCTTCTGATATAAAATCCATAGAAGTGTTAAAGGATGCCTCGGCTACCTCGATTTATGGAGCAAGAGGGTCAAACGGAGTTGTACTGATAACCACCAAAAATGGAAAGCAAAATAGTCCTTTAACGATAAGTTATAATGCCACGACCAGCATTCAATCTGCTACGAAAACATTAGATATGATGAATGCCCAACAATACATGTCATTTTACAATGACGTGTACAGCGATAGGGGCCTTGAACCGATTTTTAGTCAAAATGACTTCAGTTCCATAGGGGCAGGTACCAATTGGCAAGGTGAGATTTTCCGTTCCGCACCCATTCAGGAGCATCGTCTTTCTTTTTCGGGAGGGTCTGAAGATACCCAGTATTACCTATCCTTGAATGCATTTGATCAAGACGGCATAGTAATAAGTTCTGGTTTTAAAAGGTTTTCCGGTCGCATAAATTTAACTCATTCTGTGGGTGATAAGTTAAAAATAGGGATCAATTTCAATAATAGCTATGTTAAAGAGGATCAAGTGCCACTTGGTCTTGGAGTAAACGCAACCGCCGGGGTGATTGCGGCGGCATTGCAATTACCACCAACAGAACCGATATTCAATAGCGATGGGGCCTATTCAACCAGCCTCCAGGATTTAAGCAATCCGGTGGCCCAGGCACGAACGATGGATCGATTTGAAAGAAGAACCCGACTATTTGGTAATGGATTTTTGGAATATGAGGTCATCAGTGATCTCAAGGCAAAACTAAATTTTGGTTTGGATCAGGGCATTGCGAGAAGTGATAGTTTCGATGATGTCGTGACTCAAATTGGACTTTTGAGACAAGGTCAGGCAACGCAAAACTTGAGAGAAAACAATAGTTATGTTTATGAATTCACGTTGGATTACAATAAGATATTTAATGGTCAGCACAAATTAAATTTGCTTGGTGGTTATTCCTATCAGGAATTCATGAATTTAGGGTTTAATGCAAGTGCCATGGATTTTCCAACCACGTCCTTTGGGCCAAATAATTTAGGTTCTGGAGATCCATTACTATATGAAGTAGGGTCATTTAAAGGGAAAAACAATATTGTTTCAGGTTTTGGCAGGGTGAACTATTCTTATGATGAACGTTTTTTGATGACGGCATCATTTAGGGCGGATGGGTCTTCCAGATTTGGTGCGAACAATAAATTTGCCTACTTCCCATCAGGAGCCCTTGCGTGGAACCTATCCAATGAGGCTTTCTTCCCAGAGGATGGTTTTGTTTCCGATTTTAAATTAAGGACTAGTTTTGGGGTGAGCGGAAACCAGGAAATTGATAATGGAAGATCACTTGTTCTTTTGGGGTCAGGACCAATCTCCGTTTTTAATGGGGATGAATTTCAATCTATTGCTCCTACCCAATTGGCAAATCCAGATCTAAAATGGGAAACAACGGAATCCTTTAACCTGGGAGTCGATTTGGCTATGCTTTCCGGAAGAATTTCCGGTTCAGTGGAATACTTTCAGAACAATACCAGGGACCTATTATTGCTCCTACCCATTCCTACCACCACAGGTTTTGGCAATTCTTTGCAAAATGTAGGAGATACCAAAAATAGTGGTTTTGAACTTTCACTATCGTCAAGGAACTTCGTTGGTAATTTTTCATGGATTACTGATATAAATATGGCCACAGTAAAGAATGAGGTTACTAATCTTGGTCAGCTGCCAAGAATTCTTCAAGGCGGTACCAGGTTCATGCAAGATTATACGATATTGGAAGTGGGCCAGCCTGTCAATGCTTATTATGGTCACGTGTTCGATGGGATCATCCAGACTGCAGAGGAGTTGGCCAATTCACCTTCTCAGACAAATGGTGCTGTCGGCAGTAGAAAATTCAGGGATTTAAACGGTGATAATGTAATAAATGATCAGGATAGAACCATAATAGGAGACCCGTTTCCTGATTTTACCTTAGGACTAAACAACACCTTATCCTATAAAGGCTTCTCGCTGGATTTATTCTTAGAAGGTAAATTTGGTTTTCAATTGGCAAACTTCACCAAAATTGATTCTGAAAACCCAATCGACGATTTAAGAAACAGACAAACCTATGTATTGGACAGGTGGACCCCTGATAACCCAACGAATGAACAACCATCTTTTGTTAACCCTTCCCGTACCTATGATTTCAATAGCAGGGTAGTAGAAGAAGCTTCTTTTGTAAGATTAAGAAGTGCCAGGATAGCCTACGGATTTCCAAACTTAAATATTAAGGGTATTTCATCATTGCTTTTGTTCGCCTCAGGTCAGAACTTGGTCACTTGGACCAATTATAGTGGTTACAATCCAGATATCAACTCTTTGGGAACTTCGAATTTAAGGATTGATTATAGTGCTTACCCACTTGCCAGAACATATGCAATTGGAATTAATGTAAATTTTTGAAAAAATGAAATCGACACGATGAAAATCATCATTAAACACACAGGGCAATGATTATTTTAATCGTCAAAGATTCCCTGTCTGCCGACAGGCAGGCATCTGACCAATAAAATAAAATATAAAAAGATGAAAAAGATAAAATCACTTATTTGGTTGGCAATGATTTGTTCAGTGCTCATTTCATGCGAAGACCTATTGGAAGAAGAAACCTTTACCGTCTTGAGTCCCAATGATTTTTTCAACACAGGCGATGATCTTGATGTAGTTCTTAATTCTGTGTATGGTGAAATAAGGTATAGCGATATAAAGCGAGATGGGGTAACGCTACAGGAAGTAAACACCGATATTGCCTTGGAACGTGGCGGCGGGATATTTACCTTCAACGAACCCATTGAAGAATTCACCTGGACAAGTTCGCACCAATGGATTAGGAGTATGTGGGAACGTCGTTACCGTACGATTTTCAGGACAAATGTTGTACTGGATAATGCAAATGCTATTGAAATGAATGAGGATAGAAAAAGGGAAACAATTGCAGAAGCCAGGTTTTTAAGGGCATTCAACTATTATCTCTTGTATGATTTATTTGGGCCTGTCCCCCTAATTACCGATAGCCAAACTACTGTAACGGATCGTCCGGCAAGGGCTTCTGAAGAAGAAATAACGTCATTCATTGCAAATGAATTCATAGCTGCGGCGGATGCATTGCCTGTGGAACCAAGGAATGCTGAATACGGGCGTGCCACTAAAGGGGCTGCACTTGGAGCCTTGACCAAGTTTTATATGATGACCAAAAATTGGCCTGAAGCCGCATCTGCCGCCAGAGAGGTGATGGACCTTGGGGTATATGATTTGTTTATCCAAGGTGATAGAACAGAGTTGTTCAGTCCCGAAAACCAAAGAGACAATGAATTCATCTTTGTGGCCGTTATGTCAGATAATCCGGACGATAATACCGGAGATGGCTGGCTAAGCCATGTCGTTCCCAGAGGCTATCAATGGCAATATCCTCCACGTGCCATTTTTGCCGCCGAGTATAAGATATGGTCTGCTTTTCTAGAACTTTTTGAGCCTGAGGATGAAAGGTTAAACGCATTTTTATTTGAGTTTGTCAATGAACAAGGTGAGACAATTGTTTTAGGCAATGATAATGTACGGAGTATGAAATTCCCTGAATATCCGAGTCAGGGGATTAGCCGTTCGTCAGATGATTTTCCTTTTATCAGGTATGCAGATATCCTTCTTTCCAGGTCGGAGGCTTTGAACGAAATCAATGGCCCAAATCAAGAATCTGTAGATTTGTTGAATAGGATAAGGGAAGCTGCTGGCGTTTCCACTTTCTCTGTAAACGATTTTCCAGGCAAGGAAGATTTTAGGAGTTTTATATTAGATGAAAGAGGCAGGGAATTCCATACAGAGGCATTGCGGAGACAAGATCTGATACGCCACGGAAAATTTATCGAAATGGCAAGAGATCGGGGTAAAGCCGCTATGGACCATCAGGTAAGGTACCCCATTCCACAAACTGAAATTGAACGAAATTCAAATTTAATCCAAAATGAAGGGTATTAGAGATATTTGGTTTACATTTCAATATATTAGAACTTTCTGATGATCGGAAGTTCATCCAGGATAATAGTTTGGGGAAGTTTGAGAATGCTCCAATATCAGAATGAAAATGCTGCAACTTTATTTTTGACTCGAAATAGATGTAATATGAAATCAATGAAGAGGAATAGTATCCTATATTGTGCCCTTTTGATTAGCTTGCTTACTACTGCCTGTAATACGCAGCAAGAGGAGGAAGCTGCATCTCCACCCAACATCATCTTCATCATGAGTGACGACCATGCGTATCAGGCCATCAGTGCTTATGGGCATGGATTGAACGAAACCCCGCAAATCGACCGGTTGGCAGAAGAAGGGGCACTGTTTACCAGGGCCACCGTCACCAATTCCATTTGTGCCCCCAGCCGTGCGGTAGTTTTGACGGGAAAACACAGCTTTCTCAATGGGAAAGTGGACAATATTCAACCCTTTGACTGGGACCAGAATAATTTTGCCAAGATGCTGCAAGCGGCAGGGTACAACACTGCTATGGTAGGGAAGATCCACCTGGATGGTTTGCCGCAGGGATTCGACCATTCCATGGTATTGCCCGGACAGGGGCACTACTATAACCCTGATTTTCTGGTCAATGGAGAAAGGCAACGTTTTGAAGGATACGTGACTGAACTCACCACCCAATTTGCCCTGGATTGGCTGGAAGAAGGGCGGGATAAAGACAAGCCTTTCCTGTTGATTTACAACCAAAAGGCTCCCCATCGAAATTGGAAACCTGCGCCAAAATACCTGACACTTTATGACGATAAGACTTTTGATCCGCCTGCCAATTATTTTGACGACGAGACCAACTACGAGGGGAGGGGAACGGCCGCCAAGACCCAGGAAATGGAAATCGATGGACATGCACGATGGGGACATGACTTTAAATTTGAAGTGGACCCAAAGGGAGACAGCACCGGATTTACCAGGGAATTGGAACGATTAACAGATGAGCAAAGGACCCAATGGAGGGAAGCTTATAATCCCAAAAACCAGGCTTTTTTGGAGGCTTATCCCCAGGCAGAAGGGATTGCCTTTGAAGATAAAGAAAAAGAAAGGGAGATCGGAATCTGGAAATTCAACAGGTATATCAAGGATTACATGAGAACCATCAAGTCCGTGGATGACGGAGTAGGAGAGGTGCTGGACTATCTGGAAGAAAACGGATTGGCTGATAATACCATTGTGGTATACACTTCAGACCAGGGATTTTACCTGGGAGAACATGGTTGGTTTGACAAGCGCTTCATGTACGAGCAGTCTTTTCGTACTCCCTTATTGGTTCGATATCCTAAAGAAATTAAGCCGGGGACTGAGATCGATAAACTGGTCCAAAACCTGGATTTTGCGCCTACCCTGCTGGACTATGCCGGGGTGGAGGCTGCACCGGAAATGCAGGGTAATTCTTTCAGAAGCTTGGTGAGCGGCCAATCCGATGAATGGCGGGAGGCAGTTTACTATACCTATTACGAATACCCATCCGTCCACATGGTCAAAAGACATTATGGGGTGGCCACCGAAAGGTATAAACTCATGCATTTCTATTATGACATCGATGAATGGGAAATG
>Ga0008836_100262_pt1 | contig 44448 bp, 37 predicted proteins | sample HotLakConsUCCR28_FD_62214 | JGI IMG/M metagenome (GOLD analysis project Ga0008836, IMG submission 62214) | Hypersaline microbial mat communities from Hot Lake, Washington, USA - Hot Lake Consortium UCC-R28 (Hybrid Assembly) ... | reverse complement strand
GCCCGTGGTTTTTGATGTGACCCACAGTGTACAACAACCGGGGGGCAACCAAGGCAGCAGCGGGGGGCAAAGACAAATGGCCCCATTTCTGGCAAGAGCCGCTGGAGCAGCAGGAGTGGATGGTTTTTTTATCGAAACCCACCCGGATCCCACAAAGGCCTTGAGTGACGGGCCAAATATGGTTCCTTTGGCTGAAATGGATAGCTTTCTGGGGATGCTGAAGAAAGCATGGGATCTAGGAAATGAATTCAAAAACTATCAGTTAACATGAGTAACCCATTGTACCATGTATATTTAGTCTTAAGCATGCTCATTTTTCTTTTCCTTCTCCCTTTTCAAGCCTCATCAGGTGCGTTAAACCAGGGAACGGCATTTGAAATCAGGAATTTATTGGAAGGAGATGAATCGCAGCTCAAAATGGAATACCTGGGAGGCAGGATTTATTCCAGGTCTTATCTCCTTACCTTTTACTCTGAGAGGGCTTTTATGCCAGGCTGGTTGACCGGATCAACACCTTCCTGCGAGGCATTGGAACTGAGGCTGCTCATCCAACAGTCCAAATTTGACGGTCTGATCCCAGAGGACTATCACCTGGACCAACTTAATATTTTATTTGAAAAATCCCTGAACGGTACATCGGTAAATGAACGGGATTTGGCCTTGATGGATATCCTGCTCAGTGATGCTTTTATCCTTTTGGCCAAACACCTGTACCAGGGAAAAGTACATCCCGAACACCTGAAGGGTATCTGGGATATCCAATCCAAAGAAAATGATCCCAAGCTACTTGAAAAATTAAACCTGGCACTTGCCAGACAAGATGTCCGTCAACAACTATTTAGTCTTCACCCAAAGTTCCCGATTTATCAAAGGATGAGACATTCCTTAAAAAAGTACCATGAGATGGAACAAACCGGATCAGGTCTGCTTTGGAATAACCCCGAACCGGAGAAACCACTGGAACCCGGACAAAGAGCCGAGCAAGTTCCTGCGATCAGGGATATTCTGGTCTTTTGGAAGGACCTGGAAAATTATGCGCCAGATACTAACCGGATAGATGTTTACGACAGCCTCATGGCAGAAGGTGTTAAAAGATTTCAGCTAAGGCATGGACTGCAACCAGACGGGAAACTTGGTAAAGCTACCATTCAGGCCTTGAACCAATCTCCAAGGACTTTGATCGAAAAGGCAATGGTAAATATGGAAAGATTGAGATGGCTGCCGGACACAACCCTTCAGGAATTGATCCTTGTAAACATAGCCAACTATTCCATGGACTATATCAGAGCAAGGGATACTTTATTACATTCCAATGCCATTGTGGGGCAATCCTACCGTAAGACTCCTGTATTCAATGCAGAACTGTCCTATCTTGTCTTCAACCCGACCTGGACCGTACCTCCTACCATCCTGAAAAATGACGTTATTCCAGCGGTAAAAAAAGACATTGGTTATTTGGCCCGCAAAAACATGAAAATACTGGATTTCTCCGGCAAGGAGATAGATCCGAATACCATTAATTGGGCAGGCATTAGCAGTGATAGTTTCCCCTATATGGTAAGACAGGCATCAGGAAGACAAAACTCCCTGGGATTGGTGAAATTCATGTTTCCCAACAAATACAATGTATACATCCACGATACGCCCTCCAGGGAATTGTTTTTCCGGGCAGACAGGGCATTGAGTTCGGGATGTATCCGTATTCAAAAACCTTTGGAACTGGCACAAATCCTGCTGGCTGATCAACCCCTGTGGACCGAGGAAAGGATAAAGGATACCATGAATGGTGGAAAAGAACAACCGGTAGCTTCAAAAAAGAAAATACCCGTAATCATCCTTTACCTGACTTTTTGGACAGATGGGGCAAACCGGGAAAATATTCGAAGAGACATTTATTCCAGGGATGGAGATTTGCTCAAGCTTTTGAAATTACCCCTGACTTACGAAAACTGATTGTTTTTTGTAGGATGCTTCATCGGCATGAATGAACAAGCAACTTTTTTCCTTAATCAGTGCCAATATTTCTTCGTAATTCTCTGTAGGAAGTGCCGGACACCCCAAACTTCTTCCCAATCTACCGTAGTTTTTCAAAAATGTAGGCTCGGCATAGTCTGCCGCATGAATGACTATTGCCCGCGATCTGGCCATGTCATTGATTCCTTTCTCCAATCCATCTAACCGCAGGGAAGCCCCATGTTTGCCCACATAAGTTTCCCCGGTCAAGTAAAAGCCCAGGCTGCTCATATGGCTTTCCGGAGTATTGGAAAATTTTTCGGCTTTAATCAGGCCTGAGTTTTTTCCATGGGACACCAGGGAAGTATGCTGCAATTTTTGACTTCTCATATCAATGACCCAGAGTCTCTTTTGGGTAGAGGGAAGGTCAAAATCGATTACGGTTAACGGCTTTCCTTCTTTTAACAGGCCTTGCTCCTGCATTTGCTGGTACCCTTTCAAAGCCAGCTCCAGGACCTCCTTCCTTAGTGACCCCGCTTCCCGCTGTATGTTTTGCCAGATTAAATCGGTCAGTAGGGTAAGCTCATCAGTATCGTTAAAACTCAACGTCCGCATGTTTTCTTGATCAGAACTAAAAAGTCGGGCATCACCAAATGACAGCACCGGACTGCCTAAAAAAAGAAGTACAATAATAAACTTGTTCATCATTTGAATGATAGTAAAGTAAAAGGATAATTATTTCGAAAAGAGCCTTTGCTTACTCCTTCATATAAATAAACAACATCTAAACCTAAAAAATTTATTTTAATTCAAAATATTATTTAATTGACCCTTTATAATTGAAAAAATTTTGAACCCATTGGCCTAAAACTGTTGTTGTTTGCGTTGAAAATCATTTAGCAAAGATCCGGGCAAACCAATATTACTTTAAATTAAATCTCCTGGAAAATAAGCATTTATCATTTTTGTTGAATTAATTACGCTCATTATTAAACAAAGTTAACATTACAGCTGTTAAAATTCCTATGAAAATCGCCGTCTACCGAAAAGCTCATTTCAATGCAGCACACCGTTTGCACAATCCTAACTGGACAGCAGAAAAAAACAAGGAAATTTTTGGAAAGTGCAACAACGATAATTACCATGGACATAATTATGACCTTGTCGTAAAACTCGAAGGCCCGATTGATCCTGACACAGGATATGTCTATGACATGAAGTTGTTAAAGGATTTGATTAAGGAGCATGTAAGCGATAGATTTGATCACAAAAACTTAAATTTAGATACTGATGAATTTAAAACCCTTAACCCAACTGCAGAAAACATTGCTGTGGTTATTTGGAATATTTTGAGAGAAAAAATTGAAATTAAATACGACTTAACAGTTCGATTATATGAAACAGAAAGAAACTTTGTTGAATTCAGCGGGGATTGATCTCAATCAGGCTATAGAAGAATTAGGAGACGAGCACATAGCTTCGTCCCATGAAACACCATTGCGGGAAGATGCCTTCGAAATGGATGATGAGCTTAAAATGGAATTGATAGAAAAGCATTTTAAGGAAATCATGCATGTCCTGGGTTTAGACCTAACGGACGACAGTCTGAAGGGCACTCCCAAGCGAGTAGCAAAAATGTTTGTGAAAGAGGTTTTTAGCGGCCTTGACCCTAAAAACAAGCCTGAAGCCAAACTTTTTGAAAACAAGTACCGCTACAATGAAATGCTGGTGGAAAAAAACATCACGTTTTATTCTCATTGTGAACATCATTTTGTGCCCATTTCCGGCAAGGCTCATGTAGCCTATGTTTCCAATGGTCACGTCATCGGATTGTCAAAGATTAACCGTATTGTCCAATATTTTGCCAAGAGGCCTCAGGTACAGGAGAGGTTGACGGTTCAAATTGGGAACGAACTCAGGACCGCGCTCGGAACAGAAGATGTAGCCGTCATCCTGGACGCAGACCACATGTGTGTTTCCAGCAGAGGAGTAAAGGATAACAGCAGCAGTACCGTGACATCGTTTTACAGCGGCCTGTTCGAAACAAATCCTCAAAAAAGAAATGAATTCCTCAAATACCTGGAACTCTCCAGGTAAGTTGGTTTACCCTTTCTGCTAATAACTTTATTAAAAAATGCTTATCTCCCTTCAAAAGTATTGAGGGGAGATTTTTTTTACTTCTACAGGAAAACAAATTTGGCATTATGGGTTAAATGGGTTAAACAATTTAAAGTTTAATGGATTGTAATAATAAAATACGAATGATATGGAAAATAAAAATATTGTAATCATTGGAGGTAACAGTGGCATAGGAGAGAAAGTAAAAACGCTTTTGGAGAATGCCGGGGCAAATGTGCTGACGTTTTCCAAATCAAAATCCGGATCAGGACAATTGGATATCACTTCCGACTTCAAGGATATGGATGGATTACCTGAAGAAGTAAATGGTTTGGTTTATTGCCCCGGGACCATTCATCTCAAGCCCTTTCATCGCATTGATATTTCCGACTTCAGAAAAGATCTTGAAATCAATTATTTGGGTGCCATAAAAGTTTTGCAGGCCTTGCAAAAGCCCCTGAAAAAGTCAGGAAATGCATCAGTAGTATTGTTCAGTACGGTAGCAGTGCAGACAGGCCTGGGATTCCATAGCTCCATTGCGGGAGCTAAAGGTGCCGTAGAGGGACTGAGCCGCTCTTTGGCTGCTGAATGGGCCAATGCCAATATCCGGGTCAATACCATCGCCCCATCCTTAACCGACACTCCCCTGGCAGAAGCCCTGCTATCCAGTCCTGAAAAGAAAGAAGCAGCAGGAAAACGGCATCCTTTGGGAAGACACGGAGAGGTCAGCGACATAGCTGAAGCAGTGGTGTATCTATTATCAGATAAATCATCATGGATTACAGGACAGGTTCTTAAAATAGATGGAGGCCTGTCTGCCGTTAGATAAAAATTGATTATCTTACAACATTTAGGTTGAACAAAGTGTAACAGATATAGGGTATTGTCCCTGAAATAAATTTAAGAGTAGTATGAGGACTCCACCTGAATCATATTTGATTTTTAAAGCAGAGCTAAAAAAAGCCCAAATAGAGAAAGAGCGGCTTAGAAAAGCTTATGAGGAAAAATTGCTGGAAATGAATCTGGAATTGTCTCGGTTGAAAGAACAGATAGAAGCGCAGCAGGATCTGATGAAAACGACCATTAATTATGCCATAAAGCTTGAGGAGGATCTGGACAATTTCAAGGAAGAGGTAGAAAATGAAAAAAAGCAAAGAAAAAATTCTTTTCACTAAATCTATTAATCACTTATTCCGTAAACGTAAGGGTAATTGCTTTTAAACGTGGAAAAAATGAACGACACCCTGAATAAATCAGCAATGAAGAACTTTGACCTATCTTTTGAAGGAAGGTATGCCAAGGTTTTGGTAAACGAAGCCAGCGGAATCATCATATGTGAGCTTTTGGTAGATTACGTTCCCATTGAGGATTTTAAAGAAACCTTCCGTAAAATATCTGCCATTGTCAAAAAAGGAAAATTTCACAAGTTTATTTTTGATAAGCGGGCTTTGCGGGCTTTTCACCAACCAAGTATGGAATGGTATTTCCTGGATTGGAAAAAGGAAATGTACTTTGAAGGCATCACGGTACACCGCAAAATACTTCCAGCCGAAAAATGGTTCGAAAAAATGGTCATGATTGCCAAAAAAGAGATACTTGAAAAAAACCCGGGAAACATCATCGAAAACCTGGACATAAAATACTGTGATTCACTGGAAGAAGCCATCATTACCTGATGAAACATTTTACCCAAAAGGACATACTCGAGGCGGAAAAAGGTTTTAGAAGAGATTTTGTCAATTGCCTGAGTGGTTATAAAAGCCTGAATCTTATAGGAACAATTCATGCCGAAACGAAAAAAACCAACCTGGCCCCATTCAGCCAGGTCTTTCACATCGGCGCAAGTCCGCCATTGGTAGGGATTTTATTCAGGCCTCATTCGGTAGAGCGCCATACCCTGGAAAATATCCTTCAAAGCAAATGTTTTACCCTCAACCATGTAACCGAGACATTTTATAAAGCCGCTCACCACAGCAGTGCCCGATGGAAAGACTCTGAATTTGAAGCTACTGGATTAAAGGAAGAATACATTGATGGATTTAAGGCCCCCTATGTAGCTGCCAGTCCCCTGAAAATCGGTTGTAGTCTGGCAGACGTCCTCACCCTGGCCATCAATGAAACTGTTTTGGTTATTGGCAGTATAGAACATGTCTACCTGGAAGAAGCAGCCTTAGGCGAGGACGGCTTTATTGACCTGGAAAAATTGGGTACCGTAACTTCTTCAGGCATTGATTCCTATCATCTAGGTAAAAAACTGGCCAGGTTGACTTACGCTAAACCTGACCAGCCTGTTAAGGAAATATGATTTTTCACCTGATCGTGTAAGTTTGTACAAATGGCCTGCCGCCAGGTGTCAGGCCCTCTATCTTCAACCTTCCACTATAGTCTTCCAGAAATTCACCCAACTCTTCCGGATCTTCCGCAATTTTATCATTGACATGAGTAAGGATAAAGCCTTCTCCCAGACCCAAGTCATACAGATAGCCCCTAGTAAGGCCGGTGATTTTTATTCCTGAATCAATACCAAAGCGATCCTTTTCAATGGCATTGATGGTCTCTAATTTTGCCCCGAGCAATGGTGATGTATAAAATGTTCGTTTGATCACACCTGTTCCGCCAAGCAGATTCTGAAGGGTCAATTCTGATTTTTGGGGCTTATTTGACCGGAGGTACTGGACCGTAATTTTGTCTCCCGGATAATAATAGGATAATGCCTCTTCAAAACTACCCTTTCCTGAGATCGGATTTCCCTCGATACTTACGATCACATCATTTTCCCTGATCCCTGAGTTTGCTGCTGCTCCATTCCGGATCACATGAGATACGATCACGCCATCCAGAGAATTAAGTTCCATTTGTTCAGCCATCTCAGGAGTAATTTCATCTACTTCCAGTCCGGGGATGGCCTTCTGGACCTCGCCAAATCGGATAAGGTCATTGGCAATCTTGGATGCGATATCCACAGGGACGGCAAACCCATAACCAGTGTATGAACCTGTACGGCTCAATATTGCCGTATTGATGCCTACCAATTCTCCCTTGACATTTACCAAAGCCCCACCGGAATTTCCGGGATTAATCGGTGCGTCTGTTTGTATAAAGGATTCCAAGGGAAATTCCCCTCCCATGATATTAATTTGCCTTTCCTTTGCCGATACAATTCCTGCAGTGACAGTGGAGGTAAGATTGAAAGGGTTGCCAACAGCCAGAACCCACTCCCCTATTTTGAGATTTCTGCTACTTCCTATTTCTATGGCAGGAAGATCTTCAGCTTCAATTTTTAACACGGCAATGTCGGTATTGGCGTCGGCACCAATTAAACTGGCCTTATAGGTCCTTTTCTTATGGACTACTTCAATGGTTTCAGCCCGATCTATCACGTGGTTATTGGTGATGATGTATCCATCTTCGGAAAAAATAACCCCTGAGCCTGTGCTTACGCGCTGCTGGGGGGCACCCTGACCGAAGAAATAATCAAAAATGCTATACCTGCGGGAATCTGTTCCTGAGAAATTTTTAATAAACACCACCGAATGGGTACTGCTTTCGGAAGCTTCAATAAATGATTCCAGCTCTGCTCTGGGATAAAACTCAGGCTTTTCCCCGGAATGGGGTATAAATTTTCCGGTGTTTGAGGTTTGAAGTCCAATATCCGGGATTTGTTCTTCCCTGGAAATAAGACTGGCTTCGTTTTCGATTGCAAAAGTAAAAAACCATGCACCGAAAATCCCCGCCAAAAATGACACCATTACCAAAACGATATTTTTTAGCATGTTTTCAAGGTTTTTTTATTGAAAATACGGGAACCATAAAAACCCCGCCAATTTTTTAACAAAATTTAGCAAAGGCAACCGGCTGATTTCCTCTTTTTTTAACTCCTAAATTTATGCCAAAATAACAACCCTACTAAAAAGTATGGGAAAAAGCAGGAAAAACTATTTTTACCTTGTAAATTTGTCAGTAGATTTAATGAAAGGTGTTGAAATAGCCAACATACTATTTTTAGTATTAAAGCAAATCCATGTCTACAATCAAACGAGTGGCAATCCTGGGCTCCACAGGCAGTATAGGTACGCAAACATTAGAAGTTCTTTCCCAACACCCCGATAAATTTCAGGCAGAGGTCCTTACGGCACAAAACAACCAAGATTTACTTATTAAGCAGGCACTGCTTTTTAAGCCCAATGTGGTGGTAATAGGCAATGAGGATTTATATCAGGAGGTAAAGGAAAGCTTGTCTGCCTATCCGATTAAAGTTTATACCGGCCAGCAGGCGCTAGCCGATGTCGTGCAAATGGACACGGTGGATATCGTACTGACTGCTTTGGTGGGCTATGCAGGTCTGATTCCGACACTAAAGGCCATAGAAGCAGGTAAACCCATTGCCCTGGCCAATAAGGAAACCATGGTGGTAGCCGGGGACCTGGTCACCCGAATGGCCAGTAAAAACGCAGTCAATATTTATCCTGTAGATTCCGAGCATTCGGCCATATTTCAATGCCTGGTCGGGGAATTTCACAATCCCATAGAAAAAATTATCCTGACTGCCTCCGGTGGTCCTTTCCGCGGAAAAGACAGTGCCTATCTGAGCAAGGTAACCAAAGCGCAGGCCCTCAAACATCCCAATTGGGATATGGGAGCGAAGATCACCATTGACTCTGCCTCTCTGATGAACAAAGGACTGGAAGTAATCGAAGCCAAGTGGCTTTTTGGCCTGGATATAGACCAGATCGAAGTAATCGTACATCCCCAATCTATCATACACTCCCTTGTTCAATTTGAAGACGGTTCTATAAAAGCACAACTTGGATTGCCAGATATGCGTATTCCTATCCAGTTTGCTTTGTCTTATCCTGAGCGGGTAAAATCAAATTTCCCCCGCTTTGATTTCATGGACTACCCCAACCTGCAATTTGAAAAGCCTGACATGGAAACTTTTAAAAACCTGGGTTTGGCTTTTGATGCGCTGAAAAAAGGCGGAAATACGGCATGTGCCTTAAATGCTGCCAACGAAATCGCCGTGGCAGCATTTTTGCAGGACAGAATCAAGTTTCTTGAAATGTCAAAACTAATTGAACAGAGTATCGAAAAAATTGGTTTTATTGAAAGCCCCGGTTTGGATGACCTCATTCAAACAGATAAAGAAACAAGAATATTATCAGAACGAATCATTAGTAGATCATAAATAATGGATACATTAATAATGGTAGCACAGCTGCTACTTGGCTTGTCAATTTTGGTAGGTCTTCATGAGATGGGTCATTTACTGGCAGCCAAACTGTTTGGGATGAGAGTTGAAAAATTCTCCATTGGATTCCCTCCAAAAATTGCCGGCTTCAAATGGAAAGAAACAGAATACTCGATTGGCGCTATTCCTCTGGGAGGCTTTGTTAAAATTTCCGGTATGGTGGATGAGTCCCTGGATTCCGAGCAGATGTCTGCAGAACCGCAACCATGGGAATTCCGATCAAAACCAGCCTGGCAAAGGTTAATTGTAATGCTCGGTGGAATATTGGTGAATGTCATTACCGGAATCATCATTTTTGTATTTCTGGTTTATAGCAAAGGTGAAACCTACTTTTCGCGTGATCAGGTTATAGAACACGGCATTGTGGCCTATGATATTGGTGAACAAATAGGTCTTCAGGATGGGGACAAGATACTGAATATCAATGGAACGCCCTACGAATCATTAAACGACTTGAGCAGTGGAGATGCCTTGTTGAGTTCCGGTGGCTATTATACCATTGAGAGAAATGGAGAGCGCATGCAGATAGCCATCCCGCATGGATTCATCAATTCTTTTTCCAATGAGGAAAGCATGTCCAATTTTATAAATATCAGGTTTCCTTTTGCCGTACTGGACACCAGTCCAAATAGTGCGGCCAAAGACGCAGGATTGCAGAAAGGCGATAAAATACTTGCAGTAAACGGGGCAGAAACTTATTATTTTGATGAGTTACAAGCTGTGCTTTCTGAAAATAAAGGGGAAAAAGTGGCCATTACTCTGGAAAGAGAAGGGCAGGAATTAATTACAGATGTAGCAGTGAGTGAAGAGGGCACCATTGGAATAGCGGTACAGAACCTCCTGGAACCAGTGCGTAAAAAATATTCCCTGGCCCAATCCATTCCCCTGGGCACAGAAAGGGCTTTCAGTATTGTGATTATTAACGCCCGGGCTATGGGCAAAATGTTTACCGGGGAGGTATCCACGAAAAATGTAAGCGGCCCCATTGGTATGGCCAAAATTTATGGTTCTACCTGGGATTGGACAAAATTCTGGTCCATCACAGGATTGATATCCATGATACTGGCTTTCATGAATTTATTGCCGATTCCCGCCCTGGATGGGGGTCATGTAATGTTTTTGTTGTATGAAATGATTTCAGGCAGGAGTCCTTCTGACCGTTTCCTGGAAAATGCACAAAAAGTGGGTATGGTATTGCTTTTAGCCATTATGGTATTTGCAATTGGCAACGATATTCTCAAGCTATTTACAGGAACCTGACCTATTCGACAGGTGGCAATGGTATTCCTGTAAGGAATTTCCTTACACCTGATTGGTATGTATTTTTAGAATACCTGACAATTTGTTACCGGGATCAACTTGGCATAAGCCTTGGATATTCCAACTACAATCTCTGAACTGACAGAGATTTTTCCTATATTAAAAAAATAACATGACAGCACACCTGTCATAATGTCTGTATGAGCAATAGCGACAATCAATTATATCATTCATTAATGTTAGGCGATTATTCAGGAGAGGGTGATCTGATACAACTGATTACTGATGATGACGATGAAGGAACTCTGAAAAATGAGAATTTCCCAAAAGAAATACCTATCCTCTCTGTTAGAAATACTGTACTTTTTCCCGGAGTAGTCATACCCATTACTGTCGGCAGGCAAAGGTCCATAAAATTGGTAAAAAAAGCGCAAAAGGGAGATAAATTGATAGGTGTTTGTGCGCAAAAAAACCCGAACATGGAAGATCCTTCCTGGGAAGACATCTATAATGTAGGCACCCTGGCCAAAATCATAAAAATGATTGTCTTACCAGATGGCAATACCACCATCATCATTCAAGGGAAAAAACGCTTTCAAATAGAAAAAGAAATTACTGACGACCCATATTTTCTCGCCAACGTAAGGTACCTGGAGGAGACTTTTCCCAGCAACAGCGAAAAAATAGAGGCGCTGGAACAGTCCCTCAAAGAGGCCGCCTTCAAAATATTACAACTGAATCCGGAAATACCCAGAGAGGCTCAGGTGGCTCTGGATAACATAGACAGCACTCCTTTCCTCACCCACTTCCTCTCCTCCAATATCAATGCACCGGTTGAATCAAAACAAAAATTGCTGGAGATCAATGACGGGATCGAAAGGGCTACCCTGCTGCTGGAGTTCATGATGAAGGACATACAAATGCTGGAGCTGAAAAGTGAAATCCAGAAAAAAGTCCATACAGATATAGATCAACAGCAAAGGGATTATTTTCTCAGACAACAAATGAAAGTCCTCCAGACTGAACTGGGAGAAGAGGGCCCGGAAAAGGAGGTTGAAGAATTACGGGCCCGGGGAAAAAAGAAAAAGTGGCCCAAAGAGGTCGGGATTCAGTTCAACAAGGAGCTGGATAAAATCCTGAGAATGAATCCAGCCGCAGCAGAATACCCTATTGCGTTGAATTATGTAGAGGTCTTGATAGACTTGCCCTGGAATGAGTTTACCTCAGACAATTTCGACCTGAAAAGAGCGAAAAAAATTCTGGACCGCGACCATTCCGGACTGGACAAAGTAAAAGAACGTATCATCGAATACCTGGCGGTGCTCAAGCTTAAACGGGACCTCAAGGGACCCATTTTATGTCTATATGGCCCTCCGGGAGTAGGTAAAACTTCTCTTGGGAAATCCATCGCCAAGGCTTTGGGTAGAAAATATGTCCGCATGTCATTGGGTGGACTTCATGATGAAGCCGAAATCAGAGGTCACAGAAAAACCTATGTAGGGGCCATGCCTGGAAAAATTATCCAGAACATGAAAAAAGCAAAGTCTTCCAATCCTGTTTTCGTCCTGGATGAGATCGACAAATTGAGTGCTGATTTCAGGGGAGATCCATCTTCAGCTTTTCTGGAAGTGCTTGACCCTGAACAAAACAACGCTTTTGTAGACAATTACCTTGACCAGGAATATGACCTGTCCAAGGTGCTCTTTATTGCCACTGCCAATACACTGGAGACCCTGCAACCTGCCCTTAGGGACCGGATGGAAATCATAGAAGTGACTGGGTATACCATGGAAGAAAAGGTGGAAATCGCCAAAAAACATTTGGTTCCCAAACAGCGGAAAGAACATGGTTTAAAAGCAAAAGACATCGTTTTTTCACATGAGGCGCTGGTAAAAATCATTGAAGACTATACCAGGGAATCTGGCGTCAGAAGCCTGGAAAGGCAAATCGGTAAGGTGGTAAGGAACATCACCAAATCCATTGCCACCGAGGAGCTTTACCAGAAAAAAATAACCCCTCAGCTGGTAAGAAAAATACTGGGTGGTGAAATATTCGATAAAGAAATTTACCAGGACAATTCCCTTGCAGGGGTTGTCACCGGACTTGCCTGGACTTCAGTGGGTGGTGAAATCCTCTTCATTGAGGCCAGCATCAGTAGGGGGAAGGGAAAACTTACACTTTCCGGCCAATTAGGAGACGTAATGAAAGAGTCTGCCATGACAGCAATTTCCTATCTCAAGTCTCAGGCAGAAACCCTGAATATCGATCACAGGGTCTTCGACCAATATGACCTGCACATTCACGTACCGGCAGGAGCTGTTCCCAAGGATGGGCCTTCAGCAGGGATCACCATGCTTACGGCCATCGCCTCGGTATATACCCAACGAAAAATCCGACCCAAACTGGCGATGACCGGCGAAATTACCCTTCGCGGAAAGGTAATGCCCGTTGGGGGAATTAAAGAGAAAATTCTGGCAGCCAAAAGAGCTGGAATTGAAGACATCATCCTCTGTAAAAGAAACATGCGAGACATTGAAGAAATCGATGAAAGTTACCTGAAAGGTGTTCGGTTTCATTTTGTAGACCATGTCAGTGAGGTTTTGGAATTTTCACTGTTAAAAGAAACTGTAGCTCGACCGGTCAAGTTTACCTTTGATAAGGAAGCCAAAAAATCTGAGGAAAACTAAAAAAGGAAAACATGAATCATTTGACTCCAAAGCAAATTGTCGCTGAATTGGATAAATACATCATTGGTCAAACCGATGCCAAGCGAAATGTAGCCATTGCCCTAAGAAACAGAATCAGACGCCTAATGGTCAAATCTGAACTTCAAAAAGACATCGTACCCAATAATATCCTGATGATTGGCTCTACCGGTGTGGGTAAAACCGAAATAGCACGACGGCTGGCTAAGATTGCCAATGCTCCTTTTACCAAGGTAGAAGCTTCTAAATTTACAGAGGTAGGCTATGTAGGTAGGGATGTAGAATCCATGGTTCGGGACCTGGTAGAACAGGCCATAAACCTGGTAAAGGAAGCCAAAAACGAAGAAGTCAAAGAAAAAGCAGCCATCATCGTGGAGGACATCCTTTTGGATATTTTGATACCACCGGTCAAAGGAAAGGGGTTCAGCCACTCTACTACTAAGGAAAATTTCAATCCGGACAACGCTTCGGAACAAGAGCTCAATGAAAAAACCCGGGAGCGATTTAAGGAAAAATTGGCAGCCGGGGAGCTGGAGGAAAGAAAAATCGAAATCAATGTCAAGCAGTCATCCACTCCAGGCATAGGCATGATTGGCAATGGCATGATGGATGAAGCGAGTATGGCCGGACTTCAAGACATGCTGAGCAATATGATGCCCAAGCGGAGCAAGAAGAGAAAGGTCACGATAGCAGAAGCTAGAAAAATACTCATGGAAGAGGAAGCATCCAAGCTGATCGATTTTGATGAGGTGAAAGAACAAGCCATCAAACTCGCTGAGAACAATGGCATCATTTTCATTGATGAAATCGATAAGATAGCCTCCGGATCAAGCAAATCAGGAGGAGGTCCCGATGTAAGCCGGGAAGGCGTACAAAGAGATTTATTACCCATCGTAGAAGGCAGTGCTGTAAACACCAAGTACGGACTGGTACACACCGACCATGTGTTGTTTATCGCTGCGGGGGCTTTTCACGTAAGCAAACCTTCTGACCTTATCCCTGAGCTGCAGGGTAGATTTCCCATACGCGTAGAGTTGACCAGTCTTACACAGGAGGATTTTTATAAAATCCTTAAAGAACCAAAAAATGCCCTGACCAAACAATACCAGGCCTTGTTTGAGTCGGAACAGGTATATTTGGAATATACTGACGATGCCATCCAGGAAATAGCCGCTTTGGCTTTCAGTATCAATGAAGAAGTGGAAAATATTGGTGCCAGAAGATTGCATACCGTGATGAGTCATCTGTTGAATGATTTTCTTTTCGATGTACCGGACACCATCCAAGCCAACAGCAAAATCATGATCACCAAAGAAATGGTACAGGAAAGGCTCAGCTCTCTGGTGAAAAACCGAGACCTTTCTCAATACATTTTGTAGCCAAACAGGCTTCCTTTATTGACCATCAATTACCCTTCAGGAACAATTCCTGAAGGCAACATGGGGAGTCGATTGATTTTTACGCCCACGGCATCGTCAATGGCATTCCGGATCGCTGGAGCAATGCATACAATAGGTGCTTCTCCAGCCCCTGAAGATGGCAAATCCTTCCGGTCCAACAATATTACTTTCATATCGGGCACATCTTTAAACCGGGGGACACGGTAGGATGACAGGAAGGCATTGGAGATATCCCCGTCCTTAAAGTCTACGGACTCAAAAAGGGCTCCTCCCAAACCCTGAAGCACACAACCTGTTACCTGGCTTTCGAGGTGCCGGGGATTAATAATGGCACCGCATTCAAAGGCCGTCATGGCTTTAATTATTTTTAACTCCCTGCTTTCCCGGTCAACGGAAATTTCAGCAAAGGTAGCCACAAATCCCCCTTTCACTGCTCCGCAAGCCATTCCAAATCCATGATTCGGTCCCGCTTTGGCCCGGCTCCAGTCAAAATCCCGGGCGGCGGCATTGATTACCGCCTCAAGTCGGTCGTTATCCAAATTATCGAGCCTGAATTGAAGGGGATCAGCCTCAATCTTCCTGGCAAGGTCATTAACGGTGGATTCAATGGCAAATATATTGGCCGTAGAAGCCAAAGCCCGGTAGGACCCCTGTCGCAATGGCGTATCGGATCGGTGGTATTCCTGGTACTTGTTGGTCCCCAGGTATGGCAGGTCAATGCCCGCTCCTCCTGAGTTGTAATTGTGAAACTCCCAGGATGCGATACCCTGCCCCTTTACAGCTGCTTTTACTTTGATCAACCCTGCTGGCCTGAAATAGGCCCATTTAAACTCTTCTTCCCGGGTCCAGTTTACCTTGACAGGTTTACCTGTAGCTTTGGAAAGCCTTGCTGCTTCAATTCCGGCCTCTCCCGTATGCTTGCCTCCATAACCGGAACCGGTATCTGGCATGTATACGCGAATTTGCTCACCGGGAAGATCAAAGGTCCTTTCCAGTTCTTCCTGAACGCCAAAAGGACGCTGGGTTCCCGTCCAGACCTCCAACTGATTGCCTGTCCATTGGGCCAGCCCGGCCCTGGGTTCCAGGGGTACATGAGCGATATACTGCACTTCAAAATCATGCTGGATCTTATGGGTTGATTCATCAAATGCCTTGGTTACCTGGGAACTGACAGGATTTCCTTTTTCTGCGCTGCTCAGCAAATGATCGAAAAGTTGCGCCCGGGAAACCTGAGGACTACTGTCCCAATCGGCTTCAATGCTTGCCAAAGCCATGGTTGCCGTCCTTGTGTCTTGGGCGACCACTCCAATAAAGTCTCCCTCTCTTACGAGTTGAACTCCATCCATACTTTCTGCCCTTTCCGTTTTAACCGCTCGCAATTTTGCACCTTGGACCGGCGGTCTGAGCACTTTACCATACAGCATACCGGGAAGTACCATGTCCGAAACATAGCGGTGTTTACCGGTAATGAATTCCCTGCCATTGACTTTTGGAACTGATGTTCCTGCAATTTTCCAATTGGTTGGTTCTATGGTGGGCACATTATCATCCATCTGTTGCAGCAGGCTTTTTCCTTTTGCCAAATCCCCATAACTTAACTTTTTACCGTTTTTGGGGTGCTGAACCATTCCCTGCTCCATTGTAAGGCTTACCTCTTCAATTTTCCATTCCTTTCTGGCCTGTTCCAACAATATTTCCCGAAGATTAGCCGCTGCTTTTCTCAAAATTGGTGCCATCTGAGGAGTCGTCAAACTTCCGTAGGTACCTCGGTCATAGGGAGTCCGTTGGGTATCCCCCATTACCAGTGTAATGGAAGACACCGGGAGAAAAAGTTCCTCTGCTACCACCTGGGTTAGCGAAGTACGGATATTCTGGCCCACTTCCACTTTACCGGTAAATACTGTTATTTGGCCCGTTTCTGATAAATGTATCCATGAAGACAGCTGATCGGGAGCGAGGAGATCCCCTTCACTTTTAGGCAATACTCCGGAGGCCAGGTAATCTGTCCAGACAAAATAGGTAGCAATCCCTGCCCCCATATATTTAAAGAAACTTCGTCTACTTAGCCCCTTTCTGGGTAACTTACTATCGGAAAGCTGCTCACCTTTCTGTTTGATCCGCTCGTTTTTCATCCTGCTTTGGCCTTTTGGGTTAATTTACTCAATGCGCTGACTATTTGGGGATAGGTACAACATCTGCAAATGTTGCCATTCATCCCTTCAACGATTTCGGAATCACTTAATGCTTCCTGCTTTTCCATAAGGGCAACAGCTGTGATTATCATTCCGGGAGCACAATAGCTGCATTGAAACACATCTTCCTCCATCAACACCTCCTGAACGGGATGCAACTTCCCCTCTTTTTCCAGTCCTTCGATGGTGACAACCTTTTTACTCTGGGCTGCCGTAGCGGGAGTGATGCAGGCAGGAGTGGGTGTTCCATTGATCAGCACCTTGCATGCCCCACAGGCTGCCTCACCACAACCGTATTTGGTACCGGTAAGGTCCAGTTGTTCTCTGAGCACTTCCAGCAGGCTGGGATTTCCATCCACAACCACCGTATAATCTTTGTCATTAACATTTATCCGCATGGTACATTCTTTAATTCCTAAAACGCTTTTTAATTTAAAGAAATAATGCCAGAAATACAATTCAATGCCTTTTGGGGGTGTTTTCAGGCCGTTAAGCTTCAATTATTTTTCACATATCCAAAAAATCTTTGGTGGACAAGCACATTTTAAATAATTTTGGCTTTCTAAATTTACCTACGCCTTTATCATTCTTTAAAGGCAATGGATTTAAAATCAGGATTCGCCACAAAATGCTGTCCAATTTGTAGACATTTACGACAGTCCTACCCGATTTCTAAATGAGACCAGAATACATCAAATGAAAAAAAGAGCTGTAATTACAGGTGTACATGCTTGGGTTCCCCCCTATGTGCTAGACAACAAAGAACTGGAAACCATGGTAGACACCAATGATGAGTGGATTACCAGCAGGACCGGTATCAAGGAAAGAAGGATTCTAAAGGGAGAAAATCAGGGCACCTCCGTCATCGGTACGGCCGCAGTGAAGGGTTTATTGGAAAAGACCGGAACTGACCCGGAAGATATAGATCTGATCATCTGTGCTACCGTCACCCCAGACATGCTTTTTCCTGCCACTGCCAATATTGTAGCGCACAATGTAGGTGCGAAGAACAGTTATAGCTTTGACATTTCAGCAGCTTGTTCCGGGTTTTTGTATGCCCTCACCATAGGTAGTCAATTTATAGAAACAGGAGCTCACAAAAAGGTGATTATCATAGGTGCTGACAAAATGTCGTCCATAGTCAATTATCAGGACCGGACTACCTGCATCATATTTGGAGATGGTGGTGGAGCGGTATTGCTTGAGCCTACTGATGAGCCTTTGGGTATAATGGATTCCCTGCTGCATACGGATGGCTCCGGGGCAGATTTTCTTCACATGCGCGCAGGAGGCAGCAGGAAACCAGCCACAATGGAAACGGTGACAAACAGAGAGCACTATGTCTTTCAGGAAGGGTCCACTGTCTTTAAATTTGCTGTGACCAATATGGCAGATGTAAGTGCCAGGATCATGAAAAAAAACAATCTCGTAGCCGAGGATATCGCCTGGCTGGTTCCCCACCAGGCGAATAAAAGAATCATTGATGCCACGGCCAACAGAATGGGTATAGGACAGGAAAAGGTGATGCTCAATATTGAAAAATATGGGAATACTACTGCCGGCACCCTTCCCTTGTGTCTATGGGATTATGAATCCCAGCTTAAAAAGGGAGATAACTTAATTTTGGCTGCTTTTGGTGGTGGATTTACCTGGGGAGCAGTATATTTGAAGTGGGGCTATGACCCTAAATAACAATTAAATAAAATTCGCACATGGCAAGTACTGCTGACTTTAAAAATGGCCTTTGTCTGGAATTCAACCATGATATCATGACCATAGTAGAATTCCAACATGTAAAACCCGGAAAGGGCCCGGCTTTTGTAAGGACAAAATTAAAAAGCCTTACAACAGGAAAAGTATTGGACAAAACCTTCAATGCGGGTGAAAAGGTAACAACGGCAAGGGTAGAAAAAAGACCTCATCAGTTTATTTATAATGACGATTTGGGCTACCACTTTATGGACCTGGAGAATTTCGAACAAATACCCATCGAAGAGAAGCTCATAGAAAGACCGGAACTGCTCAAAGAAGGCCAGGTCGTGGACATTCTCATACACGACGAAACAGAAAGACCCCTGGGTGTGGAATTACCCCCATTCGTGGAACTGATGGTGACCTATACCGAGCCTGGAATCAAGGGTGATACGGCTACCAACACTTTAAAACCCGCTACTCTGGAAACAGGGGCCGTGGTGATGGTTCCCCTTTTTGTGGACCAGGACATCATGATCAAGGTAGATACCCGGGATGGATCCTATTCGGAGAGAGTGAAATAAAGCTTAATTTTGCGATAAAAATTAATTATATTACATAGTTTTAATAAATCACATCCAGAATAATAAGAACAGGGAAGCCCTAACCTACGGTGCAACTCTCAAATAAAACGTTTTATGAAAGCAAAAGAAATACAAGAATTAATAGACTTTATTTCCAATTCCGGATTGGCAGAGGTAAAAATAGAGACAGATGAGTTCAAGCTTTCCATCAAAAAAAATTCTGAGGTACCTGCTGCAAAAAATGTAGAAAACCATTACAGCCAGGCTGCACCTGCACCCTCTCCCGAGCCGGCACCGAAAAAGGATGCACCGGAAAGTAATGAAAACTCAGGCCCCCCGCTTCTGGAAGTCAAATCTCCCATGATTGGCACTTTTTACCGATCTGCTAATCCTGATTCTGATTTCTTTGTCAACATCGGAGACACCATCCAGAAAGGGCAGACCGTTTGTATCATTGAAGCCATGAAGCTTTTCAATGAGGTAGAGTCAGAAATCTCAGGAAAAATCGTTAAGGTTTTGGTAGACGATGCCTCACCTGTCGAATACGATCAGCCCCTTTTCCTGGTTGAGGCACAGAATTGATTATTTTTCCAACCAAATTGACCAAAAAAAGTGTTTAACAAAATATTAATAGCCAATAGAGGGGAAATAGCATTACGTATCATCCGTACCTGCAAAGAGATGGGAGTGAAAACGGTGGCGGTTTACTCCACAGCAGACAAGGATAGCCTGCATGTCCGGTTTGCGGACGAAGCCGTGTGTATAGGATCTCCTGCCAGTAAGGATTCCTACCTGAATATACCCAGGATAATCGCTGCAGCAGAAATCACCAATGCGGATGCCATTCACCCAGGATATGGCTTCCTTTCAGAAAATGCCGAATTCTCCAGGATTTGTGAAGAATACAATATCAAATTTATTGGTGCCAGTCCGGAAATGATCAACCAAATGGGAGATAAAGCCACTGCAAAAGCCACCATGGCGGCTGCTGGTGTACCTACCATTCCAGGTTCAGAAGGACTGATTGGTTCCATTGAAGAGGGGCTTTCCCTGGCTGAGGGCATTGGTTATCCTGTAATCCTGAAAGCCACTGCCGGAGGAGGCGGTAAGGGTATGCGGATTGTCAAAGAACCGGCAGGCTTCAAAAAAGCCTGGGATGATGCCCGGCAGGAATCCGCAGCAGCCTTTGGCAACAATGGCCTGTACCTGGAGAAATTCGTGGAAGAACCCCGTCACATCGAAATACAGATCATCGGAGATGCTACCGGAAGGGCCTGCCACCTTTCCGAAAGAGACTGTTCTATCCAAAGGAGACACCAAAAATTAGTCGAAGAAACCCCATCTCCGTTCATTACAGATGATTTAAGGGAGAAAATGGGACAAGCCGCTATCAAAGGTGCAGAAGCCATTGCTTACGAAGGGGCTGGCACCATTGAGTTTCTTGTAGATAAAAACCGGAATTTCTATTTCATGGAAATGAATACACGGATTCAGGTAGAGCACCCTATTACCGAGGAAGTAACAGATTTTGACCTGATCAAAGAGCAGATAAAGGTCGCTGCGGGAGAGCCTATCAGTGGGAAAAATTATTATCCCAAGCTCTTTGCCATGGAATGCCGGATCAATGCAGAAGATCCCAGCAACGGATTCAGGCCCAGTCCTGGTAAAATTGTAAACCTTCATTTGCCTGGTGGCAAAGGCGTCCGTATAGACAGTCATGTCTATGCAGGGTATGTCATACCTCCCAATTACGATTCCATGATTGCCAAGTTAATTGTAAGCGGACAATCCAGGGAGGAGGTGATTGTCAGGATGAAGCGGGCATTAGAGGAATTTGTTATTGATGGCATCAAAACCACCATCCCATTCCACCTGACCCTTCTCGAAGATCCTGAATTCAATGCAGGCAACTTTACCACTAAATTTCTGGATGATTTTGATTTTTCAAAAATCAAACCTCATTAGCCGTTAATAATTGCCTGTTTTATATTAATAAAGGGAAGATATTTTGCTTCCCTTTTTTTATTATTTTTCCCTCCTTACCTACCATCCTACCGCCCAGCTTAAATTAAGCAGCCATTTTAATATTTTGCTTGTAATTATAGAGATAATTTGTGAAATTGTTGATTATTAACAATTTAAGCAAGCTCTGTATTTATGCTTAGGCACCCCATTTATATCATTTATTTATTATGCATATTATTAAGTTCCTGTTCGGAAAAACCCTCATCCGGCCTGGCACTTGAATCAGGAGATCAGATCAGCTACAATTTCCATGTTCGTCCGATCCTTTCAGACAATTGCTTTGCCTGTCATGGGCCCGATGAGAACAAGCGGGAGGCCGGCTTGAGGCTGGACCTGGCTGAAAATGCCTTTGCCGCATTGAAAGAAAATCCGGATGCCCATGCCATCGTGCCTGGCAAACCCGCTGCCTCTGAAGTGGTCAAAAGACTGGAAAGCACCGATGAAACAGAAATGATGCCCCCTCCGGAATCCAACCTGAAGCTCAGTGCAGAAGAAAAGGAGATCATCAAAAACTGGATCAAGCAGGGTGCAGCCTACGAACCCCATTGGGCTTTTGTACCTCCGGTAAAATCAGAACTCCCCGAAGTATCTGATCCGGAATGGACACAGCACGAACTCGATTACTTTATCCTGGCAAAACTGGACAGGCTTGGACTGAAGCCCAACCAAAGTGCCGACAAAATGCACCTGCTCAAAAGGCTGAGCATAGACCTGACGGGCCTGCCCCCCGGACTGGACCTGATGCAGGAATACGCTACCGACGATTCCCCGCAGGCTACAGAAAAAGTCATTGACCGATTACTGGAAAGTCCGGCTTTTGGCGAACGCATGGCCGTGCTGTGGATGGATATCTCCCGGTACTCTGACAGCTACGGCTATCAGGACGACAACATCCGTACCCAATGGCCTTATCGCGACTGGGTCATCCATGCCTTCAATAAAAACATGCCTTACGACCAGTTCATCACCTGGCAGCTGGCCGGTGACCTTTTACCGGAACCAAGTAAGGAGCAGATTCTGGCCACCGCTTTTAACCGAAACCATAAATATACCGAAGAAGGAGGCGTGATCCCCGAGGAGTACCGGGTAGAATACAACGTGGACAAAACTAACACCTTCAGCAAAGCCATATTGGGGATGACCGTGGAATGTGCCCAATGTCATGACCATAAGTATGACCCCATTTCACAGGAAAACTACTTCCAGATGTATGCCTTTTTCAATAACACACCGGAGAAAGGCTACGAAGGAGATGTCAGCATTTCCAAACCGGCCAAGCATCCCATCATGTGGGTCGAACACAATGACCTGGAAGGCGTACTTGACTTTGTCAATCACCGGGACACCAGCAGGATCATGGTATCGGTGATGGAAGATTTTAAAGACACCCTCAGGCAGACCTTTGTCCTGGACCGGGGCATGTACAACCAACCCACCGAAGAAGTGACGGTTTCTACACCCGAAGCCATTTTACCTTTTGATACCAACAAATACCCCAAAAACAGGATGGGTTTGGCCCAGTGGACATTCGAAGAGCAAAATCCATTGACTGCCCGGGTATTTGTCAACCTGATCTGGCAGGAGCTATTCGGTGCGGGGATTGTGCGCTCGGCCGGAGACTTTGGTATGCAGGGCAAACTGCCAAGCCATCCTGAACTACTGGACTGGCTGGCTGTAGATTTCAGGGAAAGCGGATGGGACATCAAAGGCCTGATCAAAAAGATAGCTACTTCGGCTACCTACCAACAGGCAGCAGCCGTGGATAAAAATAAAATGGAAGTGGACCCGGACAACTTCTACCTGGCCAGGGCCCCAAGGATCAGGATGAATGCCGAACACATTCGGGACATGATCCTTTACAGCAGTGGCTTGATGGTGCAGGAGATCGGTGGCCCGAGCGTCAAACCCTATCAACCGGAAGGGCTATGGGAAGCCTCCACTTCCGGAAGGGGAGAATTGGCCGAATACCGGCAGGACAAGGGAGAGTCCCTCTACAGAAGAGGGCTTTATACCTTTATCAAACTGACTTCTCCGCCTCCGAAACCCATCATCTTTGATGGCAGCAACCGGGATGTGTGTGAGGTAACCAGAAACAGAACCAATACGCCGCTACAAGCCCTGGCCATGCTGAACGACCCGCTGGTGCTGGAAGCCTCCAGAGTATTGGCCAGCAGATTGGTTGGTGCCGATAAAAGTAGTGAGGAAGCCATTCAGGAAGCCTTTGCACGGATCATCTGCCGTGCTCCTACCGAGGAGGAGCTGCATCTGCTGCTGGAATATTACAGGGAGGAACTAAAAAGATTCCAGAAAGAACCGGAAAAAATCCTGAACACAGTCCAAAAGGGAGAATTTCCACTGGACAATAGCAGCAATAAACCTGAAACTGCCGCCCTCATGCAAGTAGTGGTGGCCATTTATAATGTAGAAGAAGCGATTACCAAAACCTGATATGGAAAAAGAAAGATTAGAAAGCGGACTGAATGAAAACAGAAGGAAATTCCTATCCAAAATGAGTCTGGGATTGGGCAGTGTAGCCTTGGGCTCGCTGTTGATACCCGACCTTTTTGATGGCAAATCCCAGCTGGAAACCGACAAGCTGATGGCCAGTCTGCCCCATTTTGCCCCCAAGGCCAAGCGGGTGATTTACCTGTTTCAGAATGGTGCGCCCAGTCAGCTGGAATCCTTTGATTACAAACCCATGCTCAATAAACGGATAGGAGAGGAATTGCCTGACTCTATCCGGAAAGGGCAGCGTCTTACCGGCATGACGGCCGGACAGTCTTCCTTTCCTTTGGTCGGTTCTTACCATGGTTTTAGTCAATATGGGCAGTCCGGTGCCTGGGTCAGCGACCTGTTTCCCTACACTGCAAAAATAGTGGATGAGCTCTGTATCGTAAAATCCATGCATACCGAGGCCATCAACCACGATCCAGCCCTTACTTTTTTCCAAACAGGCGCACAGGTAGGCAACAGACCCAGTATGGGAGCCTGGCTGAGCTATGGCCTGGGAAGCGAAAACAACAACCTGCCCAGTTTCTGTGTGCTGCTATCCCGTGGCAAAGGCAATGGTCAGGGCGTCTACTCCAAGTTATGGACCAATGGTTTTCTGGATTCTGTGCACCAGGGCGTTCAGTTCTCCAGTGGTGATGATCCGGTACTCTACCTCAACGACCCGGAAGGCATGGACAAAGCCGACAGAAGGCGCATGCTCGACAAGATCTCCGCACTGAACCAAATGAATTACCAATCCTTCGGTGACCCGGAGATCAGTGCCAAAATCCAGCAATACGAAATGGCCTACCGCATGCAGACAGCGGTTCCGGAAGTTACCGATGTCACCAAAGAACCTGACAGTATTGTCAAACTTTATGGCCCTGAATGTTTGGTTCCCGGCACCTATGCCGCCAATTGTCTGCTGGCCAGAAAGCTATCCGAAAATGGTGTACGCTTTGTCCAGCTTTATCACCAGGGATGGGACCAGCATGGCAACCTGCCCAATGAAATGGCGGGTCAGGCCCTGGATACCGACCAGGCATCAGCTGCCCTGATCACAGACCTGAAACAAAGGGGATTGCTAGACGAAACCCTGGTGATCTGGGGTGGAGAGTTCGGCCGGACCAATTACTGCCAGGGAAGGTTTTCCGCTGAGAATTATGGCAGAGACCATCACCCACGGGCCTTTTCCATATGGATGGCAGGCGGTGGTGTTAAACCGGGCATTACCTATGGGGAAACGGATGAATTTGGCTACAATATTGTCAAAGACCCAGTACACGTCCATGATTTTCACGCCACCATGCTGCACCTGCTGGGAGTAGACCACGAAAAGCTGACCTTCAGGCATCAGGGCAGAAGATACCGGCTCACTGATGTAGCCGGCAACCTGGTCAAAGACATCATGGCCTGACCAGCATAATTCTTTGGTAAACTTCCTATTCGCTCTTTTATGTTATCATCCAAACTGAAGGCCATACTGGGCCAGGTCCTATTTGCTGTCAACATCTTTGTATTGTTTCTGGTGGTAGCAGAAAACCGGGTCCTGATCCCAGACTGGCTCCATGTATTCGGGAGAATGCATCCCCTGCTATTACATTTTCCCATCGTTATCATTTTACTTGCCCTGCTTTTGGTGGCCATTCCGGACCTTCTGAAAAACAAGGAGGACAGCCATCTGTACGGCACTGACCTGCTGCTGCTGGGTACCCTTACGGCAGGCTTTACCGTAATCGCCGGCCTGCTGCTGTCCCATGAGTCGGGATACGCACAGGAAGCCCTGGTCTGGCACAAATGGACCGGCCTGGGAGTGTTCTGGACCGCTTCGGTACTCTACTATTTTTTAGACAGCCAGAAGCACCTGCTCATCAAAGCAGCATCGGTTTTTCTTGCCCTGATAGTCGTCGTATCCGGCCACCTGGGAGCCTCCATCACTCATGGGGATAATTTCATAACGGCTCCATTACAAAAAAATAAAGGAATAAACGTAAGCCTGGAAGAAGCAGAGGTTTTTGCCCACGTGGTTTATCCCATCCTGGAAAACAAATGTGTCAGCTGTCACAAAGCTTCCAAGCAAAAGGGAGAATTGAGAATGGACAGCCCTGAAAACCTGCTTAAGGGTGGGGAATCAGGACCTGCCTTGGTGGCCCATGACCTGGAAAACAGCCTGATGGCCCAGCGAATCAACCTCCCGGTAGAAAATGAAGAACACATGCCCCCGGAAGGCAAACCACAGCTCACGGATGAAGAACGCTCCATCATCGAGGCATGGATCAATAGTGGTGCCATCATTGACAAGATGGTTTTGGAACTTTCGGATACCACCTCCATATACAAGCTTGCGGTCGATAAGTTTAAATCTGCACCCAAGACCTATGACTTCGAAAAAGTCCCAGATGAAACGGTACAAAAACTCAATAATTTTTACCGCAAGGTGCAACCGCTGGGCCTGGAGTCGCCGGCCCTTTCCGTCAGCTATTTTGGCAGGGCAAGTTTTGAGCCTGAATCTTTAAAAGATCTTGATCCGGTATACCGGCAAACGGTATCCATTAACCTCAGCAACATGCCCCTTGAGGATGCTGACCTGGAACCCATCAGTCCCTTTTCTAACCTCGAAAAATTATATCTCAACTTCGCATCCATCAAAGGAGATGGCATACAATACCTGCAAAACCTGGAAAACCTGAGCCTGTTGTCCCTTTCCGGAAATCCGCTGGATGAAACAGCCGTACCGCACCTTTCTGCCATGACACAGCTCAAAAAACTCTATGTCTGGAATACCAACCTTTCCGGGGAATCCCTGGAAGAGTTGAGGGCGGCACTCCCTGGGACCACCATCGAATCCGGAACGCAGGTCAGTGGAGAAGTATTGATGCTTAATCCTCCGGTAATTCGTTTCGACAAAGCATTCTTCCAGGACAAGCTTACGGCAGAAATCACCCACCCTATCGGAACCACCAGTATCTTCTACACCCTGGATGGGACCGAACCGGACAGCAGCAATCATGAAATCTATGAAAAGCCCCTGGAGATCAATGAAAACACCACTTTAAAAGCCCGGGCTTTTGCAGATGGATGGATTGGGAGTGAAAAAGCTGAAGCAGAATTTATTAAAGCTACCCTCAGGCCTTCCGATTTTCAGATGAACCACCTTCCCGAGGACCGTTACAAAGGGGATGGGCAGGAAAGCCTTTTCGACCGAAAAAAAGCCATTCCCGATGTTTGGAACCTAAACTGGCTGGGTTTTTTAAACAATCCCCTGGAAGTGGAAATGGAATTTGAACAACCCACCGACATCAGCAAACTGGCACTTTCTTTATGGCAAAACCCCGGTGCCCGTTTCTTCCCCCCTGCTGAAGTGAAACTATGGTCCCGGGAAAACAAGGATCAGGAATGGAAACTCATCCACACCTTTCGTCCGCCCTCTCTACAAAAAGATGCCCCGACCCTGCTCAAACAAATGGATATACCTTTTTCAGCCAGGCAGGTAAAGCAGCTCAAGCTTCTGGCCAGGCCCATAGAAAAGCTCCCCTCCTGGCATGGGGCGGCCGGCAACAAAGCCTGGCTCATGGTGGATGAAGTGGTGATGAATTAAAATTTGGTATTATAGGCTGTTGGGGAAGACATCTATTGGCTTACCTGGGTCAACCAAGGTAAGGTCCAAAGAACCTGAAATTAACAGGTCCTTTGGACCTCCACTAGTCTTTGTCCTTTACTTCCTCTTCACTTTGTGCGAGCAAATAGGCCTTGATAAAATCATTCAAGCCTCCGTCCAGAACAGCCTGTACATCCGAAGTTTCATGGGCAGTACGGGCATCCTTCACCAATTTATAGGGATGCAGGACATAATTTCTGATTTGAGAACCAAAATCAATTTTCATTTTTCCTGACTCCACTTTTGCTCTTTCAGTATTCCGCTTGTCCATTTCAATTTGGTAAAGCCTTGATTTAAGCATCTGAGTCGCTTTTTCCCGGTTTGCAAGTTGTGATCGTTCGGCCTGACAGACCACCACAATCCCGGTAGGCTTATGGGTAAGCTGAACCTTGGTTTCTACCTTGTTTACATTCTGTCCTCCTGCACCTCCTGACCTGGAAGTATGGAATTCTACATCAGAAGGGTTGATTTCGATATTAATCGTATCATCTACCACCGGGTATACATATACGGAAGCAAAGGATGTATGTCGCCTCCCTCCACTGTCAAAAGGAGAAATCCTCACCAATCGGTGCACACCGGACTCAGATTTAAGGTAGCCATAGGCAAGGGGGCCTTCAAATTCCAAAGTGGCTGATTTGATCCCGGCAACTTCCCCTTCCTGCAAATCGACCTCTTTCACCTTATACCCGTTTTTCTCACCCCACATGATGTACATGCGTAGCAAAATGGATGCCCAGTCATTGCTTTCGGTTCCACCAGCACCAGGATTGATCTCCAACATGGCATTCAATTGGTCCTCCTCACCGCTAAGCATTTTCTTGAGCTCAAGATCCTCTACCTTTTGTAAATTCTTTTGGTACTCGGCTTTTATTTCCTCTTCAGAAACTTCTCCGGCATTGTAAAATTCATACAAAACATCCAGGTCCTGAACAGCGGTATTTACATCCTCAAACTGGCTGGTCCAGGCTTTTCTTGCCTGTATTTGTTTCATCATTTTCTCAGCCTCTTCCGGGTCATTCCAGAAATCCGGCTGGGCCGAAATGGCTTCAAATTCTTCTATTTCCGTTTTCTTCCGGTCGTAGTCAAAGATACCTCCTCAAGGCCAAAATACGGGCCTTCAAGTCTTTCAACTGATCTGTTGTCATAGTTGCTTTCTCTTGTTTTAAAATTAAATTCAAATTTCGGCAATTTACCTCAAAATAGCTATAATTATAGCTGGCTGGCCTACTTTTCCTCCTCCGCTTCCAATTCATCCAGGGCAATGACCTGCAGTTTATTTTTGCCTCTGTTTTTGAATTTATTGTATCTCAGGGGCCTTAGCAACAAACCACCACCAATCAAGGCACCTGCAGCGACCAATGTGCCTGAATCGTAGCTGATGTTTTGATCGGCATATAAACTGTTGATCCCCCCTGCCAAAAGCAACAAACCACCAGCGGCAATGGGCAGCAGGCTCATGTTGGACAAGGTCTGGTTTCTGGGGTCTTTGTTACGAATGTCAATGACCTCGATCTGATCAAGACTCAATATATTTTCTTCCAGGACGATGACATCCTGGTTAATTTCCCGAATGACATCCTGAATGTAATAGTCCAACCCTTTTTGCAAGTACACCATGGATTCACCAACCTCGTAAGTGAGCCGGCTTTTTTCATTTTTTCCTCGCTGCAAAATCAGGTAATTCTGTGCCAGCAAGTCTGCATTAATAAGGCAAAACAGTAAAGATAAAATGGCAAGGGTATTTTTTTTCCGCAGCATAACTGAAAATAAATCCGATAAAGAAAATAGCCGGACTAAATTTTCATTATCCAACCATGATCATCCACTACTTTCCCATATTTGATATCATCAAGACGCTTTAATACCCTGTCGGAAAAGGCTCCTTCAGCTTTCTCTGGCAATACATAATCCTTTCCGTGGATGTTGATCAGGCGGATAAATGCAACAGTGGCAGCTGTACCTGTACCAAAAGCTTCCTCTAGCCTTCCTGAGATGAGTGCTTCTTCCAATTCGCTAACAGCTAAAAATCGTTCTTCTACGGGCATTTTCATCTCTTTAGCCAGGATCAAAACGCTGTCCCTGGTAATGCCCTTTAATATGGTTCCGGTGTTGGTCGGTGCAGTAATGAGCGTTCCGTCAATCACAAACATTACGTTCATGGTACCACTTTCTTCAATGTACTGGTGGGTTTTACCATCTGTCCAAAGCAATTGGTCATAGCCTTCATTTTGGGCTTTTCTAGCAGGGAAAAGGGAGCCTGCATAATTGCCTGCTGCTTTTGCTGCACCTGTCCCACCCTCTACAGCCCTGGCATACTGGGTTTCTACCTTCACCGCCACCGGCTTGGAATAATATTTCCCGACAGGGGAAGCAAGGATCATGAATTTATAATTGTTGGAAGGTCTGATTCCCAGGTAATCATCTGCGGCAAAGACAAAAGGACGTATGTACAGTGAGCACCCGGCTTGTTTGGGAATCCAATCCTTGTCCACTTCCAGAAGTTTCCGCATGCCCTCCATAAAAACCTCTTCCGGTACTTCCGGGATACACATTCTTCGGGCAGATTCATTGAGCCTTTGTTGGTTGGCATCCCCTCTGAACACCAGGATCTCTCCGGCATCATTTCGGTAGGCCTTCAGCCCTTCAAAAACGGACTGCCCATAATGTAGGGTAGCATTGGCCGGATTAATTTGTAACGGACCATAGGGCTCTATCCTCAGGTCCTGCCACTCTCCATCCTTGTACTCCGCTACAAACATGTGATCACTGATTATGTGGCCAAAGGCCAGATCATCAAAATTGGTAGCTGCCAATTTGGAATGTTTTGTTTTATTGATATTAATCGTTAAAGTCTTATTCATAACTGATCAATTCCCTGGACGCCAGGTGATTTCATTTACATTTAATTCTACTGCCAGCTGCCGGCCCAATACAAAAAGGTAATCGGAAAGTCTGTTGATAAATTCAAGAACCAACGACTCCACGGGGGAAGTCTCCATCAACAGTACAATGCACCTTTCCGCTCTCCTGCAAACCGTTCTGGTAATATGGGCCATGGAAACTACCGGGTGCCCTCCCGGAATAATAAAATTTCTCAGAGCCGGCAATCCAGCTTCCATGGTATCTATATTCTTTTCGAGAAAAGCTATATCCTCTTTTGTAAAGTCAGGTTTTTTTACCTGATCCTTCTCCGGATCACTGGCCAGGTGTGCGCCGATAACGAACAGCCTGTCCTGAATAAAATAAAGGTTGTCACGCCGTTTTTCATTGACTTCCTGGTCGCGCAGTAAGCCAAGGTGAGCATTCAATTCGTCTATGGTACCATAGGCATCAATCCGCAGGTGCGATTTGTTTACCCTTGTGCCTCCTAAAAGGGAAGTTTCCCCTCTATCTCCCGTTTTAGTATAGATTTTCATAATTTTCTTTCAGGCAATGGACCCTTTAGACCACTGATTTATCAACTATTGTAGGATTCGGATTCACTTCATCCGACTCTACCAATCCATCCCTCAATCGAATCACACGATGTGCATAGTGAGCAATGTCATCTTCGTGGGTCACCATAATGATGGTATTTCCCTTTTGGTGCAATTCATGAAATAAATCCATGATGTCATAGGATGTCTTTGAATCCAGGTTACCCGTAGGCTCATCTGCCAGAATAATACTCGGATCATTGACCAATGCCCTGGCAATGGCTACCCTTTGCCTTTGACCACCAGAAAGCTCATTGGGCTTGTGATGAATCCGGTCATCCAACCCAACACTCTTTAAAGCAAGAAACGCTTTTTCATCCCTATCTGTTTTGTTGAATCCTGCATAAATCAGTGGCAAGGCTACATTATCCAGGCAAGTAGCTCTGGGAAGCAGATTAAAGGTTTGAAAAACAAATCCGATTTCCTTATTTCTGATTTCTGCCAACTCATTTTCACTCATATCACTTACATCCTTACTATTCAGAATGTACTGTCCAGAGGTGGGGGTATCCAAACAGCCAATGATGTTCATTAAAGTGGATTTACCCGATCCTGAAGGCCCCATAAAGGCCACATATTCTCCCCTATCCACTTCTATACTTACGGATTCAAGGGCATGGACTTCTTCGGATCCCATGCGATAAATTTTCCGGATTTCCTTGGTTTTGATGATTTCTGGCATAACAAAACAATTTAAGGTGTGAAGATAGGAGATTATGGACAAAAACTGGAATCCCTAACGTTAAATTATATCAATGGGTTTAGAAGTATTCCAGTTGCAATTCGGTGAGATCTTCTGGTCCTATCCATTCAGCCATCAAGGCAAGGTTACTGCTGGCATATTGGTCTAGTCCAATTATTCGGCAATATTTTACCAATTCGATCCATAACAAGGGATCCCTGTTGAATTGGCTGGCTTCCTGTAACAAGCGGTACCGCTCTTCATTATCAGTTTCCTTTTCTATCTCTGCCAAAACCATGGGAGTAAAGTAGGCGTTTTCAGCTACTGAAGAACGCCCTGACTTGCCCTTAGCGTCACTCAAGCCCTTTATACGGTCCACATAGGATGAAAGAAATGAGGATTCTTGCCGAAATATTCCCTGACTTTGTGCCAATGCATACAAATCATCCAGCTCCTTATTCGAAAACCAATGTCCCTTTTTTAACAACAGCTCCTTTGCCAGAAAAGCCCGGTTGGATGCTCCTTCCAATGTTTCCATGGCGGGCAAAAGTTCCTTGCCCAACATTTCAGGCAGCTTGCTCAGGATTTGATAAAATTTTACGGTATCATTACTGGCCAATTGCCTATCGCTATCAAATCTCATCCAATTCGGGAAGTCAACTCCCTGGGTTCCGGAAACAAATAAAGCTTCTTCCTCCATCCCCCCAAAATAAAGGTACGGCAGATGGGCAGGAGTAAATTGAGTAAACCCCTTTAATGCAGCCTGCTTCCACTCTATAGCTGCTTTTTTAAAATCCCCCTCTCTGGAAAAAATCCAACCTGCGAAAGCATGGTAGTACCCGGCATTCTTATTGAAGCGAAAAGCCATGCCATTCAATTTCCGAAGCAATTCGTTTACCCTTCCGCTTCTAAATTCAAGAACCAATCCGGATTCCCTGATATTTTCTTCCTCATTGAGTGGGAGGTTGGGCCTGTTTAGTAGGGTATCCAGGATTTGAAAGTATGGGGCTGTATTTTCCCCCTCCTGAAAGGAAGTTAACTGATTGCGCAACATGGCCCGGTTTACCGGATCATGACCATGGCTTATGCTGTCTGCAGGCAGCCCAAATGGGGGCTCCTTTCCAGTGGCATTGATATAAGCCAGTAAATTTATCCTTTCTTTCAGGGTGGATACATCAAAATCGTTGTCTTCCATCGCCATTCCATGCAGGATTTTCACTCCCAATCGGTTGAGTTCCTTTGTAAGTGGCTTTCCCTCCATTTTCTCCAATACCCGTAAAGCTTCATCAGGCCGGTTCATTTGATGATATATCAGGGCCAGGTTATTCGACAGGTAGGGGTTTGAAGGGAAATATTTTAAACCTTCCTCCAAATAATAAATGGCTTCATTCATACGCTCACGTTTTTCCAAAAGGGCACTCAGCATAAGGATGTCCGGAACTTGTGGGTTGCCTTCAAAACTTTTGACCAGGGTGTTCAGGGCCAATGTGGGCTGATTCTGGTCCAGATACAGCTGGGCAGTTGCGTAGAGGGCTTTGTCATTCTTCCGGTACCTTTCAAAGGCATTTTCATATAAAACGATGGCTTCAACCGGACGATTGCTTGCCAGGTAATAATCTGCTGAAAGTTGAGTGGAAGAGGTGCTAAACTGAACCGCAACAATCCCATCGGCATACACCAAAAATATCAGTAAACTTAAAACTCCTCCCAAACGCATGTGGAAATAAGGGAAAAAGGGAGGCTTGTAAACAATTCTTTCTATGGCCGTTCCGCTGTTCAGGATACTTGAAAAATTCACCCAAATGTACAAGAAAAAAAGCAAACCAAATCCAAGTTGGCTGTAAACGAAAATATGATGCAGAAAATCCAGCATAGGGGTATTCATGGAAACTTTACCCTTAAAAATCACCAACATACATACAGCGAAACCGGTAAGATAAAATAATTTCCCTACCCATGGAAATGCAAAAGGTTGGGGAAGGCTTCTGATTTTATAATGGACATCCAGAAAGCCTACCAGGCCCACGATTGGTAGCAACAGTTCAAATGGGGGAAGGGGCCATCCATCCAGGCTGCCGGTGATGTCTAAAAGCATCAATCCCAACAGCATCAGGTAGCCTGTTCCTAAAATGGCAAAATGCCAGGCAATTTTGATCCCGACACCCCGGTTTAACCTGGCCAATAAAATATACAGGCCTGACACCATGGACTGGCCAATATAAACTAAAAATCCTGCTGCCATGGCCATGGCCATCAGGGAGATGTTTTCTGAAAACAACAAGGTTGGGTAAGGGGCATTTGCGAAATAAATCAAAACCACCAGGCCTGCAATCCCGGATCCGAAAACAAGAAGGGTACGCTGACCCAAAGAAAGGTTTTCGAAAAAAAGATGGATCAAAGCTGCAGGAATCAATAAAAACACCAAGCAAATTAGCAGCCCATAATTTGTCCCTACGCCGCCAATATTCAGGCTGTTTACACCGCTTATGGTCAGCATAAAAACCAACAGTCCGGCAGCCAACAGGAAAGCATAGCGCCTTAACAGGGTAATCAAGCAGACATAAACCAGCAACATCAGCCAGGCTATTATCCCGAGCCACTGGGTAAGTCCCGGGTAATGTTGCATTTCTCCGGCCACAAAGCGGTCAAATAGCAGGAAATTCTGCGTGTTCAGCCCGATGTAATCAGAACCCGTGAAAAATTCATCTAATGGAATGGTGAGGGCTTCCAACCCAGAAACTATGGCGAGAACTGGTCCTGTCTTTCCCCCAAGCTCCAGCATCAAAATCCCCAAGCCGGAAAGAAGAAGTACAATCAATACAATGATCAGGATGGTCTTTCTCCAAATTTGTTGGAACATTATTCCATTACCTTTGGAACCCGGAAATAATCAGAGTCTCTTTGGGGAGCATTTTTCAACCCTTTTTCATGATCCAGGTGCTCACCTACCACATCTTCCCGCATGATATTTTCTTCAGAAGACATGGTGATCAAAGGTTCCACTTCTGAGGTGTCCAATTCATTCAGTTTTTCGACCCAGTCTAAAATCTGAGTCATGTCTTTGGTCATTTTCTTTGCCCCCTTTTCATCAAATTCAAGTCTTGCCAAATGCGCAATTTTTTTGAGGGAGTTGGTATCTAGTTTCATCTGTTTATAATTTGTCTTTAAGCGGTCAGATGGAATCTTTGACGATTTCATCTTTGCTTTTTTAATTCTAATGAGCCATTATCGTTCCATAATTGTTCCTGTATGGTTTGGAAACATTTTTCTTTAAGCATTCCTACATCCTTATAACCAAGTCCTGCAACCGCAACCGGGGGATGTATAACCACTTTTACAGGTTTGTAGCGCAATAAAAATCGGCCATCATCTGGCAAAATTAAGTGATTGTAAGATAAAGTGATAGGAATTATCGGAATTTGTTTGTCTAGAGCGACTTTAAACGCCCCATCCTTGAACCTGGCCATTGCCGGGGGCTGTTGGCTGGATATACCTCCTTCCGGAAAAAACACCACACTACTTTTCTGATCCAAAGCTTCTTTTGCTTTCAAAATAGATACTCCCCGACTCTTTAAGCTGTTCCGGTTAACAGAAATGTGAAGGTTTTTAAACATATAGCCGAAAATAGGAACTTTGGCCAGTGAACTTTTACCTATAAACACCAAATCAAAGGGAATTAATCCGAGCACCGGTATATCCAGATAAGAGAAGTGGTTGGAAACAATCACATATTGCATGCCCTTCCTGAAATGGTGGAGATTTTCTATTTTTACCTTAAAAAGCAGTAAACCAAAAAACACCCTGGACCAAATCCTGTTCAGCTTCCTTCCCTGTGCTTTTTTCCCTGGCAGCTCTATGGTGAGAAAAAAAACAGGAAACAAAACCAAAAAAGTAAGGACGAACACAATACTTCCATAGGTGGAATAAATCCTTCTGATCAAATTATTCATATAAAAAGGCATTTTTTATACTGAAACAAATTAAAAATCAACTGCCTTCTCTGAATCCCATTGGTTTTGATGTAATTGCCTTTTTTATTCAAACCGTAATTTTTTTCACCTTAAGAGAAGTCCCCTCGGTACTGATCACCTGAATGGGTTCACCCTTATCAATAAATTCACCCCTGGAATAGGCATCATACATTTCATCATCGATCATCACCTTGCCACTTGGCATCAGGCGGGTATGGGACATACCCTGTTTTCCCAGTAATTCATCGCTATAAAAGGAAGAAGTATATCCCTCAGACCTTTGCTGGGTAGAGGCCAGAGAAAGCTTGCTGAAACTTTCCCATTGATTGATTTTCGGTGTCAGGGTAAAGATCAATACCGTGGCTATGATGGCCGCCAGAATTACCGTAAGCAAAGCGGCAAACAGCTTTCCTGAACTTACAAAAGTAAAATCAAACTGGTCATTGGGCAGCATACCCATGGTCAGTCCGGCCAGGACACAGATTATACCCAAAATACCAAATACTCCAAAGCCTGGAACAACGAAAATTTCTACAGCCAGCAGGATAATGCCCGCTACAAAAATGACCAATTCCAGATTGCTTGCCAAGCCTGTCAGGTAATAGGGAATAAAATATAACAAGACGGCTATGGCACTTGCGGCCAATGGAAAACCAATCCCTGGCGTCTGGATTTCGAAATAAATTCCTGCAAAAATAATCAAAATCAAAAACCCACTCACAGCAGGATTCAGGAAAAAAGCAATGATATCTTCAACGACGGATGGGGAATAGTAATAAATCTCATAATTTTCAATGCCGTTTCGTGCTACTATTTCATTGATAGAGGAAACTTCGGCTTCACAAAAGCCATTCTGAATGGCCTCAGAGACAGAAAAGGTGACCACTTCACCCTCTTTAGATACTCCCTCCACTTCAATGTTTTCATCCACCATGGCTTCGGCAATCCTCGGGTTTCTTCCCCTGGCTTCGGCCGTGCTCCGCATCATGGAGCGCATGTAGGATTGGTATTTGTCAGGAGCTGCTTCTCCTGTTCCGCCCATCACTACGGTAGCAGCACCTATACTTCCGCCTCTGGCCATGTAAATGCTATCGCAGGCAATGGAGATCAAGGCACCTGCAGAAGCCGCATCTTTATCGATAAAGGAATGAATAGGTACTGGCGATTCCAGAAACAATGTGCGGATGTCATCGGCATCATTGACTGCTCCTCCATAAGTATCCATGTGCACGATGATCATTGCTGCATTTCTCTTGCCTGCATCCTCCAGGGCCAGTTTGACTTTTCGGTTCATTCTCGGATCTATATCACTTTTCATTTCAAAAACATAAATCGTTTTCAATGAATCCTTTGGTTCTTCCTCTTGCGCAAAACCCGCTGTGCCACCCTGAAATCCTATGATTGCATAAAGCATTAATCCAAATACCAATCTCATTTTTTACTAGATTTTTTATTTCCGTTTGAATATACCAATAAAAACCATGAAAGCCCTGATTGGTATAAAATGTAGTTGCAATTGATAAAATAAATATCAAATTTGCATCAAGTTTGGGTATTTATCGTCAGAAAACTGTAATAACATGAAGTACTGGATTTTGATTTTAGGATTGATTGGTATGGCGCTGCCTTCTGAGGGCAGCCGATTGGTATCAATTGACTCTGTAGGAATAGAGCGTGAAGGGGAAAAATCCTATATCATCCATCAGGTAGAACCACAGGAAACACTATTTGGGATATCAAGGCGATATGGAACACCCGTGGGGGATATTGTACAAAGCAACGATAACCTGAAAGCCGGATTAAAATCAGGTCAGCGCATCCGTATTCCCTTTGTAGAAAAAGAAACGATTCCGGAAGGAGCCAAAGTCCACCAGGTAATACCCGGTGAAACGCTATTTTCCATCTCCAAAACCTATCAGGTGGAAGTAACAGAATTGATGGCATGGAATGACCTGAAAGGCAATGACATCAGTGTAGGTCAGTCTCTGCTTATCAAAGGGCTGGAAAAAAAAGAAGATCCAATAGCAGAAGATAAAATTGAAGAAACCGCAGAATTGGGTGATCAGACAGTAGCGGTGACCAAAGAAAAGGTGGACACATCGCCTGAAAAATCAAAAACCGAAAATAAATCAATAGCTACCACCAGGGAGAAAAAATCCTCTGTAAACGATTCCCGGAATACAAGCACCTCCGGCAACAGTACTGTTTCTTCAGATGGCAACTGGATTTCACATAAGGTCGTCCAGGGAGAGACACTATTTGCTATTGCCAGGCAGTATGACGCGAGGGTCCCGGACCTTATCCAATGGAATGACCTTTCTTCCAATAACCTTTCCATAGGACAATCACTTAAAGTGGGAAGGGAAGCCAACGACAGGATCCCTGTAAGTCAGTTGCCCCCTGCCAAAAGCGAAACAACAAAACCTGCAACAGAGAATTCCCCTCCTGAAGCAAAAAGAAGCACCCCTGCTGCCGGAGGTTCTTCCTCCACTTCCAGCACAAGCAATGTAAGTACCTCAACTGCATTCCGGAATGTCAAGGAAAGCGGACAGGCAGAGGTAATAGAAGGGACAGGTAACCACAAAAAGTACTTGGTCCTTCACCGTACAGCACCTGTAGGTACCATCATGAGGATCAGAAATGAAGAAAATGACGTAACTGTTTTTGCCAGGGTGGTGGGTGTACTCCCGGAGACAGGAGACAACAACAGGCTGTTGATCAAGGTTTCCAAAGCTGCCTTTGACCAGCTAAAAGCTGTAAATTCACGCTTCAGGGTGGAAGTTTCCTATTGACAAAGCTTTAAAAAATCTGGAATTTTTTTCCTTACATTGCTGTTTTTCCTGCAAAATACACCCGGTATAGCTCCTTGTATCTTAGGATAGAATGTATTGGCTCAGCTTCCCGGGGAGATAGGAAGGGAAATTGGCCAGGATTATAATTTTAATGGTTAAATTGCCCGGATTTAAATTTTGGCGATAGATACACAGGTTTTTAAAAGGCATGAATATAAAAAAAAACAAACCCGTAATTGGCATCAGCATAGGAGACATCAACGGCATTGGTGCTGAGGTGACCATGAAAGCTTTACAGGACAGCAGGCTCCAAAAAATGATTACACCCGTAATCTATGGGCATGGTAAAGCGATTACCTATTACAGGAAAATAATGGAGATGAATGATTTTAATTTCATGCAGATTAAAAGCATTGAAGAAATCCATCACAAAAAAACCAATGTGATCAATGTGGTACAGGAATCTCCAGAAGTCATGCCGGGTGTAGAAACCAAAGAAGCAGGCAATATGGCATTAGCTGCTTTGGACCAGGCCATAGTCGACCTGAAAAGTAACCACCTTGATGCCCTTGTCACAGCTCCGCTGAATAAAAACAACATCAACAGTGCTGAAACCCCTTTCATCGGGCATACAGAATATCTGGCAGATGCATTTGAATCCAAAAAAAACATGATGTTTATGGTTTCAGAAGACATGCGCGTTGGACTAGTAACCGGTCACCTTCCACTAAAATCAGTAGTTGCAGCCATTACCACAGAGACCATTAAAGCAAAGCTAAAAATCATGCTAAAATCCCTCACGCAGGATTTTGGTATTGCAAAGCCAAAAATTGCGGTACTGGGCCTAAATCCACACGCAGGAGAAGACGGACTTTTAGGTACCGAAGAACAGGATATCATCCTTCCTGTAGTCAAAGAGTTTAAAGAAAGGGGAGAACTCGTCTTTGGCCCCTACCCATCAGACGGATTTTTCGGCATGATGCACCAGAAGAAATTCGACGGTGTTTTGGCCATGTACCACGATCAGGGCCTGATACCCTTTAAAACGGTATCCTTTGACAACGGGGTGAATTTCACTGCCGGACTCCCAATCATCAGAACCAGTCCAGACCATGGAACGGCCTATAATATTGCCGGAAAAAATGCTGCAAATGAGGGTTCCATGCGCACGGCCATTTTTCTGGCCCATGACATCATCCGCAGGAAAGTGGATTGGGAAGCAGGCGGTTGAAATTAATTTAGCCTGAACTTTATAAATCAGAAAATATTATCTAAATTTGCGGTCTTAAATCAGAAGATGAAATTCATAAGGAAATTCGATATCGACATCATCCGATTGAAGGAGGGGGAGCATCATTTCGATTTTGAGATCGGCGGTGAGTTTCTGGATCATTTTGAAAAAATAAAGGAAGTGATTCACCAGATAGACCTTAAAGTGGAGGTATGTCTGGACAGAAAAACCAATCTTATAGACGCAGATTTTTCCATTGCAGGCACTGTTGGTCTCACCTGTGACCGCAGCCTGGAAAAATTTGAACATGCTTTAGACGTAAAGAATAAGATCCTTTACAAATATGGCATGGAAGAAAAAGAGATCAATGAGGAGGTTTTTCAAATTACCCCTGATACACCCAGCATCAATGTGGCGCAGCTGATCTATGAGTTTATCCTGCTGGCCTTACCGGCAAAGAAGATCCACCCGGCCCACATGACCGAGGAAGATGAATCAGAGGATGCCGGTGGCTGGATCGTGTATGAAGCAGGCAGCGAAGAAGAAAAAGAGGACAATATAGCCGGTCAGAATCCGTTTTGGGAGGCTTTGAAAAAATTAAAAAATAACGAATAATCTAAAAATCACATAGATATGGCACATCCTAAAAGGAAAATTTCCAAAACCAGAAGAGACAAAAGAAGGACACATTATAAATTGAATGCACCTGGATTGGCTCAATGCCCCACCACTGGTGAGTTTCACCTGCCCCACAGGGCTTTTTGGTTGGATGGCAAGTTATATTATAAGGGACAGGTCATCATAGAAAAGGAAGTATCGGCCTGATATCTATACCCTTATAAAAAAGCTGCCAGGGAAATTTTTTCTCTGGCAGCTTTTTTAGTTTCTATAAAGCTCATTTTTCCAATCTGGATTTCTCCAGAAACTTCTGCCGGATAACCTCCTGAACGGGTAGGTTTTCAATTTTACTTTCCAGCCAGGAAATGATGTCAAGATATAAAAAGGCGCGTTTTTCGAAGGGGTGGTTCTCGTAAATTTTGAGCTTCTCCCTGAGTTCTATAAAAGCACCTTTGAGTTCATGGTCGTAAATCCGGCTTAGCTTTCTGACAAACCGCATCATTTCCTTTTGCACCTGATGCAGGTCGTCCATTTTGATCAGAAAACGGTATACATTCCGAATTTGCCCATCCAGTTTTTCATCCAGGCCTGCCTCATAACTGGCGATAAGCTTGAGGATATGTGCAAAACATTGCAGGTCTTCCCGCAGCCCATCCTGATTGTTCTCAATCACCTGGTTCAGGTAATCAATCGCCTTTTCATTGTCTCCATGTCCAAAATAAAGACAGGCCACTTTATAATGCAAAACCATCAGGTGGTGAATGTCCAACTTGCTCTTGATCGGTTGCATTTCTTTCATCAGGACAGGTACCAGCTCTTTCACTCCCACCGAAAACTCTCCTTTTAAAAAGTGTATATTGAGCAGGTTGGAATAGAGATATAAAAATGCCAGTATCCGGCTGTTGTCATCCATTACAAAATCACTTTGTTTCAGACTATCCCTGAATTCCTCCAATACCTCCGAAAACCGCCCATAGTAACCCAAATAAAAAAGGGTGTCCAACAAATAATGGTAAGCCTTCAGGTAATTGCCGGTAGCCACCCGGATCATGTGTGGGGAGTAGTGAAACAAATCCACCCAATGCTGGGCAGCCCTGTAGCAAAGTGGAAAATCCTGAATAATATGAAAATACCATACCTGAGCCTGAAAAAGATACATTTTTTCGTAAAAACCCAGGTTGGCAAGTACGTAGTCCGGCATATTGTCTTGATAGAACCTTTCCAATCTTCGTCTTCCCTCCTTGTCTTTGATATAACCGGTCTTCAGGTATATGCCATAAAGCTGTAAGGAAAGGCTGGAAAAGCGATTTTTCAGATCTACTTTGTGGGAAAGTGCGGATGATTCCTCACCGAGTAATTCCGCCCTGTTTCTGATACTTCTGGTAATGTGCTGGGACTCGATCACCTTCTCCATCTCCACAACGCGAAGCATAACCGTATCCAGCCCATATTCCCTGGCCACCTGTTTGGCCTTATCCAACACCTTCAAACTTTGCATGTAAAGGCCCTTGTTAAACAAAATCCTGCCAAAATCAATCTGTTCATTGAGCTGAAGCTCTACATTCCGGTCTGCATACAATAGCCTCAGAGAAGTCAAAACCTGTTTGTACAAATGCGCCTTCATATTGGAAAGTTGTTTTTTTCCAACCGGCGCTTTTCTTAACAGAAGGGCTTCATCATATTCATCCATCTTGTCCAACACATCAAACAACAACAGAAATTTGGCATCCTGATTGGAAGATAGTCTTTTGGCATACAGCTTAAAACTCCGCTTTTCAGAGGGGGACAAGCTGCTGATCAAATCAAACAGAAAATCTTTTCTAAAATTGGATATCATATATAAAATACTCCTATTTACCTGATTTTAAGTCTATTGTGAGATTGTAAGGGTCATTAGGTATCGGACATATAAAGTTAATTGAATTTCATTGCCGGGGCTAAGGTTTTACATTGGTTTTTAATAAAAAATGAACTAGCATGGATGACAATCGCGTATTGATCTTTGACACTACCTTAAGGGACGGAGAACAGGTTCCCGGATGTAAATTAAACACCCCTCAAAAGATCGAAATCGCCCAGCAACTCGAGGCTTTGGGAGTGGATGTGATCGAGGCGGGTTTTCCCATTTCCAGCCCGGGAGATTTCAAATCAGTGGTAGAGATTTCAAAAAATGTAACAGAACCCATTGTATGCGGGCTATCCCGAGGGGTGAAAAAAGATATAGAAACTGCAGCTGAAGCCCTCAGGCATGCCAAAAGGCCCAGAATTCATACGGGAATCGGCACCTCTGATTCTCATATCAAATACAAATTCAAAAGCAACCGGGAGCGTATACTGGAATGGGCAGCTGAAGCAGTTGCTCATGCCAAGAAATTCGTAGAAGATGTAGAATTTTATGCAGAGGATGCCGGCCGCACAGACAATGAATACCTGGCAAGGGTTTGTGAGGCGGCTATCAAGGCCGGAGCCACGGTTCTGAATATTCCGGATACTACCGGTTATTGCTTACCTGATGAATATGGGGCCAAAATAAAATACCTGTGTGACCATGTCAAGGGCATTGAAAACGTCATCATTTCTGCCCACTGCCACAACGACCTGGGTTTGGCTACTGCAAATTCCATTGCAGCTGTCATGAATGGCGCCCGGCAAATCGAATGCACCATCAATGGCATTGGTGAAAGGGCGGGAAACACCTCCCTGGAAGAAGTCGCCATGATCATGAAGCAACATCCAAGACTAAATGTCCACAACCGCATCAATGCCAAACTTCTGAATCCAATAAGCAGGCTGGTTGCGGAAAGGATGGGCATGCTGGTACAACCCAATAAAGCCATCGTGGGCACCAATGCTTTTGCGCATTCATCTGGAATCCACCAGGATGGCGTCATTAAAAATAGGGAAACCTATGAGATCATCGATCCTTTGGAAGTAGGTGTGGATGAATCCATGATTGTGCTTACTGCCCGTTCTGGCAGGGCGGCATTGGCTTACCGTGCCCATAAAATTGGATACAACCTGACCAAACTGGAACTAGACAGGGTCTACCATGTCTTCCTCAACCACGCAGATATCAAAAAAGAAATCCTGGATGCGGACATCCACGAAATCATTGATGAAGCCGGAATCAATCAGCACCAGGAAGCTTAGAAATCATTGAAAAGAGGGGGAGGAACTCCCCTCTTTCATTTAATTGCAAAATGGATAAAAAAGAAATGAGGAAATTGATTCCTTCTTTTCTGGATAACTTTTCACCTTCATTTGGCCAATCAACAAAAAAAGCCTGCAACTGGCTTTTCAAATTTTTACTTTGATATAAAAAATAAAATCCCATGATTACATCCAGCCCAAGCCTTCCTACCCCCATAAAAAAAGTAATGTACAAATGGCAAAAATTCAGTCTGTTATTGCTGCTCATTTGCGGCTCGGTTTTTCCATTATCTGCCCAGGAATATGATATTCTGATAAAGGGAGGTCATTTAATGGATCCTAAAAATAACATTGACGAACCCATGGACATTGCCATCAAAGATGGGCAAGTGGCCCTGGTTCAGAAAACCATCCCTTCCGATCTGGCTGCGCAGGTGATTGATGCCGGTGGCTTGTATGTTTGTCCCGGGTTGGTGGACATCCATACTCATAATTTTTATGGACTGGACCCTTACGGACAATACAGTAATGGTTATAACTCCCTTCATCCTGATGGATTTACCTTCCCCTATGGCGTGACTACCGTAGTAGATACCGGGGGAGCCGGGTGGAGAAATTTCAGGCAGTTTAAGGAGCAAGTAATTGACCGGGTCCAAACCCGGGTGCTGGCCATGCTCAATATTGTGGGGCATGGAATGAAGGGATCGCCCTACGAACAGAACCTGAATGATATGGACCCCAAGATGACTGCCATGGTAGCAAGACAATTTCCCGACCACATCGTTGGGATAAAAGTTGCACACTACTCCGGCCATCAGTGGGAACAGATTGATCGCCTGGTAGAAGCCGGTGAAATGGGGAATATTCCTGTAATGGTAGATTTTGGTGGAGCCAACCCTCCCCTTTCCCTGGAAACCTTGTTTATGGAAAAACTAAGACCTGGAGATATTTATACACATATCTTTGGCGGAGGGGGCTTTGGCCGGGAAGCGATTGTGGACCTGGGTGGCAACCTGAGGCCCTTTGTCAAAGCAGCCCAGGAAAGAGGAATCGTTTATGATGTGGGCCATGGGGGCTCCAGTTTTGCCTTCAAACATGCCATCCCTGCCATGGAACAAGGATTGATGCCCAATACCATCAGTACTGACAGCCACCTTAGCAGTATCATGAGCGGCATGAAAAACATGAACAATGTCATGT
>Ga0008836_100260_pt1 | contig 45090 bp, 34 predicted proteins | sample HotLakConsUCCR28_FD_62214 | JGI IMG/M metagenome (GOLD analysis project Ga0008836, IMG submission 62214) | Hypersaline microbial mat communities from Hot Lake, Washington, USA - Hot Lake Consortium UCC-R28 (Hybrid Assembly) ... | reverse complement strand
AATAATCGTTCTCATGGAAGATCTTACAGAAATAGCATCCAAAATCCTCAAACTTGAGAAAAAGAAAGACAAAATGTCTTTAAATCAACAGATTAAGTGCTTAGCTTGACGGCTATGGCCTGCCGGCAGGCAGGAGATCAAGACAAAAAAATCCTTCCCCCCACAAGCCTCCTGCGCACCCCGGTTTTTTGTCGGGCCAGCGCTCTTTGCGTATTTAAATGTAGCTCTTCGATTTGTATTATTTTTTTCGGTGGTTTTCTTCAATAAAAAATGGATTTAATACGTCATCGGTAGACCTAATATTTTAAAAATCGCAGAAATCGGGATGACGGTATTTGTTTATAACTACTAAAAATCACCAGGTTACAAAATATGCCATCGGTGGGCTATGATAGGGGGTGTGCGGAGGAAACCATGAGTAAAACTATAGCTCCCAAAAAAGGGATCGAAGTAACGATATAGCCGGTTTTAAGGATGTTCTAAAATCGAACTCACGTTTATAAACTTTTTATTCTATAATGGATTGAATACGGTTCCCGGGCACCTACATTTCCTTGGGTGATCACAAAATTGTGTAGCTTTCCTTTATACACAGGATGGTGTTCAACCCTCTCTGGGGTTGACAGTAGGATCGATTGGCTCTTAAACCCCGGGTTTTGCCCGGGGTTATTATTGTTGAAGCCCTACAGGCTTCGAAGTCGAATAAGAGCTTGTTTCTTGGGAAGTGATATGGACCTCAGTATAATGTAATTGGACTAAAGGTAAAGAATTTCTATAGATGCCAATTTAGACTGTTGATGATTCTCTCAGTAAAGGCAGGCCTGATTAACAACAATAACCGTGGGTGCAGCCCACGGAAAGCAAACATAGAAGTACCTCCAACCCCGGATGGGGTTGAACCTTTGCCACAGCGAGTCCATGTTTTACACCCAGCACGAATTCACCGAATCCGTAGTTAAAAATTAACCTCAAAAACCGCCATTTTCCAATCAAATCAATCCCCATATAAGGTTTTGGAAACAGATTCGTATTTGTCCCCTGCTACCCAAAGGGGTTGATTGGGATCATTGGCAATGTTTTCCGCTGAAAGAATAAAGGATTTCCAATACTTCAGGGCATAGTCCAGGTCAAAATTATCGACCTGATCGGTCACCTGATGGTAATGGGCCGCCACATCCTGGTCGAAAGCGGTAAATCCCAGGCTGAAGGTAGGAGAGGGGATTCCTTTTTTTGCAAAATTCACATTGTCGGAGCGATCGTAAAGCCCTTGTTCAGGTGCCGGGTCAGCGATGGCATTCAGTCCGAAGGCTGCTACGGCCGCCTCGATATGGTGGTCGGCCGAGGTTCTTCCCATTCCAATCACGGTTACCAGGCTGGTATCATTGTAGCCTGCATTGTCAATATTGAGGTTAAAAATGATAGTTGACAAGTTCAATGGCGGATTATCGGCAAAATACCCTGATCCCAATAACCCTTTTTCTTCTGCCGTCCAGGCACACAAAAGGACCGACCGATTGGGAGGATTTTCTCCAAAGTAATGAGCAGCCTGAATCAGTGCGGCGGTACCAACGGCATTGTCTCTGGCACCATTATAGATAGAGTCACCTTCCGCATTGGCTGTACCTATCCCCAAATGGTCATAATGGGCAGATAACATGATATACTCATCCTTTAGTTTTTCATCTGTTCCCGGGATTACAGCCACCACATTGCGCCCCTTGATTTTTCGGTTTATTTTTCCGCTAACTTGAATATGCATGGTAGCTGCTCCGGAATTCATGGCATTGATCTTTTCGCTGCTCAGGTCTTTCATCCAAAGGTAGGGGAAAGCGGTGTCTGCATCCGGGTTGGTGTCCAGGCCCATTTGAGGTTTATTCAGGTAATTCACCAACAGACTCCAGGGTGTAGTGGGCACATTGTACATTTCGATCAATCCCAGTGCCCCTTTTTCTTGTGCAAGTGCTGTTTTTTCCCTGCCCGCAGCAAAGAGTTCGGATGGAGATAGTCTGTCAGGAGCACCCACCCGGACTACTACCCATTTTCCGGCCACGTCCTTGTCTTCATAATCCTCTTCCAGGCCATATCCGGCTACTACCAGTTCAAATTCACCCGAAATATCCTGGCCTCCCAATACCAAAAGATCATCCCCATGACGTAAAGTGTCCTGATTCCAATGGATTTCTCCAATTTCCGGAGGGCTGGAGTACATGAAAGGAACCTGCTGATAATATCCGTTTAAGCCTTCCATAGGCCGGGCACCGTATTTCTCAAATTGGTTGGCAATATAAAGCGCTGCAATATCTATTTCAGGCCTGGCGGGATCCCTGCCCATCAGTTCATCGGCTGCCAAAAATTTGAAATGGGAAAGGGCTTCGGCTTCCTGAATGGCCTCTTCAATGGCTTCTTTTTGGGCCAGTAAAGGACCGTTTAAGATCCCGAAAAATAATAGCAGGCAAATGATTTTATGTTGTTTTTTCATTATTAATTATTTTAAACTCAAATATATTTAATTTACGCAAAGGGTTTAGTGATCGAAGGTTTCTATTGGCCACCCCAAATGCAAGGCGGTCTCTTTAAAATGCTCAGGAGGTTTAGCTTTCATGTTTATGGGCACATGGCGGATGGGATGATTGAATTCCATTTTCCAGGCGTGTAGCAGCATCAGGTTCATACTGAACTGTCGGTTGAAAAACTTATTTTGCTTGTTGTCTCCATGGGTTTTGTCTCCAATAATATAATGCCTGATGTGGGCAAAATGCCTCCTGATCTGGTGCATCCTTCCCGTATGCGGATAGACTTTTACCAAAGAGTACCTGCTGGTGGTATACCGGCTTGAAGAAGCATAAGGTATCTCTGACTTTGCCAGTGTCCAGTATTCTGACAAAGCCGGTTGCTTTTCATATACCAGATCCTTGGCCAATGGCTGGTCAATAAAACCATGTTCATCCGGCATGTGTCCACGGACAATACTCAGGTAATATTTCTTAATAGATGTACCTGCAAATTGAGGTTGAAGTAGGGAAGCTGCTTTTGAATTTTTGGCAAAAAGTAAGATTCCTGAGGTCGGCCGGTCAATCCTGTGCAAGGGATAAACCTTGATGCCCAATTGTTCGGAAAGGATTTGGACGGCAAATAAAGCCTCCGGATCCCTTTCCAGGGGAGTCTTGTGCACCATGACACCTACCGGTTTATTGATGGCCAGGTAATTTTCATCCTCAAAAAGTACAGGAAGGTGGATCATATCAGGAAATTGTTCCTGATCCGATGGCCTCATTTCCTTCATACCAGGCCACAAATTGCCCTGGTGCGATGCCTCTTTGGGCTTTATCGAAAAGAACATACAGCCCTTCCTCTTTCCTTATCAAAGTGGCCTGTGAGAGCGGTTGCCTGTACCTGATTCTGGCCATATACCGGGCAGTTTCTCCTATTGATAATGCTTTGTCGGGCCTGATCCAGTGGATATCTTCTGATTTTACAAAGAGTCCCAGACGCAATAATCCTGGATGTTCTTCCCCTAATCCGGTATAAATGATGTTCTCCCTGGTGTCCGTAGCAATGACAAATAGGGGTTTTCCGGTTCCACCTACATTCAGGCCTTTTCTTTGGCCAATGGTAAAGTAATGGGCACCATTGTGCGTTCCCACGATTTCACCATCGCTTTCTTTGTAGGTGGCAGGTAGGCAGATTTCCCGGAGAATGTCCGCATCAAAATCTTCCGGGGAAATGCCTGCAGGGATCCCCTTATTGATATAGATGGGAGAGGATGCCGGCACAGCCACTATTTTCCCTTTGATCGGTTGTAATTGTTGTTGTAGAAATTCCGGCAACCTTACCTTCCCGATAAAGCATAGCCCCTGGCTGTCTTTTTTGTCAGCCGTAATGAGATCCAGACCCCTGGCGATTTCCCTTACTTCTGATTTTTGCAGGTGACCAATAGGGAATAGCGCTTTGGCCAATTGCTCCTGATTCAATTGACATAGAAAGTAGCTCTGGTCTTTATTGGCGTCAGCACCAGCTAATAAGCGATAGGTGGTTTCCCCATCCGATTCCACCTGGTCTTTTTGGCAATAATGTCCGGTAGCAACGAAATCTGCCTTGAGTTTCATGGCTGCCTTTAAAAAAATATCAAATTTAATTTCCCTGTTGCAAAGAATATCCGGATTAGGCGTCCTGCCGGCTTTGTATTCAGAGAACATGTAATCCACAATTCGGATTCTGTACTCCTCGCTCAGGTCAATGGCCTGAAACGGTATACCCAGGTTTTGTGCCACCAGCATGGCATCTGTGCTATCCTCTACCCAGGGGCATTCATTGGATATGGTTACCGATTCATCGTGCCAGTTTTTCATAAATAGCCCGATCACCTCGTAACCCTTTTCTTTTAGGAGGTAGGCGGCCACGGAACTATCCACTCCTCCGGAGAGCCCTACCACCACTCTTTTTTTGTCCTGATGCATAGCCAATTTTTCCCTGATCAAAATATTTTTTATAACAGTATATCTGTTATATATGGTTCAGTTTTTCAAAATTAGCATTTATAACCTTTGTTCCGGCTGAATTTTATTAATTTCGTATATGATTGTAATCGTTTACGGGGTAACAGGCTGTGGGAAAACCACCATCGGCGAGGAGCTTGCCAAAATGTTGGAGCTCCCTTTTTATGATGGTGATCAATTCCATCCCAAGTCCAATAAGAAAAAAATGAATGCCGGAATACCCCTAACGGATGAGGACCGAATTCCCTGGCTGGAAATTATTGCTAACCATTTACTCGATTGGAATAAAAAAGGAGGGGCCGTTTTGGCTTGTTCTGCTTTAAACGAAAAGTACAGAAAAATACTGATGGTAACCTCCAACATTCAATGGATTTTGTTGGATGGCAGTAAAGACCTGATCCAATCAAGATTAAGGAAAAGGGTTGGACATTTTATGAACCCGGCCTTACTGGATTCTCAGTTGGCTACTTTGGAAAAGCCCCTTTATGGTTGGAGAATTTCAGTGAATAAAAAGCCTGAGAAAATCGTTGCTGAAATTTTAAACAAAATCAATACCTTGGAAAATCTGTCTGCATTCGGTATTATTGGTATGGGTGTCATGGGAAAAAGCCTGGCTCTTAATCTTGCTGATACCAACACCAAAATTTCCATATTCAACCGACACGTTGAAGGAAAGGAAGAAAAAATAGCCAATAAGGTACTGGAAGCCAATCCAGGATACAACAATATCAAGGCCTTTGATCAATTGCTACCTTTTGTCGATTCTTTAACCTCTCCCAAAAAAATCATGTTGATGATTCCGGCAGGGCCTGCTGTGGATTTACAGTTGGAGGAATTAATACCTTATTTGGATGCCGGAGATGTTGTGATTGATGGTGGAAACTCTTTTTACAAAGACACTTCAAGAAGGTATAATGATTTGGAAGAAAAAGGTATATCCTTTGTGGGCGCAGGAGTCTCCGGGGGTGAAGAAGGAGCCAGAAAGGGCCCATCCATCATGCCGGGAGGAAGTAGGGGGGGGTATGAGCTGATTGCACCCTTTTTGGAAAAAATGGCAGCAAAAGATTACCGGGGAAAACCCTGTCTGACCTACGTAGGTCCGGAAGGTGCCGGGCACTTTGTGAAAATGGTACACAACAGTATCGAATATGGAGAAATGCAGGTCATCGCTGAAGTTTATTACCTGATGCGCTATTACCTGGATTTGTCCCCGGCTAAGATAGCGTCGATTTTCGAGACATGGATGGAGGGTGATTTGTCCAATTACCTGCTGGAAATCACGATTGATATTCTGAGAAAAGAGGAAGGGGAAGCCTTGCTGCTGGATAAAATACTGGATCAGGCTGCGCAAAAAGGAACAGGTGGCTGGTCTGTCAATATAGCCCTGGAATATGGAGTACCCTATAGTGGATTGGCAGAAGCCGTAATGGCCAGAAATATTTCTTCCAAAAAAGCCTTGCGTATGATCGCTTCAGGCCTGTATGGACCGGTTAATTTGACTGGAATAGAGGAGAAGGAACCCTTTTTGGATAAGTTGCAGACAGCTTACCAGGCGGCCAGAATTATCAACCATGATATGGGTTTCGCTCTGATGCTGGAAGTATCAGAAAAAAATAAATGGGACCTGAATTTTTCAGAAATTGCCAGGGTCTGGACCAATGGCTGCATCATCAGGTCGGTTCTAATGGAAGAATTGGTGGCTATATTTAAGGAAAGCAACCGGCTGATTTTGCACCTTGAAGCAGTATCGGCTTTAAAAGGATATCAAAACGACCTTTCGTATGTCGTCGGTCAGGCGCTACAGCATGGTTTTGCCGTGCCGGTCTTATCCAGTTCCATCAATTATTTTCTGGGATGTATTACGGGTCATTCAGCAGCCAATCTTATCCAGGCCCAAAGAGATTATTTTGGTGCCCATACCTATCAGCGAACGGACAAGGATCTGGGAGAATCCTTTCATACCCAATGGAAGGGTTGATGAATCATTATATTTCAAATTTGTTTTATTTAGGTAATTATCCATTTATTGAGATAATAGTAGACCGGGAACTTCTTTTTATAAAAATCAATTGAACGACAGTTAAAGCAGCGAATCAAACAAGGGAGATGACCGTTTTGCACAAAATAAAGGAACAGTTTTTAAATCAGGAGTTGTCCTTCCAGGCTGCCAGGAGCAGTGGTCCGGGGGGACAAAATGTCAACAAGGTGAATTCAAAGGTAATTTTGAAATTCAATGTTCCCAAGTCTCAAATTTTAGAAGAAAGTGAAAAGGCCTTATTGATGAAGAAATGGGCCAAAAAACTGGATAATGAAGGCAATTTAACCCTTCAGGCTCAGGAGAAAAGATCCCAGGTTCAGAATAAAGCCATTGCCATTCGTAAATTCTATGAGATGCTTAACGCAGCTTTTCAAAAGAGGAAGGTACGAAAGGCCACCCGACCCGGAAAAGGAGCCATTGAAAAAAGGCTAAGAGCCAAAAAAATTCAGGGAGAGAAAAAGAAGTACCGGGGTAAGGACTGGTAATTCATTCAAAGTAACTGTACCTTATTCAAGTTTATTAAACGTTGTTTATCCCTATGCATAATGAATATACCAACCTGAGTTCGATTCTAGATAAGCTTGCTTCATTCAGGCATCCAGTAGTTGGTTCCAGTCATAGGTATCCGGGTTGAGTCCTTTTCTTATGGATGATAATTTATTTTTCAGGCGGTACATGCCAGCATCAGGTTCCAGGTAGGTAGCAAAGGCTTTTCCCCTGAAGCTAATGGTTTCTATGGGTGAGATTACAGCGGCTGTTCCAGCACCAAAAGCTTCCACACGCTCCCCATTTTCAATCCGCTGGGTGATTTCTTCTATAGCCACTGGCCTTTCTTCCACCGTAAAACCTTCTTCTTTGGCCAATTTAAGTAGAGAATCACGGGTAATTCCATCCAATATGCTATCGCTGAGCGCAGGGGTAAGCAGGGTTTTACCATTAAGCAGGAATAAAATATTCATGGTCCCGGATTCCTCAATATATTTTTTCTCCTGTGCGTCCAGCCAGATGATCTGGTCAAAACCTTCTTTTTTTGCATTGATTTGGGGAAGCAGGGAGGCCCCATAATTACCTCCATTTTTTGCCGCACCGGCTCCGCCTCTGGCAGAGCGTATGTATTCTGTTTCCACTTTTACTTTAAGCGGCTTGTTATAATATGCCCGCATGGGGGATAACACGACCATGAATAAATATTCTTGTGAAGCATCTACACCCAATTTCTTTTCAGTTGCTATAACAAACGGACGGATATAAAGGGAATAGTCCGGGTCATCGATTACCCAATCCGATTCCATTTTAAGCAGTTCCAAAATGCCATCCATGAAAAGGTTGCGGGGCAGGGGAGGCATTGCCATTCTTTCCAGGGAACGGTTCATTCTTTTCCAATGGCTTTCCATTCGGAAAATATTTATTTTGCCGTCTGTCATTCGAAAGGCTTTTAGGCCTTCAAAAACTGTCTGCCCATAATGGAAGCACATGGCCAATGGAGATAAGGAAACGGATTGTACCGGTGCAATGCGGTAATCCGACCATTCCCCTTGTTGGTAGGCGGCTAAAAGCATTCTGTCTGTGGATTGAACCCCAAAAGTGAAGTTTTCAAAATCAAAATCGGGTTTTCGGGTTTCAGTTTGGTTCATGATTTATCTTAATAATTGGTTAATCTTCTACTTTTTTTGCCTGATTAATGTGCGCCAAATGATGTTTTCCGTGCCATTCATACAGCAAGGCACTAACATTCAAAGGTATAAATTTGCTTTGCTCTGGATGAAAAAAGCTACGTTTCCATTGTTCCTGACTCATGTTATGCAACAAACAAACCCACTTTTCATGAATTCCTGCTAATATTTGAACGGAATTTTCAATTCCAAGTTTACTATCTGCAAGATCTGCCCAAAGGCTTTCTTTGTAAGGTTTAATTACAGGATTTTCTTCTGTTAAAGCCAATTTAAAACGAATGAATGCATTCATGTGACTATCTGCCAGGTGATGCACCAACTGCCGAATGGTCCATCCTGCTGGCCTGTATTTTCTATCCAGAATTTCTTCCGGTGAATTGGATACCACTACTTGTAATTCCTTCGGAAAACGTTCAATATCCTGAATGGCTTGTTTCACCCTATCAGTCGCGAGAATTTCCGGGACCTGAAATCTTCCAATGGGGTATTTTAGAACTTCCAAATTCATAGACAATGCTTCTGGAGTGAGTGAATTGCACTTTAATCCGGTAAATCAGATTGAAAGGTCAAATTAAAGAAGGAATTATGATTGGTTACAGATACAATTTATTTAATTTTGAAGGGTACAGTTAAAGCAGTAAGTAAATGACATTGTATCAGGAGTTGGCGACCAATTTCGAACGGCTGATTCAAAAAGGCAGTCTGAGAGTAGGGGATAAGATGCCTTCCATTCGTACGGTGAGCAAGGAATATGGGGTAAGTAAAAATACCGTCATTCAGGCCTATTTGGTATTGGAAAGCAGGTCCTGCATCGTATCCAGGCCGCAGGCAGGATTTTTTGTTTGTGAAAAAGCATACCTGCGGCTACCCGTTCCCCATGCCAGCAATCCCAGTAATAACCCAAAGGAGCAGGCCGATGATGGTTTAATTGGCAAGGTTTTCAGGAATTTTATTAACAAGGAAATTACCCAATTGTCTTTAAGTGTTCCTGATGAATCCTTTTTTCCAGTTGCCAGACTGAATAAATGCCTTCAAAAAGCTACCCAAACCCTTTCTTCAGGCGGAACGGGATATGATGACATTCAGGGTAACCTGCTACTGCGCCAAAATGTAGCCAAATGGTCCTTTACCTGGGGGGGTGATTTGGGCGTAGATGACCTGGTGAGCACCTCTGGTGCCATGCATGCCATTTCTCTGGCATTTATGGCACTGACCAAACCCGGTGATCGGATTGCCGTAGAAAGTCCGGTGTATTTTGGTATCCTTCAGCTGGCTAAAAATATGGGGCTTAAAGTAATCGAACTCCCCACCCATCCCGTCACTGGCGTAGATCCCGATGATGTAAAAGCCCGTATCGGTGAAATTGATATTTGTCTGTTGGTCAGTAATTTTAACAATCCCCTCGGTAGTTGCATGCCGGAAGAAAATAAGAAAGCTATGGTACAGCTGTTGAGCAGGCATGGGATTCCTTTAATTGAGGATGATTTGTATGGTGATGTTTATTTTGGTCCAAACAGGCCGAGGCCCTGCAAGGCTTTTGATGAGGAGGGCATGGTTTTGTGGTGTGGGTCGGTTTCCAAAACCCTGGCACCTGGTTACCGGGTAGGTTGGATGGCACCGGGCAGGTTCCTTAAGGACATTCTGAAGCTAAAGCTTTTTCATTCCGTTTCAGGAACCGCATTGACCCAGGAAGCCATTGGTCATTTTTTGGAAAGTGGGCGATATGAAAAACATTTGGCACAAATGCGGAAAAAACTCTATGCCAATTCCCTGCAATTTATCCGGGCTGTTGGAGATTATTTCCCTGAAGGAACCAAGGTAAGCAGGCCTCAGGGGGGATTTGTTCTCTGGGTGGAATTGGAAAAAGGAAAAGACACCGGAAAGCTATTTGACAGGCTGCTTTCTCAGGGAATCAGTATTGCTCCGGGAAGGATGTTTACCCTTCAAAACCAATTTTATCATTGCATGCGCCTGAATTATGGCCTTCCCTGGTCCGATAAGCTCGATCAGCAACTGTATCGCCTTGGTCAAATACTGAAGGAATAAATATTACCCAGGTTTGACCTTATCCACCCCACTATTCGGTTTTGTTAAAATTCCTTTTCTCCAAATTCGCTTTCGACAAAGCGGGATTTGTTTCTGGACGGGTTGATGGTATAACTCAGGTTAAGCATCACCATATCTACCTCAAGTACATAATTGGTAGTGGTATAGAAAGCATCTTCCCGCATGGTGGTAATCCTTTGTTCATTGGTCCTTAACAATCCCATATCCATATTCAGCCATTGTAAAGAAGCGCTTAACCGGTCTCCCATAAAGGTTTTTCTCACCACCAGGTTGGGGGATAAAAAGCTTGAATCCTCTCCCTGAGCAGTAATTCTTCTGGATAAATAATTCAGGGACCACTGGAAACCAAAAGTAGGAGAGAAGTCATAGCTGGTATTGGCATTGATAGAATAAACCCATGCTGAAGTATGGATAGGCCGGTCATCAAAACTTCCCCTAATCTGATACCGGTACAGGTTTCCTCCTGTAAATAATTTCCATTTCGAGGAGAAGTTAAGCTCCAGACCTGTTTCCATTCCTATGGATCTTCCGGTACCTACATTGGAGTAGATGCGGTTCAAAATGGTGTCATTGTATATGGTATTGACCCGGTTGACCAGGTTTTTGACATTCCGGTAATATGCTGTGGCATAGAAACTATTTTCACCAAAATCCTTTATAACACCCGTTTCTACCAGATCTATGAATTCGGGAAGTAGGGTAGGGTCTCCCTGTTCCAGGGTTTCAGAATGCTCCCTTTCAGGGAAAGGGTTCATTTTGAAGGTAGTAGTACGCTCCACCCTTCTGCTATATGCTGCCTTTATTTTAAGGTCCTCATTAAGGGCATATTGGGCACTGGCCGTAGGATAGGGCAGAAAAAAATCATAGTAATAAGTGGTGTCAATGGTATTACCCTTGTCCTGTAGGAGCAATTCCCTGTCCATATATTCCAACCTCAATCCGGCAGCATAATCCCATTTGCCATTTTTTCCAGTCAATTGCCCATAGCCGGAGTGAATCAGCCGTGTCAATTCCACATTGGAAGAAAACTCAGGAATCAGCTCAAATTCACCTGTTTCATTGCTTTTTCTTTCATAGACAAAATCACCTTTATGGTCCAGATTCCGGAATTGATATCCAAACTCCATGGTTCCCCAATCCTTAGGTTTGGCCTGGTAATCCACCTGCCAGCGCACACCGTTCAAGGGATTGTCGTTGGTATTGTACTCGTCCTGATATACAAAATCAGTATTGGGGTAGCCCAGGTTTCTGTTGGTAGTGGGGCCACCCAGCATGGTATATTCGTAAAGGAATGAACTGGAGATCTTTGCCTGGTTTTTGAAAGTATGGGAATAGTCAAAACTACCCAGGGCAAAATCTCCCCTTCTTATCCTGAGGTTTTCATTATAATACTGCATGGTATACAGTCTTTCTCCACCAATTTCCGCATAATTATCATAATACAGGATATCTGCTGTGCGGTCTTTACTTCTGATCCCTCCATAAAATCCCAGGCTGAATTCATTATAGGCATCAGGGGTGTAGGTTGCCGTAAAACGTCCCGAGTAAGCTTCCTCATCGAAACCCCTCTCCCCATCTGAGGGAAATCGGGTAGTTGTATCACCACTGATGGTATACACATCTCCTTCTCTTCTTCCATTCACATCATTTCTTAAATAGCTGGCTCCAAAAGAAAGATCCCATTTGTCTTGCCGGTGGTTGATGGTAAAGTCTGCCCCGTAGCGCTGGGGCTTATTTTTATTGTCATAGTCCTGGATGCTGGGAAGGCCGATTTTGGTATTTACCTGGATATAGGTACCATTTGTAGCCCCTTTTTCAGTGGTGATGTTAATGATTCCAGCTTTGCCTTCCGGATCATATTTAGCAGCCGGAGCCGTCACGACTTCTATATTTTTGATGGCATTGGCAGGCAACTGGCTGAGGATGATGGAAGGGTCTGACTGAATGGGCTTTCCATTGAGCATGACCACAAAACCTGAGGCTCCCCGAACGGAAAGCTCCCCTTCTGCATTGATATTGACGGAAGGTAGATTTCTGATGACATCAATTGCCGTTCCTCCCTGTCCGGATAAAAAATTAGCCGATTCAAACACTTGCCGGTCAATTTTATGCATGGCTGTAAAGCGGGTTCCGGATACCTCTACCATTTCCAGCAGTTTTTCATTGGGTGAAATTTCCAGCCTGCCCAAATCCAGTTGCTGCCCCCTGGAAAGCTCAATATCAGAGAGGGTGGTAGGGTTATATCCCATAAATTGAACCACCAGGTAATACTTTCCTGGTTTAATATTTTCCAAAACAAAAGAACCATCTTCCAGGCTCACCGCTCCTCCAACCATAGTGGAATCGGCAGGGGCATATAAGCCTACACTTCCATATTCAATGGGTGTGTTTTCCCCTGCTTCAAAAACTTTTCCGGTAATCCCGGATTGAGCAAAGCCTGTAGCGCTTGTCAGCAATATAAAAAACAATAGTAAAGTAAATCTCATGTTCATTTTCAATTAAAGCGCAAATAAAGCTATTGGCTCCGAAAATGAATGGTGATTTTTTTACCATTATGGTAGATTTCTAACCTATAGCTTGCTCCGGTATTCTGAGGGAGTCAAGGTGGTTTGTGATTTAAAAAATTTAATAAAATTGGAAGCGTCAGAGAAGTTCAGCTGAAAGGCTACCTCATTGACAGATAGGCTGGTATGGGTGAGAAGGTTTTTGGCCTCGATAAGTATCCTTTCACGTATTACCTCAATGGCCGTACTACCTGCAGCTTCCCTGCTGATCTGGTTCAACTTACGGATGCTGATGTGCATCAGGTTTGCATATTCATCTGCATTTTTGAGCTGCAGGTAATGTTCATTGATTAATCTTTTGAAAAGGGAAAATTCATCCACCACATTGGGATGAATATTTTCTGCATGATGGGGAAGGTGAAGTGTTTTATAAATGATCGCATTCAGGTGGGCACTTAGCAGTTCCATGTGCTCACCGTTTTTGAAATCATGGTAGAATATATGGAGCATATTCATCAAGGCATCTTCGTTACGGGGAAGCTTGAATTTTTCGTTGATCCTGTAGAGATTTGACAGTGCCCGGGGATAGGCCGTCAGTGCATCCTCTTTAAACAGGATGACAAACCCTTCCGGAATTTTTGAAAAGTCCCAGCAATGTACCTGACCCAGGTTGAGGTAAAAGCCCATCGGAGGAAACACCTCATGGACCTGATTTCCAACCGTATGCTGACCGGAACCTTTGCTTAAAAAGATCAATTCATGATAGCCCTGGTGCCGGTGAGGTTTGGTTGGTTTGATCACCGGTTTCATTTTTGAAATTTTAAGGATCAGGTCTTGCTCAATTTTATTCTTGGTACCAATAAATTTTGTTTCGTTTTGCATTTATGCTTCCATTCAACGTTTTTGCTCCATTGCTGCAGCTGTGCAGGGAATTTATTCTGAGGCAATTTAGTTTAAATTTTTCAAAAATAGGCGATGGGGTAAAGGCGCCGTAATTAAGGCGGATGGTCTTAATATAACGTAAACGTTTTTTGCCCAGCCATTTGTGGCGATTATGGGAATTGGCCCGGCTCTTTTGATTCGGGAAAAATTCCTAACCATTTCCCATAGCTTTTTTTAAAATCCATAAAAAATTGGGACTTTTTAACATTTTATTCAAACGATGCCCTGTTTTCCCTGATTTATTTTATAGTTTTGCAAACCGAATGAACGTTCGATCGAAAATATGAATACTGTACCTGAAATTTCAGAAAAGAAAAAAGTAATATACGAAAGCATGCTGGACCTGGTAGAAGCATACGGATTTCATGGTGCTTCCATGAGCCTTCTTGCCAAGGAGGCCAGGGTTGCGGCTGGTACGATATACCATTATTTCAGCAGCAAAGACGAATTGCTGAAAGGACTCTATGTTTATTGCAAAGGGCAGGTAGAAGAGTGGGTGCTGGCAGAACTGGATGAAAAGCAACCATATAAAGAGCGATTTTATAAAAGATGGCTCAGCCTTTATGCTTTCTATACGGCTCACCCCAAGGTGCTGGTATTTTTTGAACAATATATCAATTCACCCTATAATCAGGAAAGAAGCCCCCATCATTTCAGAGGTGGTTTTTTTCAATTTTTGAAAGAAGGTATTGATGAGGGGCACCTGATACCATCCAAGCCGGAATTATATGTTGCCCTTTATATGGGGAGCGTGATCCTCGCTGCCAAAATAAAGATTTTTGGCTCCATCGCATTTGACATGGAAGATAGAAAGCTATTGGTATCTAAGCTGTGGGCTACCCTGTCTACGGAAAAACAAAGTGCTTAAATCACTGGAATATTATTAAATATCGCCCAAATATGAAAAAATACATTTTTGTTTGCCTTATCGGGATTTTAGGCTTTTATCAATCCTGTTCGGAAGGAAAAACTAACCCGTCCCAGGCCAATGATATTCCTGCATTTCCAGTATTTGAAGTTCCTTCGAAAACGGTTACCGGATATGAAAGTTATCCGGTGAGCATAGAGGGAATGGTGAGCAGTGGGGTTAGGGCCAAAGTGGCAGGATACATTACGGAGGTATTGGTTGATGAAGGACAAGCGGTAAAGAAAAACCAAATCCTTTTCAGGCTTGAAACCCAGTCATTGAACGAAGATGCTGGTGCCGCAAAGGCGAATGTGAATGCTGCTCAGGTAGAGGTGAATAAACTCAAGCCACTGGTTGAAAAGGGCATCATTGGCAATGTCCAACTAGAAACGGCAAAAGCCCGATTGACACAGGCCCAGGCTGCCTACAACAGTATTGCTGCCAACATCGACTATGCGACCATAAAAAGTCCGGTGGAAGGATACGCGGGAGCCATTCCCTTTCGACAGGGGGCCCTGGTGAGCCCTTCAGATCCCACACCCTTGACAACAGTTTCTCAGGTGAAAAATATGTTTGCCTTTTTTTCCATGAATGAGAAAGACTACCTGAACCTGCTTCAGATGACAAAGGGGGAAACATTGGACGAAAAATTGGAGCATATGCCTGAAGTGGAGCTTGAATTGGTGAATGGTGAAATTTACCAGTATAAAGGAATCATTAAAACCGTTACCGGGCAGGTAAATCCCACTACAGGAACCGTTAATTTCAGGGCCACTTTCCCCAATCCCCAGCGCCTTTTAGCACATGGAAACAGTGGTAGGATCCGGATTCCCAAGGTTTATGAAAATCTTCCGGTAATTACTGAGATTTCCACTTATGAGCAGCAGGGTAAAACCTATGTTTACCGGGTAGGAAATGATTCCATGGCAAGCAGTGTGCCCATTAAAATAATGGCCAAAGTGGACCAACTGTTGGTTGTGGAAGAAGGGCTAAAAGCGGGGGACCAGGTTGTATATGAAGGTGCAGGAAAGCTCCGGGACCAAACAAAAATTGATCCGGAAAGGGTTGAATTTGATAGCCTGGCAAAAAAACTAAAAATCGCTTTTAAGTAAAAACATATGTTAAAGCAATTTATTGATAAACCGGTCCTTTCTACCGTAGTATCCATTTTGATTGTGATTTTGGGCTTGCTCGGACTAATGGCTTTGCCGGTTAGTCAATATCCGGATATTGCGCCACCTACAGTAAGCATCAGAACCAACTTTCCCGGGGCCAATGCCGAAACAGTATTGGAAAGTGTCATCATCCCCATAGAAGAACAGGTCAATGGTGTAGAAGACATGGATTATATCACCTCTACTGCCAGTAATGACGGCACAGCCAATATTCAGGTGTTTTTTAACCAGGGGGTGGATCCTGATATTGCAGCTGTGAATGTGCAGAACCGGGTGGCCAGGGCAAATCCCTTATTGCCCAGGGAAGTGGTACAGGCTGGTGTCATCACCCAAAAGCAACAGACCAGTTCCCTGATGTTTTTTACCCTGGTATCAGATAATCCCGAATATGATGCCACCTACATTCAAAATTACCTGAATATTAATGTTATTCCTGCCCTTAAACGGATTAAAGGTGTAGGGGATGTTACCGTATTCGGTGCCAAGAATTACGCCATGCGTATTTGGCTGCAACCGGAAAAACTGGCTGCCTATGATCTGATGCCCGCAGATGTAACTGCCGCCATCAATGAGCAATCCCTGGAAGCAGCTGCTGGTTCCCTGGGACAAAACAATGCGGAAACGTTTGAATATGTGATTAAATACGGGGGACGGTATAAAAATGAAAGCCAGTACGAAGACATTGTCATTAAGGCGCTGGGAAATGGGCAGTTTCTTCGATTAAGAGACTTAGCAGAAATCGAGATGGATGCAGAAGCCTATTCTGTCATGTCCTTTACCAATGGAAATCCGGGAGTTAGCATGGCAGTGTACCAAACGCCCGGATCCAATGCCCAGGAAATTATAAACGACGTTAAAGCCTCCCTAAGTGAGATGGAACAGCGTTTTCCCGCAGGGCTTTCCTTGTTTATCAATTTTGATACCAATGATTTTCTCAATGCTTCCATTTCAAAAGTAGTGGTTACCTTGATAGAAGCATTTTTGCTTGTTTTCCTGGTTGTATTTATTTTCCTCCAAGATTTCAGGTCCACGCTTATTCCTGCTATTTCGGTTCCGGTTTCCATAATTGGGACCTTCTTTTTCCTGAATTTGTTTGGGTATTCCATCAATCTTCTGACCCTGTTTGCACTCGTTTTGGCAATAGGGATAGTGGTGGATGATGCCATTGTGGTGGTGGAAGCAGTGCATGCCAAAATGGAGGAAGGGGCCAAAAGTGCCCGGAAAGCTACCCACAAAGCCATGGAAGAAATTACAGGAGCCATCATTTCCATTACTTTGGTGATGGGTGCGGTTTTCATTCCGGTTACTTTTATTACCGGGCCCACCGGGGTTTTTTACGAACAGTTTGGTGTAACTTTGATGGTAGCCATAGGCATTTCAGCCATTAATGCCCTGACTTTAAGTCCGGCGCTTTGTGCCATCTTGCTTAAACCTCACCACCAAAAGTCTGACAAAAAGAAGGGACTACTTAAAAAGTTTTTCATTGGTTTTAATCAGGCCTTTGAGATTACGACCGGAAAATATATCCGCTCCTTGAAATTTCTCTACAGGCACAAATGGATCACAGCTGTTATCATTTTTGGAGCAGTAGGGGCGATCATCTGGGCGGCACAGAATACGCCTACCGGATTTGTTCCGGATGAGGACCGGGGAATGATATTTGCCAACATTGAGTTGCCTGAAGGGGCCTCTCTGGACCGTACTGTAGGCATTACAGATGAGTTAATGGAAGGTTTGGATCAAATCCCGGGTATAATGGGCGGATCAATGGTCAATGGCTTTAGTCTGATTTCAGGGGCAGGCAGTAATTTTGCTCTAGGTATAATCAAACTGGAGGACTGGAAGGATAGGGAGGAGGACTCGTTGTCAGCTCAGGCAATTACCGCCAGGATGTTTGGGGTGGCCGCAAAAATCCCGGGAGCAGATATCCTGTTTTTTTCTCCACCAAGTATCCCCGGTTTTGGCGTTTCTTCCGGATTTGAACTGAAATTTTTAGATCAGACAGGAGGAAGTTTTAATGAACTGGACGAGCAGGCCAGGGCCTATATGGGCAGCTTGATGGAAAGGCCGGAAATCCAATTTGCCCAAAGTTCATTCAGTACAAGCTATCCCCAATATGAACTGGTGTTGAATATTCCCAAAATTAAAGAAGCGGGTATCCATGTGAACCATGTTTTGGGTACCATTCAGGGTTATATAGGAAGCTTATATGCCGCTGATTTTTCCAGGTTTGGCAAACAATACCGGGTATACATCCAGGCTTTGCCGGAAGACAGGGCCGATGAAGATGACCTAAACTCCCTGTTTGTAAGAAACGGTAATGGGGAAATGGCTCCGATTACGGAATTTATAACCTTGAACAGGGTATATGGTCCTCAGGCAGTGACCCGCTTTAACCTTTTCAATTCAGTCTCAATCAATGGTGCTGCCGCTCCCGGGTTTTCTTCCGGGGATGCCATTAAAGCTGTACAGGAAGTAAATGCTACTGCATTGCCCAACAACTTTATGGTGGATTATTCCGGATTGACCCGGGAGGAAATCAATGCCAGTAGTCAGACGCTTATGATAATCATGTTAAGTGTGCTTTTTGTGTATTTTATTCTGGCAGCACAATATGAAAGTTACCTCATCCCATTTGCTGTATTGTTTTCTCTTCCGGTAGGGGTGATGGGAGCCTACCTTACCACCTATTTTACCGGGTTAGAGGCCAATATTTATTTCCAGATTGCGCTGGTAATGCTCTTGGGCCTTTTGGCTAAAAATGCCATACTTATTGTAGAATTTGCCATGCAGCGAAGAGCAGCAGGATATGCCCTTATTGAAGCGGCATTTGATGGGGCACGGGTGAGGTTGAGGCCGATTTTGATGACCTCCTTTGCTTTTATCATTGGCCTTTTGCCTCTTGTTTTTGCCGGAGGTATTGGAGCTGCCGGAAACCGGTCCATCGGTACAGGAGCTGTAGGCGGTTTATTGGTCGGCACCCTGATCGGCGTTTTTGTCATTCCTTTGCTATATATATTCTTTCAATGGCTTCAGGAAAAAATCTCCTCCAAAAAAGAAACTGAAGACCCTGTAAATGCTTGATATCCATGTCCTATAAAAATTTACTTCTCCTTCCTTTGGTGGGACTGCTTTTACCTTCCTGCTTTGTGGCTAAAGATTACCAACAACCCGGAGAAGTGGTCAATGAGGCTTATTTTCGCTCCGATTTATTGCCTGAAGACAGCCTTAGCATGGCTACATCTTCCTGGAGAGAAATCTTTACTGACCCGCAACTGATTGCCCATATAGAGACTAGCCTGGAATACAATATTGATGTGCGGATCGCATTGCAACAGATTTTGGCCGCTCAGGCTTATTTTAGGCAGGGCAAACTGGGGCAACTGCCGACTGTCAATGGGAATGCCCAGGTGACCCATCAGGAATTGTCCCGAAATTCACAGTTCGGGTCATTTTTTGACGGAGGCATCACTCAATATGAAGTCTCTGCCGGGCTTTCCTGGGAAGCCGATATATGGGGGAAGATCCGCAGCCAAAGAAGGGCATTTGAGGCAGATTATTTGCAGTCTGTGGCAGCCCATCAGGCAGTGAAAACCCAGTTGATCAATGATATTGCCTCCCTTTATTTTCAGCTGCAGGCACTGGATGAGCAACTTGATGTAACCCATTCAACCATTACGAACAGGGAGCAAGCGTTGGAAACTTCTAAGTCCTTAAAGGTAGCTGGGATTGTGACGGAAGTCGGCGTGAAACAGACAGAGGCCCAATTGCATACGGCCAGGGCATTAAGGGTGGATATTTCCAGGGATATCAAACTTACCGAAAATACCCTCTCGCTTCTTTTGGGCCTGGAGTCCAATGAAATAGTAAGAAATCAATGGTCAGATCAAGGTTTTCAGAAAAGGTTATCCATTGGATTTCCTTTCCAGTTATTGCGCAACCGACCGGATGTGCTGGCAGCAGAATACAATCTGGTGAATGCCTTTGAATTGAGTAATGTTGCCAAAAGAAATTTGTACCCATCTCTCAGTCTTTCAGCGACAGGTGGGCTTCAGGGGCTTGAATTGGACCAGCTGTTCAGCCTGAATTCTGTTTTTGCTAATGTAGTTGCGGGCCTGAGCCAACCGATATTTAATGGACGAGCGCTAAAAACCCAATATGAAGTAGCTTTGACCCGGCAGGAACAGGCTTATCTCAATTTCAGACAAACCGTTTTAAATGCAGAAAAAGAAGTTTCGGATGCCCTGTATGCTTATCAGGCTTCACAAGAAAAAATCGAAATTATTCAGCAGGAATTTGAGGCCTATACAGTAGCCATTGAATATTCGGAAGAATTACTCGACAATGGGATCGGCAATTACCTGGAAGTGATTACCGCAAGGGAAAATGCCTTGAATTCAGAAATTGGTTTGATCAACACCAAAAACGCAGGGTTACAGGCCTTAACCAATCTTTACAGGGCCCTTGGGGGAGGCTGGAAATGAAACCTGCTTGAATCCTCATTCATTTTTTTGATGAAAAAATGATCCTGTTATTCTGCACATTAAACGGCCTAAATTAAACCCTCATATCCCGATTTGATCACCGTAGAAAGCATTTTGAACTGTACATTGGCATTAAAATGATGGAAAGAATGGGCCGGAATGATGATGCCTTCCCCCAGTGCAAGTTTATAGACCTTTTTATCAATCAAGATCTCGGCAGCACCATCAATGATTTGCACATAGGTATCGAATGGAGACGATTTTTCAGCTATCTCTTCCCCTGCATCAAGGGAGGAAACGGTAACATTTCCGGTTATTTTTTTCAGAATGGTTTTACTCACAATTGAACTTGGGAGGTACTCAATGATCTGCACAATAACATGCGCCTTTGATTTCTCCAATTCCCCATCTTCTCTTATAGCACCATTATTATTCCTGTTTTTCATCCGCAGTTGATTTAAGCAACAGGTAAATGTAAGTCAATTGTATTGGTAAAGTATTATAACTTACCGGCATTTAGTTATATAATTTATAGATCATCCAGGTTGACATCTCTCCTCTTTTTCATGGACTTAAAATAAGAAGGAGTAAGGCCTGTTATTTTTTTGAATTGGTTGGATAGGTGGGCCATACTGCTGTAATTTAAAAGATGGGCAATCTGGGAAAGGTTTAGTTCATCATAAAGCAAAAGTTCCTTTACCCGTTCAATTTTATGTATAATAATGTATTGTTGTATAGTAATTCCAGTAACCTCAGAAAATATATTAGACAAATAGGTATAATCGTAGTCGATTTTTTCGCTGAGGTAATCAGAATAATTCACTTTTGGCACTTCATCTGTATAGTGAACCATTTCTACGATCACACTTTTTATTTTGTTGATCAGAATGGTTTTTTTATCATCGAGCAATTCCAACCCTGATTTGCGCAGGTTTTTTTGCAATTGATCGTGCTGTTCGGCGGTGAGCGGCTCCAATAACTCTACTTCTCCCAATTGAATGTTTCCAAACCTGATATGAAGTTTCTTCAACTCTTCTTTTACCATCATTTTACATCGAAGGCTGACCATAAACTTGATATGAATTTGGGGCAAAGACATCACATCTTGAATATACTCCATATTTACCATAGTAGCTAATTTCAATTTCGGAATTTGATTCCCAGAATCGGAGTTCGTTTTTTTATTATTCTCTACTTTGATCGGGTAGAGATTTTTGAATTAAAATATACTCCGTTCGTCAATATTTGGTACCTCAAATATTGGATTCTCATTGGTCAAATGGATTACATTATTTTAATTCCTTTTGCAGAAATCACAGATTATAAACCAGGCTTCCAATCAATTATAATTAAATAGCTAACTATTTAATTAACAATAGAAATTTTAGCCAATAAATCAGGAAGTTGAAGCATTTATACAAATCAGATCAATGATCATGTAAATGATAAGGCCTAATTTTAATTACCTTACGTTATCCTAATTTTACAGCAGTAATATAAATTTAATAGGTCATGACAACTGAAATATCGGGCACATTCGGAAATAAGACCAATGGTTTGGAAGCAAAAAGAACAGCGCTTGAGGTGACAACCCTTGAGAATCGGCGTTTATTGGCCGAATTGAGTAGTTTACAGCAATTGAACAGGGAGTATAAATCCATTATTCACCATGCTTCTCATGATCTGCTAGGTCCTATAAACGATGTTGTATCGTTAGTGAACCTGATGGTGGAAACCAAAGACCCTGAGGAAATTGATTACCTTTCTAAACCGGTGCTGAAGGCGATCAGTAAGTTCAAAAGCTCCTTGAATGAACTGTCAATTTTTAAGGAGAGAGAAAAAGAACCCGAATTGACCGGTACAGTCAATATTAAAACTGTTCTAAATGAGGTAACCGAAAGTATCAATAGTCAGATCATAGATGCTGGAGCGGTTTTGACCAGGTCATTGCAGGTTACCCATGTACAAATGCCGATAAAGCATTTGAGAAATATATTTTTCAATCTTATTTCGAATGCGTTAAAATTCAAATCTTTGGATAGGACGCCAGCCATTCACGTAAGTTCTTTTCGAAAAGGAAATTTTGTACTGATAGCGGTATTGGACAATGGTACAGGTATTCGCCCCGAGAAAATGGATAAATTGTTCACAAAATTTGGCACCCTTCATGATGAGCCTTATCCCGGAGAAAGCCTGGGCATTGGGCTTTTTCTGTTAAAAAAATTACTGGAAGAATCCGGAGGGAAAATTGAAGCAGAGAGTGAGTGGGGAAAAGGTTCGGTTTTCAATGTATACCTGAGAGATGAAGCTGCTTCACTTAGCTCCGAATTCTCCCCCGCTACCTGAAACAGGCAGGTTTGGATCAAAAAGACGGGTACTAAATACCGTAAAATATAATTCGGTTTCGGAATCAGCCTTTCAAGTATATGTCAAATTCAGACCCTTCTTCTGGTTTGCTTTTAAAGGTAATCCTTCCCCCGGCATTTTCGATGATTTTTTTCACAAAATACAGGCCTATACCGGTTCCTTCGACATTTTTGACCAAACGGGTATAGGGGGTGAAAATAAGCTTTTGCTTGTCCTCTTCTATGCCTATTCCATTATCTTTTACAGAAATATGAATGAACCCATCAGATTTCTCAACCTTCACATGAATCTCCGGGGGGGGTATTTGGCCGCTTGTATTTAATAGAATTACTTAAGAGGTTGTAAAAAATACTTCTCAGATTCTTTCTGGAAAAATTTATTTCTGGCTCCTGAATGTCTACTTGAATGATGGCTTTGCTCTGATTTATATTATCTCGGAGTACCATTTTTACTTGATGGATAAGACTATCAATCTTCACCAGCTCGACTTCTTCCTTAAAGTTACCCTCAACCTTGATGACTTCGGAAAGTTCGGTGATGATTGTTTTCATCGAAGCTATGGACTCCTGTAGCAAATCTTTGGTTACCTCATGGTCTTTATAATCTTCTTCTTTCCAATCCATGATATGGTCAGAGCATTGGGTCAATTGGTTTACCAGTCCCTCAATGTTAGAAAGCGGACCCTTAAGATCATGCGAAACAGAATAAATAAATGTTTCATGAGAGGCATTGAGCCTTTCCAGGTCTTTCAGGACTTTGATGCGGTCTGTGATATCAATAAAGGTAATGATCACCCCATTGGACTTTTCCGTTTTTTCAATAAGGTAAGGAATGATGTTCATCTGAAACCACCTAAAGTCTGTTGTTTGAATTTCTTTTTCATAGATTTTCCCGGAATCTATTACCCCAGTTACATTTTCGACAATAGTTGAATAGCGGATATTGTCATTCAAATCTTCCAGTGATTTTCCAATATCGTCAGGTGAAAAATTGAATTGCTTCATGGCCGGAGGTGTGAACTTACGCAGTCTCAGGTTGGCATCAACAAAAAGTTGAGGTATGATGGTATTTCTAAAGTAATTCTACAGCTCATCATTTAACTTAATCAGTTCGTCAATTTTTTCTAGCGACATTTTATTATTTTTAGTTGGTCATTTCATTTAAAGGCTGAAATTACCTTTTAGGAGATAGTTGTAACAGGGCATGGTAGTTGGTATGCTGATGCACTTCAGGGTGTTTGAGCAAGGTAATGCCTGGTTTGTAAAAGACTAAATGATCTGCTATTGATGTTTAAAAACCTCGGAAAGGTAGTGAATGTTATGCCATTGGTTTTACATACTTTTAAAAATATTTAACAAGATTATCACTAGCAGTTCAAAACCTAAATCTGGCAGTGGGAGATGAGCTATTTATCCATTTAATTAAAGCTCAGACCATCAAATTTCTCCATTTCCGATGTATTCTCCGACTTTTTGGGATAAATGATCAGGATGTTGTTTTCGGGAATCAGACTTTCCATTTTTTCCGGAATATTCTCCATCATGGGATGGTAGGAGGGAGACCCTTTTCTGGCTGCCACCAGGACTACCAACTCATCCATTCTTATGGATGAAGATTGGTTTTTAAAATATTCCCAGCTATTAACTTTTTGGTCCAATACCCTGGTACTTAATTTATTGGATTGACTTAATATGCGCAGTGCCTCGAGGGTTGATCCGGTAGAAAAAAACTGGATATTAGTACTCAATTCACCAGAAAGCCTCGCTAATTTCATAAACCAGTGAGTAAATCCAAATTCTCTTTCTGCCCATTCGGGTACAAATACAGAAATACTTCGGAGCAGGTGCAAAGGGTTTTCCAAATGACATATAAAAATTGTCCTATCTGTATTGGCCACAATAGCATCCATTTTCTGTCCGAAAATTTTCTGGATCAACCCGGATTTCCTGGGCCAACCCAGTACGATGGTATCTGCCATAATTTCCCTGGCTACACGGGAAATGCCACTGGCAGGATTAAAGTCTAGTGTGGTGATGATATTAACCTCTTTGTCGAAGGCGGCTGCATGGCTTAAAAAGGCTTCCAACTTCTTTCTTGCCTTTATGAGGTTGATCTCTGCCTCTTCATTATTAGTTACCACGGAAAGTATTGAAATAGGGTTAGAGGACTTTTTGTCTTTGATAAAAATGGTAAATTCCAGAAGCTTTTCAATATTTTCAATATTGGCAAAGGGCAACAATAAGCTTTCTTGCTTTTCAATTTGGAGTTTCAATAAATCAGAATTATCATTCTCCGTTTCAATTATCAGCTTTCTTGAAGCCCTCTCTGTCACCAAAGATGCTACCAGACAAGTAATTAGAATTAGAACAATCGTTCCATTAAGTATGTTTTCATCCAAAATTTCTGCCCGGTATCCCACCAGTATAACGGCCAGTGTGGCAGCTGCATGACCCGAGCTCAAACCAAAAATCAATTGCCTTTGGGCGGAGGTATACTTCAAAATCAATTGGGTAAACCAGGCCGCAACCCATTTACCAAATAGCGCTACTACAGAAAGGGTTCCGGCAATGATCAATGCCATGGGTCCACTAAAAATCACCCTAATATCAACCAGCATCCCCACGCTAATTAAAAAGAAAGGAATAAAAAGGGAATTGCCGATAAATTCAATTCTGTTCATCAAGGCTGAGGAATGGGGAATCAATTTATTCAAACCCAATCCCGCTAAAAAAGCACCAATAATCGGTTCTACCCCGGCCAATTCAGCAATAAAAGCAGCCAAAAACACCATGGATAAGACAAAAATATAATGGGAGTGCTTTTCACTTTCCAGCTTTTTGAAAAACCATTTGGCTATTTTGGGGATCAGGATGAGAACGATGGCAGAAAAAATACTGAGTGATATGCCCAAACTTATCCAGAATCCTGAATCCAGGGTTCCTTCGCTTTTACCGACGATTACAGCCAATATGATCAGCACCGCAGTATCGGTCAATATAGTGCCACCTACTGTAATGGCGACCGCCCTGTTTTTTGCGATCCCCAATGCACTTACAATGGGATAGGCCACCATGGTATGCGTAGCAAACATACTGGCCGTAAGAAAACTGGCATTAAAATCATAGCCCAAAATATAATGACATACCGGGAATCCTATACCCAAAGGAAATGCAAAGGTAAAAAAACCGAAAAGGAGGCTACCATTTCGGTTGGATTTGAATTCGTTGAGATCCAGTTCAAGGCCGGCAATAAACATGATGTAAAGTAGCCCTATAGTGGAAAACAAATCAATGGCTGAATTTTTTTCCAATAAATTCAACCCATAAGGCCCTACCAATACCCCTGCCAAAATCAAACCTATAATTCCCGGAACATTAAATTTCCTTAAGATTATGGGAGCCAAAAGAATAATAAATAGTATTAGTGAAAATACCAATACGGGATTAGCCAGTGGGAGGGCAAATTCATGAACAATGTGATTCCAAAATTTCTCCATCAATCGATAAATTATTTAACCTGCAAGCTAATAAAATATCAATAAATACTTTTTAAAATTTTAGATTATATCATTTATTAATGATATAAACCAGAAGGTATTGGTTTTTCTGTTTTTTAAAGAAAATTAAAGAGGATTGGGTTTCTAATTTCCTTTTTCGATTTTTTCCTCTACTTCAGCATTTTCTTCGGCATCGGTATTTTCCACTTCCTCAGGATCAGAGGCATCCGGTTCAAATGTTAACTCGATCCACATGGGAAAGTGATCTGAGCCTATTTCCTCCAGTTTTTCGAAGGAGACCAAACCAAAGTCATTGGTATAAAAAACATGGTCCAGCGGATACCGAAATAACGGAAAAAACACGCTATAGGTATTGTAAAATCCACGACCTTCCCTGGGATCCGGCAATTGACTGTATTCCCTGAAAAGCTTTGAGGTCTGGGACCAGCCCACATCATTCAAGTCACCCGCAACGATTACTGGCTTGGGATCTTCTTTTATTCTCTTCCCAATCAACAGCAATTCGGTATCCCGCTCATAGGTATCAGAACCTGGTCTGGGTGGCTCGGGATGTACTCCGTAAAAATCGAATTCGGCTCCGGAAGGAAGTTGAATGCGGGTATGGAAGGAAGGTATATCCATTTCTACCAAATAATTAACTTTTGGGTCCAATAGAGGAAACCTGGATAAGAGGATCATGCCATAGGTATTGGCAAGGGGCTCCTTAATGGAATAAGGATACCTGTCATCCAATTCGATAAGGGATTTGGTCCATAACAAATCCGGCTCAGTCAATAAAATCAAGTCCGGGTCCTTCTGTCTGAGTAAAGTAAGTAACTTGTCCCTTTCGGTGTTTTCCATGCGCACATTGCTCATGAGTAAGGTAAATTGATTTTCGTTTTCCCCTGGGGAGGCATTTTTTGCGCTTACGGGCAAAAGGGGAGTAAAAGGGGCAATCATAAACAATTGATAGGATACTGCTGCCAGCAGGAAAATGATAAAGGGAAACTTTATATGGCGTTTATCTCTTAAAAATAATATAGCCAGCACCAAAACAAACAAACTGAATACTGTAATTTGTACTCGGGGAAAATCAAAAATCCTGATCCACCAGGTACCTGTATCGACGACGGGCATGGCGGTAATGACTATGGCAACCAAGCCCAGAATATAAATGAAATACCTCATCCTATTTTTATAATTTTAAATTACCCTGATCCTGTTTCAGGAAAATCCCGCAGGGAAGAGGAATAATCCGTCATGAAACCTTTTACTAAAGCTCCAATTCAGGATAAACATTCTTTGGAAATAATATAGCAGGGCAGCTATAAAGAATGCTACCAAACAAAATGCTATAAATAAATACAATTAACCCAGGACATGGCAATTACCTTACCAATCTTCCATGTAAGGTGCTAAAGGTGAAAATTGATTCTTCCCATTGAGATCAGGTTATGGTAAGGATTTGATGTAAATGTTTTTGAATTCAACGCCCTGCCCTTCGGCCTGTAGGCCTATATAGCCTTCCTTGAGCATTTTGCCATCAATCTTAATGGCCGGGTCATAGCCGTTGGCCACCCCACCACCAATCTGTGGACTGGTATATTCCAGGACTTTTTCTCCATTTACCTTGTGGATGACCAGGGAGTCACCATAAACGATCAGCTCGGCTTTTACCCACTGATCCCAGGGAATGGTGGGGGAGGAGGAATTGATACAATGCCTGGGGTCCATTTCTCCATTGAAGAACACCTCCGTTCCTGGCGAACACATGTTTCCTGTAGGACGGGGGTTTCCATCTTCAGCATCTGCCAGCATTTGGTACTCCACCGAAATGGGCCAATCCTGCTCTTTTAAAATGGTCTCTGGTGCCTGGGAATGAAACATTACCCCACTGTTTCGGTAGGTATAATCCGGAGCATCTTTCATCCATTGATCCGTGAAACGATACTCGAATTTAAGATGAAAGGAAGAAAAGGGTTTTTCATAAAACAGGTGTCCGTAACGCTGGTCAAAACTGTCATAATCATCATAATTGACCTGAATGACACCATCAATTACCCTAAAGGTATTGGCATAGTTTTCACCGGTTTCGTGATGGTGAAATTTGGGTATCCATCCCTCCAGGTTTTTTCCATTAAACAGGCTTTGCCAGTCCTGTTGATCTGAAATAAAATTGAAGGAGTACAGGGATATACCGCATGTAATGAAAGACAGAAGGAGGATTACCCGTTTGAAAATCATGGCATTTGTGGGTTTATTGGACTTCATGCGTTGCTGGGTTTTGGTTTGAGGATAAGTATGAGTAATTAATTTTCAAATCAGGGGAATAGCTGCCTTGTCAGGTGGTAGCTAAGTGCATATCTGAGGATAATACCTCAATGGCACCGGTCTTGCGAAAGGGCGGTGGCAATTCCTGTCTGTCCGGTAAAAATCTTTTCACGCAATATCGGGTTTTCACCAAGGATTTTGTTTTTTGAATAGTCCAGGTTAAATACAGTAATTTTGTCTGTCCAATCATTCAAATTATTGTCTTTCAATTCTTCCAGGGAATAAAGTCCGGCCTCGAATGCAGGCTCCAACAGGTGACTGATGGGATCATCCGGTTTTTTTATTTGTTGAATAAGGGCATTTTTAATCAGCCTGTTTTTATTGTTTCCTAATAAAAAAATCAACTTTGCACCCTGGAAGCTGCAGGCCATTTCTATGGTATGAATTAAATGGGTGTCTACCAGGTTTCCAGCAGCTTTAACCGGGATTAGATCCCCTATTCCAGTGTTTAATAACATATTCAATGGTTCCCGCATATCTATACAGTTGATCACTACTGCCAGGGGAGCATCTTTAATAAAATCCATCAATTCCTTGTTCCTTAATCTACGGGAAACCAGGTTGCCAGCTACATACCGCTGGTTTCCTTCCATCAGGTATTCAAGAATGGCCTTTGGATTGGTAAGGTTTGGTTTAGGATCCAAGGAACTGGACTCTAATTTAATTTCACTGTTGTGTTGATAGCTCTCCTTTAATCCAATAATGTTTACCTCAATGTCATTCTCTTTTGCAAAGGTACTTTGGTAGTCGTGCAATATACCCAATACATCCCTATCAATATAGGAAGAGAAGGTAGCATCTATTACTACTTTGGAGTTTTTCGGCAGGTTCCATAGCTTCCTTTTTATGGCGGGCTTATTCAAAAAGGAGACCTCATTGGAAAGTTCAAGCCGGATGGATTTCTTTTTTTTGGATTTAGTGGTTTCCTCGTAAAAAAAGGGATTATAATAATTCCCTCTTAGCAGGAAAAAAACACTTGCCGCAGTCCCAATCAATACACCCAACAATACATCTGTTAGTAGGATAGCTACTGTAGTAATGGCAAAAGGTAAAAATTGAGACCAACCTTTGGCCAACATGCTTCTAAAAATGGCAACAGAGGCCAATTTATACCCTACAAGCAATAAGATAGCGGCCAGGGATGCTAAAGGAATAAGGTTGATCACACTACTTAAAAAAAGCACACTGGCCGTCAATAAAATGCCATGTATAATGGTTGATAGTTTGGTTTCAGCACCAGCTTCTATATTAACCGAACTTCGTACGATCACAGAAGTGATGGGAATACCGCCTAAAAGACCAGCTAATATATTTCCAACTCCCTGGGCCACCAATTCACGGTTTGGAGGACTTCGTCTTTTATGGGGATCCAGGTTATCTGCCGCTTCTATAGCCAAAAGAGAGGCGATAGAAGCTATTAAAGCTATGGTGAAGGCGTAGGTCCAAACCTGAAAATTTAATATCGAACTGAAGTCAGGAAAGGTGATTACTGAAGACCAACCTTCTACTTCCGGAATATTGACCAGTTGGTTGCCTGCCAGGTAAAAAGAAGGAATCGTGAATTTAAATATCATATTGATAATCACCCCCAAAATTACCACGATGAGAAAAGGTGGCAATAATTTGATTCGCTTAAGGAAGGTTTTATCCCAGAAAATCAAAATGCCAAGCGATAGCACAGTAAGAAAAATGGCCCCGGGAGACAAAGATTCCAACAATGCATCGAAATCCGGTGGATTTAAAGATAGGTAACTGGAATAATCCACGGCTTCATTTCCTTGTTTTACCCCCAATGCATAGGGAATTTGTGAGGAAATCAGAATAAGCCCAATAGCTGCCAGCAAACCTTTAATAATATTGGTTGGCATATAATCCGCTATTAAACCTGCCCTCAATATACCAAAGCCTAATTGGAGGATCCCACCAATAAACAGCGCCAGAAGAAAAATTTCAAAACTTTCCAGCCTATCAATGGCAATCAAAACAACAGCAGATAGACTGGCCGCCGGTCCACTAACACTTACATGGGATTGACTGATAGCTCCGATGACTACCCCTCCAATGATTCCAGAGATCAGGCCGGAAATCAATGGTGCCCCACTGGCAAGGGCAATACCCAAACACAATGGAAGGGCAACTAAAAAAACAACGATTCCTGCAGGGATGTCTTTTGCCGGACTACTGAATATGGAACGACTGATGTCCTCTATATTGGCTTTTTCAATAAGATCCTTAAAGGGCTGATTTTTATTCAAAACAATGGTTTTTAGTTTAAATAGTTTGCTTAACAAACATAATCTTTATTTTCTGAATATGTATTACACTTAGATAGATTGATGTTTTTATAATTCCTTTATTGAATGGCGGATCTTCCCAGGCAAAATCATCCCGGGATGGAAATTATAAAATCAAACCATCTGATCCGGAAAATTTACCTACTTTTACCTGCGTTTAATTACTAAGACAATCGTTACTCATCTTGTTTTCCCATGAAACCTATCATTACTGCCTTTTCTCTCTTGTTTTCCTTTTTGTGTATAGGTATCTCCAATGATATTTATTCTCAGGAAGATAGTTTTATTTTTGGTGACCCACTCCCGGATGCACCGGCCCTCTCTTTCAGTGGAGATCATCAGGTGGGAGTTCGTTCCCTGGATTTAGTGCATAAGAACCAGCCTGATATTCAAAACTTTGAAGCAAACAAAGAACCAAACTACGACAGGCCATTAGCAATAGAGGTCTGGTATCCTGCCACCCTCAAAGGCAATACCACCCAGGTTGAATACAAGGATTACTTTGGTACACCCAATGATGAAAAACGACCATTGACGCCATTTACCTTTTCTGGAAGGGCGGTGAGGGATGCTGACCCTGAGCAGAGCAAAGGACCTTATCCTTTGGTAATCGTATCTCATGGATACCTGGGTTCCAGGTACCTGATGACTTATTTGACAGAAAACCTGGCTTCAAAAGGATATGTAGTAGTAGCCATTCACCATACAGAGTCCACCCATGAAGCTCCTGGAAAATTTGCCAGCACCCTCTATCACCGGTCCAAAGACCAACTTTTTGTGCTGGAGGAATTGAGCAGGCTTGGGGGAAGTGGAGCCGACAGTTTTTTGGAAGGATTGGTTGATGCCGAAAATACTGCTTTGGTGGGATACTCCATGGGGGGATACGGGGTATTGAATGCAGGTGGGGCTGGATATGCTCCTGGATTCGTCAGTGCTTTTGGGCAAATGACAGCAGGAAGTCAGAAATTATCGGAGCGAAGCCTTAGCCACCCGTCATTTCAGGCATCCGTAGATCCAAGGATTAAAGCCATAGTGGCCTTTGCTCCCTGGGGCATGGCCAGAGGAGCATGGGACGACGATGGACTTCAAAATCTTGAAATTCCCACCCTTTTTATTGCCGGTGAGCAGGATGACATTTCTGGCTATGAAAAAGGGGTAAAAGCCATTTTTGAGGGCGCCAAAAATGCAGAAAGGTACATGCTTACTTACCGGAATGCCAGGCACAATGTCGCACCAAACCCTCCATTGTCTCCGGACCTTAACCAGGATGATTACATGCATTATGCAGAGCCTGTCTGGGATGAGCGCAGGATCAACAATATCAACCAGCACTTCCTTACGGCCTTTCTGGGCTTGAAGCTGAAAGGCATAACAACGCATGCAGCCTTCCTGGATTTACCAACAGACTCCCTTGAAGAAACCTGGAAAGGTTTTATACCAAGGACATCTATTGGGCTGGAATGGAGGCAGGATAAGCCTGAAATGTAAATACCCATTTTAGTCCATGTTGTAAGGAATGAGCTCAGCTTTGGTTTTGAGATTCCTTTTCACTATTCAGCCTTATTCTGGGAGCAATGGAGTCCGGTTTATAACCTGCTTTGTGCCTGTTCCTGGTCCGATACTTTTAGCCGTAGGCTGGATTGATCAAATGTGGATAAATCCAGCCTCACATGGATCTGCTGCTTGCCTTTGGACAGCTGCAGGGTTGCGGTTTTTCCCCCTATGCTTGCCTGTTGATCAGCAACCCAGACAGATAGGCCTTTGGTAGCGTTAAATTCCAGGTCCACCGTTCCCTCATTCAGTATTTCCAGTTCAAACTGAAGCAGGGCCAGGTCTTGTCCATCCTTGTCTTTTAGGATTGGCAATTCTGTCACCGGTATATCTCCGGCCACCTTGCTGTACAATACAACTTGCCTCCCCTCTGGCATTTTTTCGGAAGAGGAGGAAGACCAGTCTGCCGCTGGATCCAACTCAGCATATGCCTTCCAACGCCTGACGAAGTTTTCATTGGGAACCCTGAAGTCTCCAGAAGTACCCAATCTGGATAAATAACCTACCAGATCTATGAACTCCTGCCGTTCGAGCCCCGAAGTTAATCCCGGAGGCATAAGTGATCCGGAAACATTTTCCCTGCCACTTACCTGGCTTTTAGGGATGGTCATTTCATTGCCAGCCGGGTTGCGCATGATCAGTTCACTGGATCCGTCACTGACCAGATAGCCCATCACAATACTGCCATCCGTTTTGGTAACTTTCTGGAGCTCATAGCCTTCTTTTACGGATTCTGCCGGATCCAACAGGGAGCTGATGATGTTGTCTATTGGAAGACTGCTACCCAGTGAACTTAAATCAGGTCCCAATTTCCCACCGGCACCACCTAAAGCATGGCAGGATTGACACATCAAAGCTTGCTTGCGGTAAATGCTTTCACCCAAGATGGGATCCGCTTTGGTTTTTACTTCCTGAGCCAGGGCATAAACTTGATTTTCTGTCAATTGCTGGGGCATGCTTTCCGGAGGTAAAATGCCTCCGGAGGCTTCCAATACCTGGCGAAGGTTTTGGGTTAGGGTATTATTGCGCCGGTGCCAGGGAAGGTATTGTTGGATGGCCCTTCTTCCGGTTTTGGCTACTTCCACCGGAATATTTTCTTCCTTAAGGCCAAGGTATAAAACTTCCGTACCTTCCTCAGTATTCAAAAAGGCAGCAAACATGCCTGATACCTCCGCTTCCGCTAATCCTTCCTGCCAAAGTCCAATGGCTTTGGAAACTACCTGTTCCGGCCTGCTCTGGGCCAGTTGGGTAAGGGCAAGTATTTGGCTTTCTTTATTTTTTCCAGCTGAAGTCAGGTCCTCCAATAAGAGGTTTCCTTTTTCACTTTCCATATTTGCCAGTGCTTTCATAGCGGCTTTTTTGATGGTCGGACTACCCTGCAGGGCAAAGTTGAAGATTTGATCCAGCAAGGCCTCCCGGTTCCAAAGGCCTGAAAGGGCCAATGCTCTTGCAAGCACATCTTCTTCTGAGCCATTGTAAAGTTCCCGTATTCGGTCCAATCCGGATGCCGGCTTAATTCCCCTGTCTGAGACCATCTGTATCAAAGCTTCCAAGAGCAAAAATTGCCTTTCAGATGCTTCCAGCGATTTTTGGAACAAATTTCCGGCAATGTTTTCATTGCCATTTCTGGCCAGGACCTGAATTACCTCCGGAATATAGGCTTCAGGCACCTCATTGGAAAGGAAAATATCCACCAAAACTCCGGCACTTGTAGCGTCATTGACTGCTTTGAGGGCATAAACGGTTTTTTTGGGATTTTCAAAATAAGACCTATCAGACAGTAGCCCCGGCATCCAGTAATCCTTGAGGTTTCTAATGGTCTGCCAAAGCGCAAAATCCAAAAATTCATTCATGGGTTGATCCAAAACCGAAAGGGCCAATTGGGCGGATTCAGGACTTTTGGCCTTACCCAGCGCTATGACTGCCTCCAGCCTGACAGTTGGATGGGGATCCTTTGCAGCCTTTTCAAGAATAGACAAGCTTCCCGGGGTTTGATCTATCCATTGACTCAACACCCGTACCGCTGCAGCCCTTGCACCGGGCTGCTCTGCCTGAAGTAGCTCCATCAATAGCCCTTCGTTGACTTCTCCAATGGCCTGGAAGGTCCATAATGCTTCCAATTTATGTTGCTCGTAAGCTATACCATTGGCGTCTAGTCCCAAAACGAAGGAATTTAAGGCCTTGATGACGCTGTTCCGGTCTTTGGCTTTCAACAATAACCTGGCCTGAAGACGTGTCCAGTTTTCGGGGGCTTTCAAAGCTTCTACCAACTGAGGGGTATCCATTTCACTCAGGTTAGCCCTTTTGAGCAGGGGGCTGTTTTTCCTGCTTACCCGCCAGATCCTGCCATGTTGCTGGTCCCTTCTGGGGTCGTGGAAGTCTACTTCTCCATGCTGGATGATGGGGTTGTACCAATCAGCAATGTATAGGGCACCATCAGGTCCTACCAAAACATCCACCGGTCGGAAACCAATATGATCTGTCCAGATCAAGTCTTCAGCTTGTTTGGAAACCATTCCATTGGCTGTTTCCTCCAGCACAAAACGGTTGACCCGGTTGGCACGGAAATCATTGGTGATCAGGTTTCCCTGCCAGCTTTCAGGCAAATGGGCGCCGGAAACAATATCCAGGCCACTGTGTTTGGGCTGACCCGGGTTCAAGCCTTTTAAAATACGTTCAGCTCCCGGGGCAGTAACAAAAGTGGCTCCGGGAAAAGCATAATTGATGCCTTCCGTGCCCGCTCCGTCGGTTAAGAATGCTTTTCCCCATTTGTCAAACTGCAGACCCCAGGGGTTGATCAGACCTTTGGCAAAAACTTCCAGCTTTTTGGTTTGTGGATTGTACTGCCATACGCCTCCACCTTCCAGTCTGCGAATGCCCCAGGGCGTCTCTACGTGACTGTAGATATAAATTGATTGATTGAAATACATCAATCCATCTGGCCCCCATCTAAAAGTATGGATGAGATGATGGGTATCACCGGTTCCAAAACCCGAAAGGATTTTTTCCTTTACATCGGCTTTTCCATCTCCATTGGTATCTTTTAAATGTAATATTTCAGTGGAGTTGGCTACATAGACTCCTCCATCCCCGGGAAGTATACCGGTAGGGGTGATCAGCCCTTCAGCAAAGACGGTGGATTGATCAGCCGTCCCATCCCCATTGGTATCTTCCAGCACGATGATTTTATCATTGGCAGATTCACCCGGACGGAGGTGGGGATAGGCCGTACTGCTGACCACCCACAGCCTGCCCTCAGCATCCCAGTTCATTTGAATGGGCTTGACCACATCCGGCTCTGAGGCAAAAAGGTTTACTTCAAAGCCTTCAGCCAACTGGAACATGTCCATTTGCAATTTGGGATCAGGGGAAGGGATATCCCGCAGGGCGTTTTGGCCCAGGAGATGGGATGCCTGGGCCAGCAGCAGGAGCATCACCAACACTATTGTATTGATCCCCTTCGGTTGGATACCGGGAAAGGAAAAGCAAGGATAAACGGAAGGGAAGGGATGATTATTTTTCATGGGGATTGTTCATTGGTCGATGATAATTATGCTGGTCTTCAGGGCAAAGGCTCGAGCGTGAAAAGCTGCTCCCTCAGGTCTTTGCTGCGGTTGATTTTTCCATCCAGCCAAAAGATCAGGGCGTCAAGCGATTCCAGTCCTGCCTTATGCCTGCCTTGTTCATAGGAGCGGAAACCCAGGATATAAGTTCTGTTTTGTGGGCGGTATTGTTGAAAATAAATTTGATCTTTTTCACGAATCAGGTCCAGCATTTGTTTTCCTGCCGATGAAAGATCTATAAAAAGCCCTTCGTTCCAGGTACGGTGATCAGCTACAGCCAATAGTTGCCCATCCATTAAAAGCTGATAGTAGCCTTTTTTCAAGCCTTGAATACTTATGTTAGGTCCCTGAAACAGGGTTTGAACGTTCAGATGAGGAAGGAAACTTCCATTTAATGCGAATTGCAGTTGTCCTTTACCCGGTTCAGCAGCCAATAATTCTGCCTGATGATCGGAGGTCAGGGTATTTGTTTTAATGTTGATCAGGATATCTGAAGGAGACAGTTTCAACCCCATTTTTTCACCCATCGTTTGAGTAAATAACAGGTAGCCATTTTGGTTCAGGTGAACCCTGTTTGACTCCCAAATATCATCCGATTGCTCCCTTTCAATAGGTCCAAACACATCAATAAATGCCAGGTTCGTTTCTTCAGCAATACGGGACATGCTTTGGTTGTAAGCTTTCAGGTTACTGATGTGTTGATCTGATTGTTCGGCTCCATTCATCAGGAGTTGTGGAATAGTAGAAATAATCAGTGCTTTGGTGCCCATTGCTTCCAATGAATCCAGCAAACGGGACAATCCTTGTTCGAATTCATCAAGCCCCTTGGATCCATTTTGTGCTTCCACAGCGCCATAGGCCACAAAAGCCCAATCTGCCCGGGTGGCTTTAATTTGGCTGATCAGCAGGTCAAAGGGACCCGGAGGACTGGTATAATAGCTTCTGGCATCTCCAAATACCGTGTCGCCCGACCAGCCCAGGTTTCGAAAGGAGAGGTGCTTTTCCGGATGATTACTGCTAATCAGATATTCCAAAAAGCCATATTGTTGTTCGTTCTCCATCAGCGCATTGCCCAGAAAAATCACCCGGTCTCCATCTTTGGGATCAAAGGTTGCCTGAGCACACAGGGAGGAACTATAAGATAGGAGCAGGAACAGAAAAATTGAGATTCGGTACATGGGTTTACTTGGGTTATTGACCGGTGCGACTGAAATAGGCTACAATATAAAAAGGAAGCTTCATTTTCAGTTGAAAATTGAAGATTATTCCATTATTGGTCCATTTTTCCAGCCCAATGGTTGGTTAGTTTGAAATGACGGTTAAATCTTTCATCTAAAGACGGTAGAGGAGAACCTCCTGCTCACCAGGCAAATAAAATAATCTCTATGGAGTTCCATAGCATTGGCGATGGAAAGATTGGGAGAAGAAATATATTAACAAAATAGTTGTGATTCTCTTTTTAAATTATTAGGTTTAAAATAAAACCCAATGAAAGCCCGATTTCTCTTTTATACGATTTCAATCTCCTTTCTGTTTTGGTCCTGCCATTCACGGCAAAAAGGGATTAATGATTTAACTGAAATGGACTTTGTCCTGGTAGATTCCCTGGTATTTGACGAATTGCAGACGTTACGGATTTTGGATTACCATCCCGGGGAAGAAATTTTCCTGATGGTGACCCAGGGTCTGGAAGGCAGGTATTTTATTATAGATAAAAACGGGGAGGTCCGGGCCGAAGAGGTGTTGAGTGAAGGACCCAATGCCTTTGGGATGGTGCTTCACCGGGCCGGTTTTGCCGGTGATGAGCTCATGTTTGTCAGCGATCAGGAAATTTTTATATATGATTTAGACCTGCAACAGTTACGAAAGTTTCCCTTTGAACAAGAAACAATGGTCAGGATGATTCATGGTCCGCTGGACAATTTCAATTCCTTCAGCCTGAACAATGTTCCTCACGGAATAGCCAACCTCAGTGACCGGCTATTAGATAAATATCCCGTCGATTATTTCGATACCCTGAATTATTTTCATTTGGTTAATCCGGCAAACGGGGCGGTGGTGAAAGGGGGGGAAATAGACGATAGCAGCATCTTCAAACAGGGTTATTTTTATCCGCGAAAGGATAAACCTGTGTTTTTTTCTGATAGGCATTCGGAAGTACTGTCCCTGATCCTTCCTGCCGATTCTATCCTTTTTCAGTTTGACGAAGATTTGTCCTTGGTCAACAAGATTAGACTGGATAGGCTGCTACCGGACCAGCTTTCCCGCTTGCCCATGGAAGAAGCAGGAAGAGGTGCTTTTGGAAATGACATTTCCCTGGGCGGAAGTTTTACCCATATCGCTGGCCAAGGCGATACATTTATTGTTGAATATAAAACGGGTATAGATCCTGAGCAAAACAGGGCAGGACTTAGCCGGGACGAGATCGCAGCCGTTATGGCAAGTAGAAAAACCTATTATTACCCCATTAAATCCGGCAAACAAATCGGAAAACCGGTAAGCTGGGAAAATCCGGGAGCCCTTAAATTGGGTTTGGGCAATGACCGCTACGTGCATTATGCAGACCAGGCCGAAATACATGAGGAGGAAAAGGATTACCAGTGTTATTACATTTACGAGTTACGGGTTAAAAAATAGGGTAGGGGAAGACATCAGTCCATTTCTTTAAAAAATAATTCAAGATCCAATTGGAATCCCTTGATCACAGCGGATTGAACCATGTCTCCTGAGGAAAATAATCGGGAGGGACGAAATTTTCCCTCGATCAGGGAATAAATCAATACTGTTTGTTCAATGGGGTGAATAATCCAATATTCCTTGACAGCAGATTCCTCGTAAACTTCGTATTTGTTGGCCAGTTCTTTTCGATTGTTTCCAGGAGAAAGTATTTCTACGATCAAATCGGGGGCGCCAACACATCCGGCATCGTCCAGCTTAAGTGGATCGCAAATGACACAAATATCGGGTTGGACTACCGTATATATCTCTTCATTTTTTTTGGAATGCCGGGGCAATCGCACATCAAAGGGCGCAACATAAGTTTCACAGGGCTTGTTTTTAAGGTGATTGAAAAAAGCATTGAAAAGGTATCCGGAAATTTTTTGATGCAGCCTGTTGGGTCCGGGTGAAATTTTAAAAATCCGACCTTTGATCAGTTCTACCATTTCATCCAGATCCCATTCCAGGTAGTCTGCATAGGAATGGTTTTGATAGGCAAAATCGGGTTCTTCTGCTTTCGGCATGGTAGTTTTACTTTTAGGTTATTAAAATAAGAAAATCGTATTTAATTTTTAGAAATATTTTGAATTATCTTGAATAAAAGAAATACCTTGGAAAACAATACCCATCCATTAGATACAATAGATGGATCAGAGAGTTCAAGGTTCCGGAAAATTCGAGATAAACGAATCTTTAAAATCAAGCATACAGGAATCAAAATATTCATTTCCTTTTAACCCATCTATTTTTTGACCTAAAAAAAAATCACTGCGCATTTTAAGATTTTTCTTAGCTCAACTCACCATTTAATAAAACGGACAGCATATGTGTTTTTCAGCGGAAGCAAGTTTTGGAGCAAGCATTGTTTTGGGAACGATTGGTATAGCCACCATAAGGAAAACCCAAAATCCCCGATATTTGCCCTTTTCGGTTATTCCATTACTGTTTGCACTTCAACAGTTTTCTGAGGGGATGCTTTGGATTGGATTGGGAGAACCCGAACATTCGAATTGGAGGTACCTGCCAACCTTGATTTTTTTAGGTTTTTCTCAACTATTGTGGCCATTTTGGGTTCCCCTTTCTATCTTATTTCTTGAAGAAAATCCGATACGGCGGAAGATACTTTCTGTCCTTTTACTTATGGGAATATCTGTTTCCTGCTATTTTTTATATTGTATGATAGCCTTTGATTTTTCTGCTGAAATTCGCTCCGGCCACATTAAATATACACTGGATTTTCCAGTATTTTTGGAAAAATGGAGCGGTATATTTTATTTTCTTCCTATTGTAGCAAGCCCCTTTATTGCTGGAAGAAAGGGGATTAGGTTTCTGGGGATTGCAGTACTAGTATCCTTCATGGCCACCGTTATTTTCTTTTCAGATCATTTAATTTCCATTTGGTGTTTTTTTGCAGCCTTGCTGAGTATTTTGGTTTTTGGAATTATTTCTAGAATCCAAAAGGAAACCATTTTCTCTACTTGCATGCACCATGTAAATTAAGAATTGCAACCATAACACTAACCAGGAAAATGAGAATCTGTACTTAAAATCAATTGGTTACAGGATCCTTAAAGTTGATTTTTTCCACGGTAATATCTTTCATTTTTGCACTTACCTCAAAGTTTTTAATCGCCTCTATTACGTCATAAGAAATGGCAACCGATTTTGTGCAGTCAATTATTACCTTTGATCCGGGAGGTATTCTGTCCAACTCCTTGATTACACTTGCTTTATTAAAAAAGGAAACCTCTTCCGCAAGAATCAAATGATAAACCTTAACCCCCTTTTCATCTGAAATCTCTTCTTTCATATGGTGAGAATTTCGGTAACTATGGTACAGCGTAAAAAAACCTCCAACGATCAAACCTGCTGCTATTCCTTGTAAAAGGTCCGTTAGCAATATGGCCACTACAGTTACTAAAAAAGGAACAAACTGCTCTCTACCCAAGGAATACATTTGCTTAAATAAGGAAGGTTTTGCCAATTTATACCCAACTAAAAACAATATGGCAGCCAGGCTGGCCAAAGGGATCATGTTCAAGACATTGGCAATAGTAATGGCACTGATCAGCAAAAAGAAACCATGTATGATGGCTGACATTTTTGTTTTTCCCTCAAATGCAATATTGGCAGAACTTCTGACAATGACCTGTGTAATGGGTAAGCCCCCAATCAGACCGGAAAGTGTATTGCCCAGCCCCTGCGCTTTTAGCTCTCTATTGGTGGGAGTAACCCTTTTGTGTGGGTCCAATTTGTCTGTGGCTTCTACGCATAAAAGTGTTTCCAAACTGGCTACAATAGCTATTACCAAGCCTATTCTCCATATTTCCGGCATGGCCAATGCCGAAAAATCAGGAAATGTAAATTGTTCAAAAAAATCGCCTGCACTATCAGGGACAGGGATATTCACCACCTGAGTGCTATTCAAAGAAAAATTCAAAATACCGCTTAGGTAAAGATAGTACATCAAAATGCCAACCAATACCACCACAATGGGTCCCTGTAACAACTGAAATATTTTATGTTTTTTAGTTAGGACCATTTCCCAAAGAATCAGAATGGCCATGGAGATCACTGTAATTAACAATGCGCCTGGGGTGATGTTTTGAAATGCTTTTATGATCTCAGTAAAAGTATTTTCGCCATCGATCTGAGAAAATGCAAAATCTCCCAATACATCTTGGTCCCAGCCCAATGCATGAGGAATTTGTTTTAAAATGATCAACAAACCAATCCCGGTCAACATCCCTTTAATGACGGAGGTGGGAAAGAAATAGGCGATAAAACCCGCTTTGGCAAACCCCAGTATAAGTTGTATGATCCCACCGATAACTACAGCTACCAGGAAAAATTCCCAATTTCCCCCCAATTCTTCGATAGCATTAAATACGATGACAGCCAGTCCTGCTGCCGGACCACTAACTCCCAATGAAGATCCGCTGGCTATTCCAACAACAATCCCCCCGATAATTCCTGCAATAATTCCTGAAAAAAGAGGAGCTCCGGAGGCCAGGGCTATTCCCAGACATAGGGGTAGGGCCACAAAAAATACAACGATACTGGCAGGTAAATCTCGGTTCAGATCTTTAAACATTTTCAGCTTTTTTTGAGTATATATGTTGTTAAATATGGTATGAAAGGCAATTTAAATTTAACAAATAGATTTGAAACCAAAAATACCTGCTTTTTGAATGTTTAAAAAAACCGATTGAAATTCCCATTCTTTTTTTTTATTACCGGTCGGAAGGGTATTCACCATCAGATCCGGAACCTTTCAGGTAATCTGCGTAAGAATGATTTTGCCAGGCTAAACCTACTACTGCTGTATTTGGTATGACCACTATACTGTTAGTATATAGAAATAAGATAATCGTGCATATATTTGGAAAACTTTTGAAGTATTTTAAATATAATCCTTCCTATGCCAGCAGCAATTCTCCCCAAACCCGCCAGCTTTTCCAGAGTTACCATCACCGAACTGATGATCCCATCCTATGCCAATTTTGGAGGAAAAATTCACGGTGGAATATTACTATCCCTGATGGACAAGGTGGCCTATGCCGCTGCGAGCAAGCACAGTGGCGCCTATTGTGTTACCGTTTCAGTGGATACCGTCAATTTTTTGCAACCCGTTGAGGTAGGGGAGTTGGTTTCGCTCAAGGCCTCCGTTAATCATGTTGGAAACAGTTCCATGATCATTGGGATTAAGGTGATCTCAGAAAATGTTAAAACAGGGGTAGTAAAACATACCAATACCTGCTATTTTACCATGGTAGCTAAGGGGGAGGATGACAGACCCACAACCGTGCCTCCGCTACTGCTCGAGACCCGCACAGATGTAAGGAGGTTTGTAGAAGCCATCAAAAGAAAAAGCTACAAAAAAGAGTATGAGTCGCTTTTGGATCAGGTCAAACGAAACTGGGATCAGGAAGCCATTTCCTCCCTTTTGGAAGGGCAACGCTGTGAAGTAAAAGCAGGCATGCCTTGAAATTAATTTGATTTTCCAAATACCAGGAAGTGTTGGATGTTTAAAAATTGACCATTCTTTACCAATTCAAAACCATTGGCCGTAAGTTCTTTTTCTACCTGATCTACCGTCATTTTGTGCAGGGGCTTGATGGCTACCTCAGGATCTTCTCCCCGGTATTCAATAAGCAATAACTTTCCATCCGGTTTCAGGGACTCTCGGATGCTTTGCAGCATTTCTTGAGGAAACTCCAACTCGTGGTAAACATCCACCATGATGATCAGATCCACTTCATTTGCAGGCAGATTGGGTGATTTTTCTGACCCCATGAGGGGCACCACCTGATCAAAATTGAGCTTGGCTGCCTTTTCCTGTATATAGTCCAGGGCTTCCTGTTGAATTTCTACAGCATATATTTTTCCTTCAGGAACTTTTTCAGCGATCCTGAACGTATAGTAGCCAGATCCCGCTCCAATGTCGGCTACGACGCTGTTCTTTTTAATGGGTAAATTGGCTATGGCCAGCTCTGTATTCTCTTCCTCAGACCTGCCCGGTCGCTCCAACCAGGCCATTCCGTGAAATCCCATGATTTGAGATATTTCCCTGCCCATATAAAATTTTCCGATACCATCTCTACTGGCATTGGAATAGGTATAGTTTGTTTCTTCCTGGGCCTGACCTGGTTTGCAGCCCATCTGAAAACATAAAAGTATGATGACGATAACGCGTTGTTGAAAGAAGTTCATGCTCTTTAAACGATTAAATGCTTCCCTTGTTTGTCTTTTTGGAAATAGGTACCGAAAACCAGTGCCTTTTTTGGCTTATTCTTTTATACCGATCATCCCGACCTGAAAAAGATAACTTAATTTCGGCTTCTTTGGGCAGTGCCTCTTAGCCATTCTGGGGTACCAGGGCTCGCAAACTTTTCCAAATTTTGATTATATTTATAAAAATCACAAACGATATGAAAGCTCAAGTCTATAAAGTGTTCTTTTCAGGGTTGATGTTATTTTCAGTTTTCCAGTTGCAAGGGCAAACCATTGAAGATGGCAAGGCCATTATTGATCTGGTAGCCCGGTACGCCGAAGCAAGAGATAAAGCAGATACTGTTTTGCTAAAATCAATAATTACCGAGGATATGGATCAGCTGGTTTCTTCCGGGGAATGGCGCTACGGTATGAAAGCTGCGGTAAAGGGTATGATTGGCAGCTCTCACGACAATCCCGGAGAACGGATTCTAAAAGTGGAACGGGTCAGGTATTTGTCCGAGCAAACAGGCCTGGCAGATGCCCGCTATACCATAAAAAATGAAGACGGATCGGAAAGAAAAATGTGGAGTACTTTTATAGCCGTCAAAAAAGGTAAAAACTGGAAAATTGCTGCCATCAGGAACATGCTTCCTGCGGGAAATTAAAAAATCCGATACAGTTATTTATCTGATAATAAACACTATACCGGATTCAGATATAACTTAGAGGAAGATATTATCCTTTTACTTCATGGACTACCTGAATGGCTTTTTCGGCCATTTGCTGAATTTTGGGGTAGTCCTTTTCCTGAAGCAGGCTTTTGCTGACCAACTTACTACCCATACCTACAGCACATACGCCAGCCTTAAACCAGGATTCAATGTTGTCCCTGTCCAGAGATACCCCACCGGTTGGCATAAACAACAAGTTGGGGAATAGTGCCTTGATGGCAGACATAAATCCAGGGCCTAGCATATCGCCTGGAAAGAGCTTGATCATTTTGGCTCCCATATTTTCCGCTTTGATAATCTCAGAGGGTGTCATGCATCCGGGAATCCAAAGCATGTCATGCTGATCGGCTATTTCCGCCACTTCCTCTACTAAACCCGGACAAATGATGAAATCTGCACCGGCAGCAATGTAGGTATTGGCCATTTCTTTGTTTTTAATGGTTCCAATGCCCAATAGCAAATCCTTCATTTCTGCATTTCTGAGGGCAACCATTTTCTTGAAGTTATGCAAGGCGGCCTCACCCCGGTTGGTGTATTCTACCATTCGGATCCCCGCTGCATAAAGGGCCTTTAACACTTCCAGGCTTACGGTTTCATCTTTATCAAAATACAAGGGAAGAATCCCCTGTTCTGGTATTTTTTTTAAAATTGATGCTTTGTCACTCATTTCGATAGGGGTTTTGTAAAAGTACAGTAAATTGATTGTACCCATTCAACTTTAAATGGAACTGAGGTTCAGTTCATTTAAAGCTTGTTATAATTTAACTTTGACTACCATTTTTTTGATTTCGCCTTCCCCGATCATGGGTGAATGTACATCTTCAGGGAATAACACCACAAACTGACCGGGTTGCATCCGAAAATACATTTCCGGGGCTTCGGCATAGAAAGAAACATCTTTTTCAGGATTGTATGCTCCCTTCACCGCTTTGCAGGAGGCTCTTGGTTTCCAACCTATGCTTTCTTCCCCCGAAATCAATACCTGTATGTCGATGTGCCGGTCATGGCACTCAAACTTTTCATTGGACTCTTCAGCC